>Ga0257122_1000305_pt1 | contig 48195 bp, 41 predicted proteins | sample SI106_120metaG_FD_190146 | JGI IMG/M metagenome (GOLD analysis project Ga0257122, IMG submission 190146) | Marine microbial communities from Saanich Inlet, British Columbia, Canada - SI106_120 | ecosystem: Environmental > Aquatic > Marine > Inlet | place: Canada: British Columbia | collected... | reverse complement strand
AAAGCCTAGGGCGGCAGCACAGATGGCGTCGATGAAGAGCGCGACGTAGATCCGTGTTTGATTGCGGCTACGGTCCATGGCGAGCCGAATCAACACGGGATGATGAGAAGCGATGACATCTTTGACGCGCACGAGGAGCACTCTACCCCAAGCACGCGTCCACCGCTAGCGGCCCCATCCCCCAAAGTACTGACTCGGGAGTGAATCGTGCACGATATCTGTAAATAGGCTATTCTATTGCTATCAAAGAAAACCGGGGGCGATCCATGCGGCTGATGCACGTTGGCTTGATTTTCGCGCTGGGCTTGGGCCTGGGCTGTACCAAAGACACGGACCTGTCGACACGGGGACGTTCTCTGAAATTCGAGAGCCCTTCCTCGAAAGGGCTCCAGCTCAACGGGCGTACGCCACATCAACGGGATGTCATCGGTGCCCTTCCTCTGGCAAGCAAAGCGGCGCTCATTCCCTCTACGCCGCAGCTTACGGATCCGTATATCAACACCGGAATGTTCGGCAAGAAGCGGTGGCCAGCTATCGCCTTCGATGGCCTGAATTTCTTGACCGTCTGGGGGAGCGACACCGAAACAAACTCCAGAGTATATGCCGCCAGGATTTCCCAAGCTGGAGCTATTCTGGACCCTGTCGCGATCGATCTGACGCCAAACGGCCCGCAATCGGCTTTAACGGGAGCCACTATCTGGTCGTCATGCACCAAGAATCATTGAGTCCGATGCCTGGGAAAACCCTCTGGGCGAGACGTGTCGCGACCGACGGCAGCCTTCTGGATAGCGATCCCATCACCATTGGCACAGTAAATGATGATGGCGTCGTCTCCGCGGTGGCCACCGTCGGAACTGACTTTCTCACCGCTTGGATCGACGATGTCGGGGGCAACGATCGTCAATTGTTCATACGACGGATCGCGTCTGACGGCAGCTTGCCCGAAGGTGCGCCACAAATGCTGGCCGATCTTGATGATAGTAACGCCTACGGTGCAAAACCTGTCGGCCTCGCTGCTGCCACAGACCGCTACCTTCTAACCTGGCAAGACAACGGCGCGGTGGACAACATCTTTGCCCAACGCGTGGCTGCCGACGGGACCAAACTCGATACTGTACCCATGGTTCTCGAGACCGGTAACAACATTCCCGATTTCGGTACAGCGGCAGCGTTCAATGGCAACGTCTTTCTTGCCGCATGGCACGGCGCGGGTCCCGGAGGTATATCGGCCACGCGAATCACCACGGCCGGACAGATCCTCGATACACCACCTCTCATTATCGCAACCCTGCTAGCCGAACCCGACCGCCCGCAAATCGTCACCATGGGGACTACATTCTATACCGTTCATGGCGTAGCTCCGGCAATGGGACCCACAACGCTCAAGGGAAGCCGCATCGCTGACGACGGCAGCTTGCTCGACCCCGCTGGCGGCGTTGACCTCATCACTGGCATCGCGAATGCAGATTACGATTTCACCGAGTTGAGTTTAGCCGCGGCCGCAAACAGTTACATCCTCATTCAACCGGCCTTGGCCACTGGCACTCCACTTTTGGCTCAACGGTTCAGCGACCAACATGTTCCAATCGATGCGCAACCTTTTGCGGTGGCGCAGTCGGCGAACCGCCAGGGAAAAGGTGCGCTCGCGTATGGCATTGGCGAGGCCATGGTGGTCTTCAGTGATTTTCGCAATGGCATCAACGCGGAACTCTATGGCCTACGGGTAAGTGATTTGGGAACCCCTATCGGCGTTCCATTTCTAGTGGCCAGCGGCGCAACGCATCCTCACGATCCTCAAATCGCATTCGACGGGACGCAATACCTTGCCACTTGGATCGCCGATACCGCAGGCGCAGAAAGCCAAGTCCACGCCGCCCGTATTAGCGCAAACGGCACGGCATTGGATAGTCCTGCCATCGCAATTACCACCACAGGTGAACACCCCGGAGCAACCGTGGCGTCCAACGGGAATGCCTTCATGGTCTTTTTTACGACGGGAAACCAAGAAGGGAAGCGCACCATCTTGGCGACTCGGGTCAACGCAAACGGAATGGTGTTGGACAACCCACCCAAAACCGTCCTCGCGCAATCCACATCATATTTCCGCCTGCGTGCCGCCTCCGATGGAACAGACTATTTGGTCGGCTGGGTTGATACGCGCGGCGCCAAAGAACAAGCCTACGCCGCCGGCATCGCCGCCGATGGAACCATTACACACCCCGATGGCTTTGCGGTCGGGGATTCGTTTCCCCTCGGCGGAGAAATGGCCATCGCAGCGATCGCTTACGGCGAAAATATCTACGCCATATCCTGGGCGGAACCCTCGGGACTCTTCGATTGCAATATCGTGGTGCGACGCTACGCCGCGGATGGCACAGCCCTGGACCCGGCCCCCCTTTCGGTAATGCCCGATACGGGACTGTCTCTCATGTCCGCCATCACCCATGACGGCGATAATTTCGTCGTCGCCTGGGTTGATAATCGCGGCTCAAAGATCGGAATGCCCGCCGGCATAAAAGTATATGCATCCCGCATCTCTTCGGCTGGTGTTGTCTTGGACACGACGCCGGAATTCTTCGTCGACTACCAAGGGGTAGAATACCATTCGATTGCGGGCAACGGCCAGGGCCAGACGCTATTCGCCGTCAATGGGCACGATGACGATAGCAACGCCTCTACCGAACGTATCCGGGTCGCCCGCTTTCTCTTCACCAATCCAACGTCGGGTCAAAACTGCACAACACCCGCCGATTGCGGCGGTGGTGATTGTGTCGACGGCGTCTGCTGCGACAGCATCTGCGGCGGTGGGGATACCACAGATTGCCAAGCCTGCAGTATCGCGGCAGGTTCCTCCACCGACGGCATCTGCGAACCCTTGGCCGCCGCGACAGCATGCCGGGCTTCGGTCGGCGATTGCGACGTCGCCGAAACCTGTAGCGGTGCCTCTCTTACCTGTCCTGCCGATGGCTTCGCAGCGGACGGTTTTTCTTGCGAAGACGGCGATGCGTGTAGCGAAAACGATACCTGCTTGGCGGGTAGTTGTAGTGCGGGTAGCGCCAAAGTCTGCACGGCCCTCGACGAATGCCATGACGAGGGCAGCTGCAACGCCACCAATGGTCTGTGCGACAATCCTCCGAAGGCCGACGGGGCGAAATGCAGCATCGGCAGCTGTGTCGGCGGCGTTTGTACGGCAACGATGCCCGTTGACGGTGGCATCAAGGATGCCGCACCCAAAGATCTCGGCCTCACCGATGCTCCGCCAAAGGTTGATGCCGCCGGGCCTATTGTGGATGCGGCACCGGCGGAAGCCAGCGTTCCAAAAATCGATGCGTCGATCGTCGACTTCAAAGACGTACCGTCCATCGATGATAGCGGTCGCCCCTATTGGGTGGATGACGCCGGAAATAGACACTACTATTCGGACGGGGTGCCGGGCGGTAACGGCGGAGTCGATACACGCCCTGGCGGAGACGGTTGTTGCAGCGTCAGCGGGTCTGGTGACGCAACATACGGAGTCGTCGGCATATTCCTATTCGCTTTGTTCCTAGGTCGACGAAGACGCCACCACTAGCAAGTTGCCCCTTTAGTCATTCGGGGGAAAAGGGATGAGGGGCCCAATGACCCAGGAAGTCACACTCGAAAAGCGCGGCGATATCACCGTGGTCTATATCAATCGCCCAGACCGAAAGAATGCCATGAGTCAGACGATGTGGCATGGGCTTGATGCTTGTCTGGATGAACTCGCCGACAGTTCGGCCCGGGCGGTTGTCATCACGGGGCAAGGTGAGTCTTTCTGTACCGGAATGGACCTTCAATTCGACAATCCGATGATCGCGACCTTCCAGCAAGCGATTAGCGAAAAAGACGCTGACATCGCGCGCACGCTGCTCTACGAGCTCAGAGGCATTTTGGCCAAGGTAGAAACACTTCCCATGCCCACCATCGCGGCGATCAATGGACTCGCCTACGGCGGCGGCGCCGAACTCACGCTTGCTTGCGATATGCGGGTGATGGAGAAAGAAGCAACGCTATCATTTTCGGAAACACGGTTGGGGCTGATGCCCGATCTCGGCGGCACCGTACGACTCATCGAACTCTTGGGACACGGGCGCGCAATGGATTTGATGTGTACGGCGAGAGACATTTCCGCCGAAGAAGGCCTGCAACTCGGTCTGATCAATCGCGTTGCAATAAAGGGCGGCGCGCTGCAAACGGCATTGGACCTCGCCACGAAGATCGCCACCAATGGCCCCTTGGCCATTCGAGAAATCAAATCAGTGGCCCTGGCCATGCGCCAGCGGCAGGCGGCCATGGACACGGAAACCGAAGCCGCGGTGCGCTGCATACTCTCGGATGATTCGGTGGAAGGCATCATGGCCTTTCTGAGAAAACGACCACCCGACTTCAAAGGTACCGCTTGAATCCAAGCGGAATGCTCGCAACTGGGGAGCTAGAGCTGGCGCGCTAGCGCAACATCAATTCAGCGTATACACCGTAGTGATCCGACCCGATATCATCGGTGATTTCCAGATGTGATGCCGCCAGTTTTTCGTCGACGAGAATATGGTCGATAGGAATGCGCAAGGCAAGCATATCGCAGGGCCAGCTCGGCAGGATACCGAAACCCTGACGCGTATTCATTAGCTTGCTCTCCGATAGGAAATCGCGAAACGGCATTGACCACGGTGTGGCGTTGAAGTCACCCATCACCACCACAGGCGAGGGGAGTTTTGGTCTAAGCTCCGCCACGGCCTTCATGCACCTATTACGCGCGCGAGCACCATCGTAACCCAACGGAGGTGGAGGGTGCGTGAGTACGAACGACGTCTTTCCCAAAGGACCGCTCACCTCAGCGACGATGCTAGGTCCATCCCAGCCCAACGCATGGAGTTCGCCCTTCAGACCCTTTTTACTCCAAAGCGCTATACCAAAATTATCCGCCCTGGGCCGCGCGATGGGGGGTGGCCAGTTTGAAAATGTCGGCGCGAGCGCACTCAACCAGCGACCGTTCACTTCTAGAAGACCGACCACATCAGGATCGTAGCGTTTAACAAGACCGGCCACTTTTTGGTGATCGGTATTACTCGTATGAACGTTGATCAGAAGAACTTTCAATTTCGGGGCGTTTGTTTCCGCAGCCGCGGCTGCTCCCCAATAGAGCGGCGCGACGACAATGAGATTGGCGAGCAAGGCGACCATTCCCAAAGCTCCCAACCAACGTCGCCGGCTCAACCAGACGAGCGGCGAAACCACAAACAGCACCAGAAAATATTGGGCACGGAAATGGCTAAAGAGGTCCAAGAACCAATGCCAGCCACCGGCAAAGCCGGCCAAGGTGGCTAGGACGCAGCCCAAGAGCACGAGGACGATCAGAGAATGATACGCGGGCTTGAACATCGAACATGAAGCTTAGCGCATGTTCTGCGAAGCGGAGAGATGGTTTCACGCGCGATATGCCGCCAGCGACTCGATCAGGCTGTCAATCGCTGGATAGGCCTTTGATTCTAAACAGATAGAATGTCGCGTCCGAAGGGAGCAAAGGGTAGAACTACCTCGCCGAACGGGATATGCTGCACCCCGTCGTAGCGGTATTCTAGGCGAAGTCTATTAAGCGAGGAGAGCTCATGGGCCATGATCATCCACTTCGAGTCGTCATCGTCGGCTGCGGTCAAATTGCCGACGGACATGTAAGCGAGATCCAAAAGCTAGATAATGCGATGGTGGTGGGCGTTTGCGACCTTGAGCTGCTGATGGCGGAACAGCTCGCCCAGCGTATGAACGTCCCTAGCTATTACGATGACTTCGACAAGATGTTGGACGCGCAAAAGCCGGATGTGGTGCATATCGCAACGCCGCCGTCCTCTCATCTTTTCCTTGCGAAGAAGTCCATTGATGCCGGTTGCCACGTATATGTGGAAAAACCCTTCGCCCTCAATTACGAGGATTCCGTCAAGATCGTCGAATATGCGGAAAAGCATCAGAAGAAACTGACAGTCGGTCATACCTATGAATTCGATCCCCCCGCCCGACGAATGCGAGAAATGATCGCCCAGGGTGTGCTCGGGGATCCGATCCACGTTGAAAGCTGGTTCGGCTACAACCTCAGTGGCCCTTTCGGCAAGGTCATTTTGGGATCACCAGACCATTGGGTGCACGGCCTACCCGGCAAGCTATTTCAGAACAACATCAACCATCTCCTAAATAAGGTGATCGAATTCATTCCCGATGAAAAGCCGCAGATTAGTGCTTTCGGCTACAAGCGTCGTGAAGAGAGCTTCGGCGATGTACGCGACGATATGGATGACGAGCTGCGGGTGATGATTCGCGGCGAAAAGGTCTCGGCGTACGCGACCTTTACCTCCCACGTCAAACCGGTCGCCCAATTCCAAAGGGTCTACGGAACCAAGAACACGATGCATCTCGACTTCGTGACACGCACCGTGACTTTGGACCAAGGTCCCACGCTACCTAGCGCCATCGGACGCCTGGTCCCCGGCTTCAACCAATCGCTGGAATACCTGCGCTCGACCTTGCGTAATGTGGGTAGTTTCGCTCAATCAGAATTTCATATGTTCAACGGACTCAACTATTTAATCCGTGCCTTTTATAAGAGTATTCAAGAAGACGCGCCTCTTCCCATTTCACATCGGGATATTCTGCGTCTCTCCTGGATGCTCGACGAGATCTTTGCACAGATCGGCAAGGGGGCAGCACAATGACCATTCTCGTCACAGGATCAAACGGTTTTCTTGGCTCCACCCTGGTGCGGCGCCTTTTGGAATCAGGCGAATCCAACATTCGCTGCCTCGTTCGCCCTGGAAGCAACCGCGAACGGTTAGAAGCGTTAGAAGCAAAATTCGGCGACAAATTCCATTACCTAACAGGAACGCTTAGCAAACAAGAAGATTGCGTCAAAGCGCTAGAGGGCGACGTCGATCAAATCTACCATTTGGCGTCAGCGATGAGCGGCGCCCCGGCGGATATGTTTTTCAATAGCGTTGTTGCCTCGAAGAACCTCATGGAAGCCCTCGTCGCCACCAAGAGGTCGATCAAGGTTACGCACTGCAGTTCATTTGGTGTCTATGGCGTGGCCGATCTTTCTTCCGGTGCGCTCGTCGACGAAAACACACCGTTGGAATCTCAGCCGGAAAAGCGAGACCCCTATTCTCATACCAAGCTGAGACAAGAACTCTTGCTCTGGAAATATCATCGAGACCACGGCTTTCCGCTCACGGTGTTACGCCCCGGCGTGATCTACGGTGCCGGTGGGCCCGCAATGTCTGGCCGCGTGGGACTCAATTTATTTGGCATCTTCCTATATCTCGGCCGCAACAATAAACTCCCGTTGACCTACGTAGATAATTGCGCCGATGCGATTATCTACGCGATGAAAAGCGACGGCACAGATGGCCAGGCCTATAACGTGGTCGACGACGACATCCCCTCGGCCTGGGCATTCCTCAAGCGCTACCGAAAGAACGTGGCAAAGTCGATCACCGTCCCCTTGCCATACTTCGCCACCCGACTCATGTCGGTGCTGGTAAAAAAATATCACGAGCATTCGGACGGCCAACTTCCAGCGGTCTTTACGCCCTACAAGTCGGATAGTATGTGGAAAGGTAACCGTTTCACCAATGCCAAGCTGAAGTCCCTCGGCTGGAAGCAAGAGATCTCCACAGAAGACGGTCTTGCTAAGCATTTCGCATACCTAAAGCAAAGCTAACGGCGGGCCGCAGCAGCGCACCACCGCCCGCCCCGTCGCGGGAAACCATTATCTACTCCAAGGCGTATTCTTAAGTGGCCCCGCCACATTGGTAGATTATAATCTCAACGGTTCGAACACCGGGGAAACGATTTTGAGACACTATAGCTACTCCCATTGCCGGTCGCTCTTGGGCCTTTTACTGTTGAGCCTTTCACTGCTGCTTGCTTGCACCAAGAAGGGTCCCGACACAACCTCCGCTGACGAAGACATCGCTGCAAAAAAGAGCGCCGTCGTCGCGACCGACCACCCACGACTATGGGTGCGCTCCGGTGACCTGAGCAGATTGCGCTCGTGGGCCACGTCGAGCAACCCCGCCTACCAGCAGGGGCTCCTCGTCCTCGCCAATCAGGGCAAGAATATGATGGATTCGGGAACTATTCCCAACAACGACTCGGGTACGAGTGGCTGGGAAATGTACCCATCGGAAGGTTGGGCGCAGGTTTTCGCATTCATGGCCTTGGTGCACCCCGACGCCTCTACACGAAGCGACTATGCCCAACGCGCCCGAACGATGTTGATGCACGTCATCGACCGCGCCGCTGCATGCGGCGGCGGGGGGGCGTTCTGCGCCGGAAATTTTGCCATCAGCGATCGCTCGCGCTGGTGGGGAGATGCCTTTGGAACCACGGTTGATTGGATCTACAGCACGCTCAGCAGCGCTGACAAAGCCAAAATCCGTACCGTCTTTCTGCGGTGGGTCGACGAGAATATGCATGCGTCAACGACGGACTTTAACCATCCGACCCCCATCGGCATGACCGACGACCCCGAACTGCTCAAAGACCAGAACGCCGTGCGCTATTCGATGAATAACTACTATACCAGCCATATGCGCAATATCGGTTTGATGGCCATGTCGTTCGACGCGGCCGATGATCCCGGCAATACCCTGAGGGATTATATTAAGGCCACCACCGGAGCCTGGCTTTACGTTACCGACTACCAGTTGCGTAACGACCAACGCGGCGGCCTAGGGCCCGAGGGGGAATACTACTATCCCGAGGCGATCGGCCCCGTAACTCAGCTTTTGCTGGGGCTCCATACCAGTGGCCACGACGATACGGCTACAAATGGCCAACAGGTAAGCATCGCTGGAAATCCCTTTTGGGAGGCATTGATGGCCGGTGTGATTCATTCGGCGAGTCCCGATACAGCCTACCTTTCGGCAATGGCCTATGATGCCTATCAAATGCCTGGATTCGGTGACTCCGGAAAATACTGGCTGCCGGACATGACGGGCGCCATCGGGCCTCTGGCCATCTTCCAATACAATACTAACGACCTGGGGCTCTGGACGACGTCGCGTTGGATCATGAAGCACCTTGGACCCGGCGGTGCAGCACGCATGGGTGACCGTGGGAGCACCGTCGAAGTCGCACGCAACGCTATCTATTATTTTCTGACTTTCGACCCCAATGCGCCGGCAGCGAGCGATCCCCGCCCCACTCTTGGGCTAACCCATTTTTCTGAAGGGTTGGGACATATCTATTCGCGCACAAGCTGGAGCAAAGATGCCGCCTGGCTCAACTATATGTGTGGTTGGGTCAGCGTAGACCACCAGCATGCCCATCACAATCAGGTTCAGTTCTACCGCAAGGGCGAATGGCTCACGCGAGAGATCTCCGGCTACGACGGCATGAATCCATCAAAATTTCATAATACGCTCACCGTCGAAAACGACCCGGCGCAAGGCCTTGGCGGCGAAGACTGGGCCAACGCATTTCGCGATTCCGGTTCCCAATGGATTTTTCGCGTCGCCGATGGTGACGGAAAGATCCTGACCAAAAGCTGGTCACAAGGACATCTCTACGTCACCGGTGATACCACCGACCTCTACAATGCCCAGCGGGTTAAACAAAGCGATGCAAAACATGTCAGCCGCTCCGTGTTGTGGATCAAACCAGACCACGTCTTGCTCTACGATCGCGCCATTACCAAAACTGAAGGCCGATTCAAACGCTTTTGGCTGCATTTCGAGAAGAATCCGACAACCCAAAACAACATAACGACCGTGCAAACCGCGAAGGGACAAAACCTCTTCGTTACAACTCTCTTGCCTACGGCGACGACGATTACCAGCAAGCATGCTGGTGCAAATCCCGCTGAGGGCGAAAAGACTGCTTATGAATTGATGGTTGAGGCCACAGGTGGACCGGCCGATACCCGCTTTCTGCATTTGCTGCAAGGCGCCGACAACGGCGTCGCTGCGGATAATAGCCAACATATTGTTTCCGCCTCTGGAAACTTTGAGGGCGCTCTCTTTCGCCAAACCGCCGTCCTTTTCGCCAAGGACCTTGCCGGCCAAAATGAGAGCCTGAGTATTGAGGTTCCCAGCGATACTCAAATGATATTCGTTTCCGGCCTCACGCCCGATGCCAAATACGATGTTAGCGTTCAGGAAGGTGGCACAACCAAGACGATTTCGATTGCCGCGGGCACCACCCAAGCTGCAGATGAAGGCGGACTGCTGGTCTGGCCTGAGGAGACATTTCAGCCAGAGGTTGACGGGAGCATATTGCCGCCTGCCGCCGATGGGGGCTACGTTCCTCCCCCGCCACCGCCCGACTCCGACGGCGGAATCATCGTCACCTCTGACGGCCCCATCGCCACCACCGAGGATGGAACCTATGCCGGTACCCTGCTCACGGGAGGCTGTATGATCGCCGCCACCGAACCGGCCAACCAGCAACTTCGCACGCTTCCGATCTTCGGCCTGCTGCTCTTTTGCCTCTACTCGGTGAACCGCCGCCGTAATCGCTAGAAATTCTCCCCCCCCACTTCCTTTTTACCGTCGAAATCGGGTGACCAATTGGTCGCTGCCGTGGCATCATTGTCTGCCGTAAGAAAACGAAAGGATCGAGATGCGCGTTAAAGTGCTTTGTGTGGCGGGTGCCCGCCCCAATTTCATGAAGATTGCCCCTATTTTGCGGGCCTTTGCCGCTAATCCCCTCTTTGAAGCCAGGCTGGTTCATACGGGACAGCATTATGACGACGCCCTATCCAAGGTATTTTTCGACGAATTGAAAATACCGCGCGCCGACGTCAATCTGGGCATCGGTTCGGGATCCCACGCCCAACAGACCGCCGAAATCATGCAGTCCTTCGAACCTGTCCTCGCCGCAGAACAACCGCATGTTCTTCTCGTCGTGGGCGACGTAAATTCCACTATCGCGTGCACATTGGTGGCAGCCAAATTTCGGCTAAACGAGGCTTTTCAAACCGTCGATGGCCCACGCGACCGCCCGCTATTGGTACACGTTGAGGCTGGTTTACGCAGTTTTGACCGCGAAATGCCGGAGGAGATCAACCGACTCCTAACCGACTCCATTTGCGAATTGCTCTACGTTTCCGATCCCGCCGGAATCGATAACCTCAAAAATGAGGGTGTCGCAGATAAGCGCGTGGCCTTTGTCGGCAACGTCATGATCGATACCTTGCTGGCGGCTAAGGAACGCGCCATGCAATCCGACATCCTTGAACAGAACGCGCTAGAAGAGAAAGGCTTCGGATTGGTCACCATGCACCGACCTAGCAACGTGGACGATCCAGAAACACTCAAAGATTTATTGGGAACACTGGATAAAATTTCTCACGAACTGCCTTTGGTGTTTCCCCTGCATCCGCGAACCAAGGCCCGCATGGAAGCGGCCAACATCACCCTCGACGAAAGTCGCTGGAAAGTCATTCCGCCTATCGGGTATCTCGATTTCATGAAGCTCATCGCCACCGCCAAAGTTGTTCTGACAGACTCTGGCGGCATCCAAGAGGAAACCACGGTACTCGGGGTTCCCTGCGTAACGATGCGCGAAAATACCGAACGCCCGGTTACTGTAGACGAAGGAACGAACTTCCTTGCGGGCATCGGCCGCGAGAAGATCCTTGAGGGTTTCAAGTATGCGATGACCACGCCCCCCGAAGGAAGGATCCCTCGATTTTGGGATGGCAAATCTGCAGAGCGAATCGCCGACCATATAGCGGAACAGTTTCCTAAACAGTAGCCCCCCTACCCAAGGCGACGATGAAAACGCGCGTCTACATTACCGTCGATGTTGAATGCCGCGAGGAACGAAAGATCGGCGACAAGGTGCAGCCTTTCGCCGGATACGACCTTCGCATGTGGGGCCGATTTTCTAATCAGCCTAAAGATCTCGGCATCGGTTTGATCATGCGCGAGCTCGATCGTTTTGGATTCAAGGCCACATTCTACGTCGACCCCTTTGGCAGCGTCTTTTTTGGTGCCGATGGACTCGCCGAAGTTTGCCGCGAAATCCGCGGCCGCGGTCACGATACCCAACTGCATACCCATCCCATTCAACGCGTAGCCGACTGGATAACGGAGAACCGGCAAGCGCCGTCGGACCGCATGGCAGACTACAGCGCAGCCGAACAGCTCGCTCTATTCAAAGAGGGAATCGATTTGCTGGTCGATGCCGGTATCCCGCGGGATGAAATTGTCTCGTTTCGTGCGGGTCATTTCGCTGCCAATAACGACAGCTGGACGGCCATGGCCAAGGCAGGGATCAAGATCGGCAGCAATCTAAATCCCTGTTTCGACCGTCCCGGCCATTGTCGAATTCGCTGGCCTGGACCCGCTTCCGCTCTCTTCGACACCGAACAAGGGGTCTGGGAGCTTCCAGTCACAAATTTTGAGGATGGTCAGGGAAGGCATCGCTTGCTGCAAATCACCGCGATCTCTCTGCAGGAGATGAAAGACCTCCTCCTCCAATCATCTCAATTGGGCTATCCGGAAGTCACCATCGTCACGCATTCTTTCGAATTCTTTCATATCGATTCGGAAGCGCAGAAGACCGGACGCCCCAACACCATCAATCTGCGGCGCATTCGGGGGCTCGCAGAGTTTCTGGATGCGCATCGAGATAAATTTGAAGTCGAGCCGGTGAGCGCGCTCGCTGCGCGACTTCCCATGCCCTTGACCCAACTCGATCGCGCTATGCCTAAGGGAAAGCCATCGCTCAGAGCGGCACGTTTCTTCTGGCAGGCCCTTAAGCGGATAGAAGCAAAAGCACCTCAGATGGAGCGGCTTAGTCGAAAGTTGATCGCGCCCTGAGAAAACTGCAGTCCAAAGGAATCGCAAATGCTACGCGGCAAAAATATCATCAGTTTTTCTAAAGACTGGAGCGAAGACCCCACAAGCAATACGCATGTGATGTCGTTGCTAGCCGAAAACAATAAAGTACTTTGGATCAATTCCATCGCCACGCGCACGCCGGATCTCACGAGCAAGGCGGACGTCTTGAAGATCGGTAGCAAACTGAAGAAATTCGTCGGTGGCGCCAGAGAGGTATCGAAAAACTTCTGGGTCTATACCCCTATTGTATTGCCATTCCCGCACAGCCGCCTCGCTGTGTGGCTGAACCAACAAATCCTCAAGGCAAAGATTGCGCTTCTTCGTCGTCAGCTAAAAATGAACGATTTCCAGCTATGGACCTTCATCCCCACTGCCGAACCCTATATCGGACATCTCGGAGAATCCTTATCTCTCTATTATTGTACGGACCAATATTCTCAGTTCGAAGCAGTCGACACCGAACGTGTTGTCGCCATGGAAAAGAAACTCTGTGAAAAGGTCGATCTCGTTTTTGCCACAGCGCATTCTCTGGTCGAAGATAAGAAACGTTGGAACCAGAACGCCCACCTTGCTTCCCACGGCGTTAACCACAAACACTTCGCCCAGGCCATGGATGATTCGACTCCCATCGCCGACGAGGTCGCCAATCTCCCCGGTCCCGTACTCGGGTTCTTCGGACTCATGCATAGCTGGTTCGACCAGGAACTGATCCGCTATATCGCAGAAAAGAAACCCGACTGGTCCATCGCCCTTGTTGGCCGCGCCGACGTTGATATTTCCCGCATCGAAGGACTCAAGAATGTCCACCTCCTCGGCCGAAAAGACTATAACGAGCTCCCCAGCTATTGCCGTGGCTTCGACGTCGGGATTATCCCTTTCGTGGTCAATGAACTGACCTACCACGTCAACCCGATCAAGCTACGTGAATACCTCAGTGCCGGCCTCCCCGTCGTTTCTACGCCCCTACCGGAAGTCCGCTACTACGACAAGATTTGCACCGTCGCTGATTCCAATGAGGCCTTCCTTGCCGGCTTGGAAAAGGAACTCGCCGCTGATTCACCGGAAAAGCGCAAAGAACGCTGCAAGTTGATGGAACAAGAAACGTGGGTAGCGAAGGTCGAAGCCCTGGGCCGCATCATCGACAGTCAATAGTCGGGTAGGGTCGCTGCAGGTATCAATTGTGAGGCTGCCCTACTTCTTATACGCGCGCCAAGCCATATTGACGAGGGTATACATACGCCACTCTGGCATTGAGCTCTTGCGGTGTGCATCGAACGAATCGCAAACGCGGTCACCCAGCTTGGAACACGCCCACGACTGAATCGCTTCCACCGAACCCGCGCGATTACCATTGGGGTAGCGCCAGGTCCCATCGCTGAAGCGGGCTGTATTGCCGTTGGGATAGCGCCAAGTACGATCGGAAAACTTTGCTGTATTGCCGTTGGGATAGCGCCACGTGCCGTCCGTAAATTTGGCGGTATTGCCATTCGGATAACGCCAAGTGCCATCGGAGTATTTTGCGGTATTTCCATTCGGCCATGACTGCGCACCAAGTGCGCTAGACTTTTTGCACGCGATCTTGCGCAACGAACGAATGGTGCTAGCCATATTGCTCTTGTTGCTCGTTGTCTTGACCAGCCGCTCCATGAACCAAATCTCTCTACAATCTTTGGACGCCCTTCCGCGAGGATACTTGCCGCCCCCTCCGCCAAACGCCACCGTTTGCTCACCCTCACGGTATACTTGATACGAAGAAATAGCCTTCTTCCAATTTTCCACCGCACCGCCCTGCAATGCAACGGATGCGAGGTCGGGCAGGCTTCGTGACACAGCAACCGAGCCTCCTCGATACTTCGATTTGCGCCAAATCGTCGTTCGCCCTTTGCCAAACAGGCGAATCGAGCGAATCCGCCGATGCCAGTTCTCCCGATTATCGCCTACCATGATGCTGCCCAAACTCGGATTTCTGCCCCCCGGCGTGTTGCAGAACCCCGCGCCTTTATAGTTCTTCTTCTTGTAGAAACAGGCCTTGCTCGGCCCCCCAAAAACACGCCGGTCGACGCGCCGGTCGACGCGCCGGTCGGAATCCCTATCGTCGTTGTCTCGACTACCTCTATCATCGTCATCGTCATCGTCGTCTTTTGCTGAGATAGCGCGCCGCACGCGCTTCAGCGCCTTGCGGATCTTTTTCGTTACCCGGTTTGGACAGCGCTCTTCCGCGGTTTCCAAGAGATCCTTCAGGTCCCGTTTTAGCCGCCTTGCTCTTTTCATGCGGAAGCGGTCGTCTAGCTTTCGCAAGCTCTTGCGGGCATCCTTGAGGTCTCCAAGGGTCTTGCGCTTACACTTTCCACCTTCGTCTCGAACACGGTCGATCGCGTCGCCGATTGCACTTTTTGCTTTGGATATATTTCTAGCCGCTTGGGCCGGTGTCCCGCCGAGGAGTACGAGTCCTGCCACGGCGACCATCAACTTTTGGTACATGGTTCTACTCCTAGTCACTGTCATCACTGGCTAACGGTGGGTCCGGTACGAAGCGATTCTATTGGCCCAGTTCTGCTTGCCATCTACGGTTTCCGTCCTGCGTAAATCGCTTTCGCTGCGATGTAGGAGCAAGGGCATGCCACCGAAGCCACTCTTCTTGTACGCCGTGAGGCGAGCATTGCCATAGATTGCTACGGACCGGATCTTCTTCTTCCAACTTCGTTTCTTACCGTCGATTATGATCCTGCGTGTGTTCGCGGTGTTGATGCCCGGCGTTGCACAATAGCTTCGTCCGCGATACCTGGGACGTGAATAGAAGCAGACGAGATCTTCGCTGCTACCACCGTTAGAACCATTCGATTGGGGCGGTTCTCGGTCGCGCTTGGGTCTCTGTTTGGCCAAAGCGCGATAGGCTTGCCCACCAACAATACTGTTGTGGAAATGGGGCCGTATATTGCCCGCATGCTCCGTATCCACAACATGTCGGGCTGCAGCAACAACAGCGCGTCGTTTGATGATCTCGTTGGAAATCGCCGAGATAACCCGGCCTAGCTGCATGACGGTCAAGTAGTTTCGTTTGAATGACTGCTTGGCCATACGAAGTTGCAGAATGGAGTTCCGTTCCGCTTTCATGGCGTTGAGAAATGCTTGGAACGCGGAGCCTTTCATGGGGCGGTTTCCATTTCTCGTAAACTCACAACCCGGATCCACAGAATTCCAGCAGGTAATAGCAGGCCTTCTATTGTCATCGTCGTCGTCGTCATCGTCGTCGTCATCGTCATCGTCATCGTCATCGTCGTCGTCATCGTCGTCGTCATCGCGAAGAGCGTCTCTGACGGCGGCGGATGCTTTCTTTAGATAACGCGTCACTTTGCTCGGGCAATCGTCCTCCGCATCATCCATCAACTCGGCGAGGCTCTTTTGAACCTTCTTCAAGCGCCTACGAGACCCGTCAGATCTTTCGAGGTCTCGCTTGAGTTCTTTCAGGTCACCCAAGACCGATTTTCGGCAGGACCGACGAGCATCCTTCACCTCGTCTAATGCATCGACGATATGACTCTTTGCACGACGCGCTGGGCTTTTTGCTTGTGCCGGAACTGCGAGAATCAACAATAGGAACGTGGTTACTAAATACCGCATGTCGACTCCTTTATTTCTGCACGCAAATCTTCTGAGGGGCGTTGGATGCGGCCTTGCGGCACTTCCAAAAGCTCGGGCACTCCGAAAAACTGTCACACATCTTCGTGCAATAACCGATACGGCCTGCTCCAACCCAGCACGTATTGCTTTTGCAATCACGATTATGCTTACACGTCGCTTTGAAGGCGGCCTTCTTGCGGCTCCGCGCTTTCGCCCTGGGACGGTTGCGGACCTTGCGGCCATTCACCCAAATATCTTGAGATTCACGACTGCTGGAACTGGAACTACTTTGGCGGCTCGAATTCGAGGATGACGACGTCGACCACGACGCGTCCGAAACCTGGCGATTGCGAGTAGTGCCGTTGTCTGTCGCTTCGGCATATTGTCGCCGGCGGCTCGGCCGACGCGGGATCCTGGCTGTGGATGTTCCTTCCTCCGTTTGGTGGATCTTCTTTTCCTGGGGCGGCTGCGCTTTCTTGCTTCCTCCTCCGCCCGACCCGCTGAATGAAGGCAGACTGATGCTGCTAAGCATGCCACCCATCGAGCCACAGGATACTAGGCAAAGTCCCCCGATAACGATTAGCAAAGTCATCGCCCATTTCATGGACGACGCCCTTTCGTTCACACGTCTAAACATCTGTGTTCGTCCTTCCCGCTACGCGGGGTTCAATATTTCCCCGTTACCGCTTCGCGCAATATCCGCGGTATTACAGTATACGAGCGAAAAGAAGGGCTTTTCCGCCGATATGAACTACTTCATATGGGGCTGTTGATACGTGGACGATGTATTTGTGGGGTGGTAAGGATCGCTGGTTTGGGTTGTGCCTTTAGGGGTGTGCGGGTTCCCAGCGCAACACACCGCCCTTATCCGCCTTTAACTTGCCTCCGGATTTCAAGCTGATGCTCCAGCTACTGGCAGTCTTTGTCGCGCTGATCGCATAGCCCGCCCCGGGCTTGAGACCGCTGATCAGATGAACCTTCACCGTCAGGGGAGCGGCATAACTGAAGCTCTTGACCACGCGGCCCAAGTCGCGTTTGAACAGTACCGCTGTTTTTCCAGCGAAAGCGCCCAGATGACTTGAACGTTTGCCCATGGCCAGAAAACCGGTTTCCGCGGGTGACGCTTGGCGGTCGACGCCCTGTAGAACGTGCAGAAATTCCTCTCGTGCCTTCCCGCGTTTGGGCTGTACCCTAATCTGGTAGGCCATTACTTCATCCTCAGCGGGTTCGACTTTCACTTTTAAAATGTCGATCTTGCTTTGTTTGGGCAAGAGAGAATCGACCACCAGTTTTTGGCCACGTGGCGTCGTTGCCGAAATACGCTTTCCCTCAACACGGCCTTTCTTTTGCGTATTTAGCCAAAAGCGTTTGAAGTTTGCAGCCTTATTCGTAGTAGCGCGGTCGAAGACAAAAACCTGGTCGGGCTTATTCCAAACAATGCTGCGACTGGCATGAACAACGCCCATCGAATGTTCGGCTGCACAGTTGTAGAGATTGGTCGCATCACCTGTTACAGCGAGATAACTCTTTTTCTGCGAAAGCGCCGTGATCTTTGGATCCTCGGAGCAATAGAGCCACTGCGAACCACTGGCCCATAATTGGTAACGAAAATCATCGCCGTCGGTTGTTTTGGACGGTTCATTCTGGATGGCCATGGTATTATGATATCTCGAACTACCGATGCCGCCGGTGCCGTAACCGCTGACCTCCTTCGTCAACCATTCGCCCTTGCGGTAGAGTTGAAACTGATTGCCGTCCGCGTGCTGATGGTCGACGTTATTCCAACTCAACGAATACGTGAACCAGCTGGAACTATCAGCCCAGCTGGTGCGTGACGAGATTTGACCGATACCCGGTGAATAAAATTCGAGGGGGATATCTTTGCGCGGATCCGTCGGCCTTCCCTCATCGGGTGGAAAGAGCAGATAGTAGAGAATCGTGTTACGGAACGAAGAAGGCCTCGCAGATCGCCGCACGGCTTTCTGCGCACCACCCGCCATCAGATTGAGCTGCATCCAGCGGATCTGATTATACCGTTTGGTATTTCCTTTATAGCGGTCATAAAGCGCCATGGGGCCCAGATAGTCCATATGGTCCAAGAGCCAAACCTTCTCGCTATCGCCGTACCCCACAAGCTGGTAGGTCTGCCCCATATACGAATGCCTCACCGAGGCGGGCGTCACCGAATGGAGTACACTCGCCAGCATGCCATTCCAATAGGCATCGTTATGAGATAGTTGTGACTGCGGCCCCCACCGTTTGGGGTTGTCTTCACCTGCCGTATGCAGGGCTAAGAGAAATTGAACAACCGGGCCGACACATTCCGGAAAATAGTATAGCCCTTCCGCGCCCACACCACCCCTGAGATCGCCCTTCAACAAGCTGTCCAGCACATAGAGCCACGCCCCCGTGGCATGACTGAGTCGGCTGCGCAATTCGTTATTCGGATCGTCAGCGGGGTCAAGGGCCATGGCCATCATGCCGATGCTACGCATATGGTTCGCGTAGTAGTTATTTCCCGACCACCGCACGATTCGCCGATTTTCTAGTAGCTTTTCATCGTTGACCAGCCCAATGGGTTCGGGATGATTGTGGTCGGTGATATGCGCGTGCATATTCTCGGCCGTCCACCGCAAGAAAACCTTGCGGATCTTGGCCTTGTCTTTGGCAGTCAATGAATCGTAAATCCAATCCACCGTTAGCGGAAAAGCCTCAGCCCACCATCGCGAGCGATCGTATGTGGCGAAACGCGGCACGCGAAACCGATCTCCTCTGGACGGCCCTTTGATCGCTTGGTCGATAACGGTCATCAATAATTTTCGGGCCCGCTGCGCGTAGTCTTTTCGCTTGGCCGCGCTATTTTCGACCAACGACATGAAGGCGAAAAGCTGCGCGTAGTTTTCGCTAACATGATGGGTCCAGGCCTCGCCTCCATTATCCTTTCTTGCCACGATGCCATCGTCCATGGCCTTCTTGGCTTCCACTGCGACATGCAGCAAGGCGTTCTGGTAGAATGGGTTCTTCTTCGTGGCCCAACTTCGAAGCTTAGGCAAATCCGCTTTCCTCAGCCAAAGACGAGGATGGTCGGTGACAGACGGCTTCCAATTCTTCTTTTCCCCTGGCACAGAGGAGCTCACCTGCGGCGGCGTGTTGTCGCTACGTTGTCCAACCGACGTCTCGGGTGTGGTCGATTCCTCGTTTTTGGCCCGGGAACAGTCCAAGCCCCCGCAGCCGATGATCAAAACCGCTATGGTCAGATATTTCATAAGTCGTCCTGATTGCCTGAATCGATGGGATATCTTCTCGACATGTCGCCCCCAAAAAACGACAAGAAACCGGGGCCAGTGCCAGTTCGAGTATACCCGATATTTCTCCGGGTTGAGGGGCATTGTCCAGTTGATTCGATGTGGGGTACACTACCGGGACCCTCTACTAGGATCACCGATGACCGACGATTCACGGGCTGCCCTTAAAGTAAAATTGGAGATTTCCTCGGGAAATGATGTCGCCCTCGTGGGCGCCCCGGATGGCTTCACTGATGCATTGGGTGAACTTCCCAAGAATGTGGTGATCAGAACCGAGCTTCGCGGCAGAAGCCCCTTTGACATCATTATCCTTTTCGTGAAAAGCGAGCAAGAGCTGACCCGCAGACTTACGCCCTTAAGAGGTCGACTGATGCCCCATGGTTCGCTCTGGGTCGCTTGGCCCCACCGAGCCTCGAAGGTGAAAACCGACCTCAACAGCGACAAAGTCATCGATGTGATGCAAGCGGGGGACTACGCTGACCGCAAGCATTGTCCCTTCGATATCAAATGGGATGCCATCGCCTTTTCTACAGGTAGATGATGAACGAGGCGGTTGGCCCGTCGCCTACAAGACCCGACTATTTGAGATTGTAGACGGAAGCGGCGTTGTCGTGACCGACCTTCTTGGCCACCTCGGCTGAGAGCTGACTCAAAATCGACCAGGTGCTGACGAAGGACGTCGGAAATTTTACATCGTTACCCGCCGGCGCGACGAATTCGTCGGAGCCGATCAGAACGCGATCGGAATACTGATTAATTACATCTAGCCAAGCCGTCGTGATCTTTCCATCCTTACCGACGATTCTATTGGGCATATCCTCGCTCGACTCAATCTGCTTGGGTCGATCTTCTACGCGCATGGAGACATAGAGATTCGCGTGATCACCCAAAAGGCGCTTCACCAGCGTCGGCGTCATATTGCCCAGATTATCCCAACCGACATGTTGCCATACGATCTTTGTCTTACGGTTATGGGCCAAAAGCTCTTCCAACGGGGGTACCGAAGCCGGAAGCTCGTCGGGGTTTTCCGCGCAGGCCGTCTTCAGATTCTCCGGCGTATCCTGAACTGTTTCCGTCGCCTCCATATGCAGATCGATGGGCACCCCGTGCTTCGCCGCAATGTCGGACAGCACTTTATAGAGCGGATGGTTTGCCAACGCGACCTGGTAGGAATGCGTGGAAGACATACATAGGTGAAATGAGATCATCTCTCCAAAAGCGATGGCACCTTTTTCCGTAATCAATGCTTCAGCCTGAGTCGAGAAGTTCGCTTTGGTCTCGTCGGTGACGGTGGCTGGTTCGACTTCCTGTAGGAAACTTGAAAGTGTCGCTCCGCCCGCGGCCAGAAAAAGCCGTCCGTTACCTGCTGCTACACCATCAGCCGCTTCTTGCAGATCTGCCGACGGTGACTGAGTATGGCTAGGCACCACCACAATGACCGACTTTTCCACCCCATTCGCATCCATCAACGCCAGCAACGCCTGCGCCGCCCCGCTCGGATTCTTCATTGGCCCCTTGCCTACATTGAGATGCATATGTGTATCGATATAGTTGTCATCCGGGACGGCCTTCGCATCATCACCAGGGTTGACCTGGGCATCATCGCCAGGCGCAACAACGCCACTATCCCCAGGTGCCGAACCGTTGTCAGAACAAGCGCAGATACAGACCAATACTCCCAATGCCCCACCGACTAGCGCACGCATCTTCACCCTCATTATTGCTGTTCAGATGGGCAATTCTACTCAGGATTGTCGGTCGTGTCCATTCTGGCGGGTGTGTTTGCACTAACGCAAAAGTCGGCGAAGATTCTTGATCAGTTTGGGCATACTGCTTTTCTGAGCGGCCCGGCGCACCCAACCGGGTAGGAAGATCTTTGGAATGACATGCGTCCGATAACGAACCAGAGTTCGCTTTGCGTTCCCAGCGAAAGGGCTGAGGGTCCAGCTACCGCTATTGACTTTGAAGTCGCCTGATAGAAGACGCCAAGTACGGCGCATGACGCCATCAGCAACATGATGGCGCGCTTCGGTCGTGGACGTGAGGTCCCCAAACGGAAAGGGTAAATCGACCGTTACGCGGCAAACGATGCGATCGCCCTTGCGACTCAATTCCTTTGAGCGCTCCACTCTCGGCATCGTGCGAACAAAATCGTTGCAGTGACTGACCAAATGCCAAACTCGCGCCAGCGTTGCATCGATCACCGCCACCATTGCGAACTCCGGAGTGTCACTTCCAGCAACTTTGTGGGTACTGATCAGTATCTCGCCAGAGTTGAGCTTACGTTTGGTCCGTTCACTAAGCGAAGAGCCAAACGCCGCTGAGCTCGCCCCCATGGCGATGAGCGAGATGATCATGAGAAACTTTCGTCGATTCTGTTGCATGCTATTTTCCCCAGACATCCCCTTCAAATTGAAACGCCAAAACCCCATAGGGTATTGCCTGATGCGTTTCCTGCCCCGTCCGATAGCGGTTTCGCAGCCACCAATTGACGATTACAACAAGGGTCGGTTTTTGAAATTCTTGATTGCGAGATCGGAACGTATAAGCTGCCATCGGCCCAATGCGATGACTCGGCGTATTGACATTCGAAGCACCCGACGATTGCCACGACTTGGGATAGAACGCATGCACCAGGGAGTAGCGCACCCCAACCGTCAAACCGAAGTTAGTAATGTAGAAGAGATGGGCGTTGTTCGCAATGACCGGCTGTTCATTGGGCAACAACGTATCGAGGTACGCATCATAAAAGAGGCGATCGCTACCCTTTAGGTTCATCTTCACATAGAAGAGTTGCAGCTGATTGAGGATAGCGATCGGGCCATATTTAGCCTGTAAGATGACTTCCGTTTTCAGTTCATGACCGCTGGTTGCGTAGTTGATATTCAAATCTTTGCCTTGACCACGCGCTTGGTCGCTATGTTCCGCCATGGGTGAATCATAGGACTGCAACATTCCCATGGTGCCGAAATAGCCACGATAGAGATAATCGAATCGCAATTTCAGCACGGCTAGAGGCTGAATCACCACAGCCGCGCCAATTCTGCCATAGGCCGGATTGAGCTTGCCCACCGCCATGAACGCGAGATGTGACCGGCTAAGAATTGGTTTATGAGAATCGTAAAGGCGATACCGATAACCAAAATCGACATCGGTTTGTAGCCCCAAAGGGTTGAACTGAAAGGCGGTCAAACTACGATAAACGATCCGGTGCCGCGATTCGGTCGGCGCGCTCGCCTCTGCTAGGCCTGCGCTCTGTAAAACGAAGAATACCAGAACCCAAACGAGAGGTGTTCGAAGGAACGGTATTCGCACCAAGGTTCCCCGTGGTTTTCCGGCGCCCTGAATTTGATTTCCTTCGATCATCGTTTTCGAGCGCAACATCTCCCAGCAATCTGTTTCAGCAACCGAACCGAAACATCCCACTTCAGCTATAGCAAAATCCAGTCCAAGTGAATGTTGTTCTCGCTTGCCCGAAGCCTGTTTCCGTTGCTGTTTTAATTGCTTTTTTCGACTACCGATCGGCGAGTGACACGGTCAGGTTGCGACGGTGATGGAAGGTCAAACAGCCTCGCGTTCCAATATCAACAAACGTTGCGGGCTTTGGCCGCGAAGCCAAACGTGTTCGTGCAGAGGCAGAGTGCGCACGGTGGTTTGCACACAACAATGTGCAAACAATAATCTCTTTTATCTTCCTGAAACAACACAGAAAGAAACTTCTAAGCGATCACAAAGAGTAATGAAAAACACAGAAAAATGCGGTGGACTTTGTATCGCCAGACTTCATAACCAGATCGAGTTCGATATCGAAGCGTGTCGAGCATCGACTTTGGGATCAACATCATCGCGGAGGAAAAAGAGTGATTCGTAATTTTCAAATTGTAGGCGGGATCATCCTGGCAGGTATTTGGATGGCATGTGGCGTTGTAGAAAGCGACACGGTCGCATCACGAAACTCTGCGCTGGAAGGAACGAAGCAGCACGCGCCATATCAGTTACAACTACGCCTCGAGGCCATGCCCAAGCAGCTTAGAGACCATGTGCTGAGCATTATCGATGTCGGTGACCTACCTGACGGTATTATCGATGTAGGCGATCTACCCGATGGCATTATCGACGTGGGTGATCTACCCGATGGCATTATCGACGTGGGTGATCTACCCGATGGCATTATCGACGTGGGTGATCTACCCGATGGCATTATCGACGTCGGCGACCTACCTGATGGTATTATCGATGTCGGCGATTTGCCTGATGGCTACGCCCCTTGGCGACCTGTCGTACCGTTCTCCAACGCTACGGCCTGCAAGGCCCTGCTCGGGATGGCCGGACTCAATGATACGATGGGCATGCCCGTCGGAGTATGCGTAGGCTCTTCATTCAAACTCGACGCGCCTTGCGCGCTCTTCAAATGCTCTCGCTAGCGACGCGAACGACCCACGGTTTCGCTGGCCCCCTTCCTTCTACCGAGCGGCTCTACCGCCCCCTCTAACTCAGGCGACTCTTCATCTTGTTGGGCGCGACTTTGTTGTTGGGCCTCGCTGATCATCTTTGAAGCTCTAGAGGCGACGCGGCGGTCTTGAGCGGAGGGACTCGCTGGCGCCAAGGCCGCCCGACGTACCTGACGTGCCAACCGAATGGTCTCTTCGTCCGTCTGTCCTTCCTTGAGCGTAATGGACACATCTCCACTTACCGCGTAGCGTTTTCCATCCGCTCCCGTTTCGAAGGCGTAGTTCGGCCCACCGGTACTCAGTTGACCCGCAGCGGCTTGATGGGCGTGTTCATGACGACGAACTTCCTGGTCCACGCGCTTGAGTTCATTGAGCTCCTGTCGTTCCTCCGATGTAGCCGCTTGCTTTCCAACGGTCGCTTGCTCTCCCACAGTCGTTGTCTTCGACCCTTCGCCTTCGCCCATTGCCGCCTCAACCATCTCGCTGATGTGCGGCATGTCGAGAGCGTGCTCACCTCCACACGCTTCGCAGAGCGGCAATTCAGGCATTGCGTCAGCGGCCGCTTTCTCTACGGGCAAAGGTGGCTCCGCCGCCTTTTTCGCCGGGCTTTCTTCCTCAGCGCTTTCGTCATGGCGACTTTTGAAAAAGCTGCCTAGGGCGTCGCGGATCCATGGGTTCTTTCGCTGAGTCAACGCCTCCCGACTGAGCTGAGTGTCCTCTTCGTCCTCCTGAACGCGCGCCACACCCTCATCAGCATGGCGCTCATCGTCCGCCTTTGGCGGAGCCCCTTCGGGCGGCTTAACCTGTGCGGCGAAGTTCATGGCTCCAGCCGCAATCTCATCGCTCAACGGAGAAACCATTGTCCCCCTCCGTACAGTTCACTACATACCCCAACAACGGCTACAACGGCTTTCTCTTGAGCAAAATGCACATCCCATGCCCAGAGCAATTTTGAGGAAATCTAAGGGACGGCGGGCGTGCTCATGTCGAATGCGGCATATGCCATGCACATGAAATAACAGATGAAATCGGCTTCCGGCACCCGCCCGGTTCTGAAGTGGGTCGGGACCTCGCCCCACCGCTTCGCTTGGGCTAGACTGAGCTGAATTCAAAACAGTGAACGATGTCTCAGAGGGATCAGATCTTCAACACAAAGGGGCGGCGACATTTTCGCCGGTCGTACTCCCCTATGGAATTTCGCCTGACCGTAGCCGTCATCATTCTGTTGATTGGCCTCGCTGGCTGGGTCTACTGGCGAGGCGAGAACCCCGGTCAACAGCGACGGCTCGTCGATCAGAGTGTCATTCCCACCACCTCCGTTGAACTTCCGCAGCAGCCAAGCCCCACGCAGCAATCCCTGGCGGAGGCTACCCAAACGCCCCTCGGCCCGAACGTGGCCCAGAAGGGCTGGCGCCTACTCCGAGCCAAGCGCTATTCCGTCGATGAGATGTATATGAAGATCAATGGCCGAGCGAGTTTCTACAAATCGTTCGGCTGTGAAGGATTGATCTTCGCGACCCTCAGCCACAAAAAGAAACTAGTCCATACCGTAGATATTGAGATTTTCGAAATGGGTAAAATGCAAAATGCGCTCGGCGTCTATGCCGGAGAGCGCCAGCCCGAAGCGAAGGTAGAATTGGTAGAAGGCACCATGGGCCACCGAGCGCGCAATGCCCTTTTTCTGGTCCGAGGAAACTACTATCTGCGCGCCATCGGCTCCAGCGAAGACAACGCGGTTCTGTCACAGCTAGACCACCTCTGGAGTGAAACGGGTAAGGCGATCGAAGCCGAATCCCTGCCATGGGCCTACGAACTTTTCACAGCTCGGCTCGGCTTGGCACCTTCACAGGTGGCCTATTTCCCGAAAAATGCCTTTTCCTTTGGCTTCGCGAAGGATGTCTATGTCGGCAAGCATAAAGGGGGCGGTCAGAGTTTTGCGATCGCCACCAAGTCGGCCGATGCTGCCCGCGACCTCGCCCAACAATATACAGCAGGTTTTTTGGCCGCTGGAGAAAAGCTAAAGCCCTCATTGGGTGTGCATTGGGCCAAGGAGAATTTCATCAATACTATTAGCGGCGCCAAGGCAGCGGGTCGCATGGTTATCGGTGGCTACCGAATGCCCGATGAGAAAGCCGCCCATGCAGCTCTTGGGAAACTCGAGCGGGCGGCCAGCACACTGAAACTCGCTGAAGCGCCCGCAACATCTGCAACATCTGATAACGATGAGGAGGGGTCCTCCAAAGAAGAGGGAACTCCGCAAGAACAATGACCATTAGGGAAAAAGACGAAACGAACGAACGACGCCGGCTCTTTCTCAAGCAGGCGGGTATTGCCGGTAGCATCGCTCTCGGTGCAGGATATCTCAGTTTGGCTCCAGAAGATTGGCCGCTCTCTCTTCGCGATCCCGACGGAGAACGGGGCAAACCCAAAGAGGAACTCTTGCATTTGCCCCAGGGGGGCTACGCCGTTGAACCCAATGCCACCGCAGCACAATTGGCCATCGCCCGCGGCACCCGTGTCGATGCGATGCTTCGCGGTGCCGTCGATGCGCTGGGGGGAATTGGCCGCTTCGTTAAACGTGGCGACATCGTCTTGCTCAAACCCAACGTCGCATTCGAACGTGCCGCACCATTGGGGGCTACAACAGATCCCGAAACCCTGAAGGCACTTATTCACCTGGTGCGATCAGCCGGCGCAAAAGAAATCCGCGTTGCGGATAATCCGATCGAATCCCCAGAGAGCTGTTTCATCCGCAGCGGTGTGCAGCGCGCCGCACTGGAGGCCGGTGCTCGAATCTATCTGCCACGGCCTAGCGACTTTCGTATGCTGAACGTTGCGGGGGCCAAGTGGATCGAAAAATGGCCCTTCTTTTGGCGCCCCTTCATCGGCGTCGACAAAGTCATCGGCATCGCCCCGGTCAAAGACCACAACCTTTGCCACGCTTCCATGACCACCAAGAATTGGTACGGCCTCCTCGGCGGCCGACGCAATCAATTCCATCAGGACATTCACGGTATCATCACCGATTTGGCACTCATGATGCGCCCCACCCTCGTCATTTTAGACGGGAATCGCGTGCTTTTTCGCAGCGGCCCAACGGGCGGAAGCCTCTCTGATGTGCGACCCGGGAAAACCATCGCAGCCAGTACCGACTCGCTGGCTCTCGATGCTTTTGGCTGGGATGACCTATTGCGGCGAAAGGGAAAAGAGCGGCCTCATTATCTCGAATTGGCGGGGGCGAAGAAGCTTGGTCAGCCAGACTGGAAGTCGTTGCGAACCAAGGAAATTCAGATCGGATGACGCCTAAGCAAAAGCGGAATTTCTTTGCGGCCAATGCCGATGGTACTTCTTGGTACACGCGAACGTTTCGCCTCACCACCGCGCGAATTTTGTCGCAGGTCTTCTTCTTTTCCCTGTTTATTTTCTTACTCTGGGTAACCTGGTTCAGCCGGCTGGGCGGCTACCCAGTTTCGCTCTTTTTGGAACTCGACCCACTGGTAGGATTCGCCACCGCGCTGTCCACCCATACGCTCTATCGCTGGCTCTGGCGCGGACTACTAATTCTGATTCCTACATTGTTGCTTGGGCGTTTCTTCTGCAACTGGCTCTGCCCGTATGGCTCCCTACATCAATTCATCGGTTGGCTCTTCAACATTCGCAAGAATCGGGACGACATCGACAAGAACCGCTATCGGCCGATCTTTCAGTTGAAATATTCTCTGCTGATCGTCTTTCTCATCCTCGCTCTTTTCGGTTCCCTACAAATCGGACTCCTTGACCCCATCTGCTTGCTCGTCCGTTCTGTCGCTGTAGCCGTGAGCCCAGCGGCGGATCTTCTATCAGCCCAACTCGGCATCAGCTTCCTTTCTTCGGCGCCAGGCGCATCCGAACAACGTATATTCGATGGCGCATGGTTCGTCGGATTGCTACTTTTCGGATTGGTAGCAATGAACCTCGTTATCCCCCGCTTTTTCTGTCGGGTGCTCTGCCCTTTGGGCGCGTTCCTGGGTTTTCTTTCGCGCTTTGCCCTTTGGCGAATCGATCGCGACCTCACAAAATGCACGGACTGCAATTTATGTCTTCGTCGCTGCGAAGGCGCAGCCGATCCCCAAGGCGCCCTCCGCAAGAGTGAGTGCTTCGTTTGCTTCAACTGTATCGACGACTGCCCTGAAGATGCGCTTTCCTATAAACTAGTTCCTCTGCCTCAGAAGGAGCGCATTCAAGGCCAAATCGGCAATGACACCGCGACGATTTCGGGTCAAAAGGTCATCTCGAAAATCGTAGATACAGAAATTACCAGCCCCGCTATCCCCCGTAGGCGCGTCTTCTTCGCCTCCATTGGTGGCTTGTTGGCGTACCCATTTCTACGCCTATCCAAATCCGTCAACAAACGCGGCTTCAACGAAAAAGCCATCCGCCCACCAGGCAGTGTAGCCGAGGAAGAATTTCTCGAACGCTGCATAAAATGCGACCAATGCCTCAACGTCTGCCCCACAAACGTGTTGCAACCATCCACCCTCGTCCAAGGGGGCTTGGAAGGCGTGTGGACCCCGGTAATGGACTTCTCAGTGGGCTTTTGCCAACTCAACTGCACGCTTTGTAGCGAAGTCTGTCCGACGGGCGCCATTCAGAAGATTAGCCCTCTGGAAAAATTGGGCAGTGGACCGTTTGAAAAGAAAGGCCCCATCCGATTGGGTACCGCATTCTTCAATCGCGGGCGCTGCCTACCTTGGGCGATGGAAACCCCGTGCGTCGTCTGCGAAGAGGTCTGCCCCGTTAGCCCCAAGGCCATTGGTAGCTACGAACATTCGATAACCCGGTGGGATGGCAAGAAGGTCACTCTCAAACGCCCCTATATTCGTCCAGAGCTCTGTATTGGATGTGGTATCTGCGAACATGAATGCCCGGTGATGGACGACGCGGCGGTATATGTTACAACCATTGGAGAGACGCGCTCGAAAGAGCGCAGCCTTCTGCTCAGCAGCAAGAAGTAGCACAGAAAAGGAAGATTTGTAGATGAGTCACGATAAGGATAAGTCGGCCAGCGCAGACAATACGATCAGTCGCCGAGACCTGCTCAAACTCGGCGGGGCCGCTACCGTTCTCGGAGCCACCACGCTAAGCAGCAATGAACTGGAGGCCGCCCCTCTGCCACAGGTTCCTCGGCGCGTTTTGGGCAAGACCAATCAGAAGGTACCTATTTTGCTCTTCGGGGGCGCCGTGGCTCTAGACCCGGTTTTCGATCCCAAGCTCGCAGAAGCCCTACGATTCGGCGTGAACTATATCGACGCGGCCGATTGTTATACGGGTGGCAAATGCGAGCCTGCGGTGGCGAGCTTCCATAAGAAGGCCAAGGCACGGGACAAACTTTGGATAACCAGCAAGAGCGATGAACACGATCCCGCCAGCTTTGAGAAAAGACTGCAGCAAAGTTTAGATCGACTGTCGACCAGCAAGATCGACCTTTACTACCTACACGCGCTCAAAGATGCGGCCTACCTCAACAAGCAAATGGAAAAACGCGCTGCGCGTCTGAAGAAAGCCGGTAAGATCCGTTATTTCGGCTTCTCATGTCATGCGGATAATGTTGTGGAACTGATGAACAAGGCCGCCAAAATGCCTTGGATAGATTCCATCATGTTTCGCTACAATTTCCGGCGCTACGGCGACAAAGAACTCAACAAGGCAATTGATGCCTGCGCGAAGGCGAATATCGGTCTTATCGCAATGAAGACCCAGGGCTCCGAAGCTTCTTTCGCCAAGGCCTGGAAGCGGTTTCATAAATCGGGAAAATGGACCAAGCATCAAGCGGTTCTTAAGGCGGTCTGGGCAGACAAGCGAATCAGCGCCGTGGTTTCCCATATGGATACACTGGAAAAACTGCGGGAGAATATCGCGGCCGCTCTGGATAAGTCGAAACTAACCCGACGCGAGCTCGAAGAGTTGCACCGCTACGCTGCGGCAACCCGTTCTCTAGCCTGCGACGGCTGCGACCATATCTGTGGCGCCACAATCGATGAGAAAGTCCAGATTGCAGATACGATGCGCTATTTGATGTACCACGACGTCTACGGCGAACCCGAACGGGCGAAGTCGCTCTTCAACGCGTTGCCGACGGCAGCTCAGAACTTGGCAGCTGTCGATTTTGCTCCGGCACAAAAAGCCTGTCCGCACGGCGTCAACCTACAAGCGCATATGGCTCGGGCAAACGACCTATTTCGCGGTTGACGTTGCTGGTTTGGCCGCTTCCTTAGCCACACAAGCGCGCCCTTTGGCCACACATTTTCCGTGATCGACGCAGGCCGACGACCGCGCACAATCCGCGTTCGTAGCCACAATGCATTTTCCGTCGAGCCAACTACAACGCCCCTCTTTCAAACAATCGCTCTTGCTGAGACAAGGGTTCGGGCTTTGGACGCTCGCTTTCTTTTTGAGCGAAGAAGCAGCCTTTGCCGATTTATAGGGATCTACGCAGCGGTGCTCAACGCACCGTAGGGGTTTGACGCATTCGATTTGCCGGGCACACGCCCCGCGTTCGGCAACAGAGCGCGGGGCAGGATCAGCGGCGGGTGAACTTTGATTCTTGCACGCAGAATAGGCGCCCATCGCAACGAAGAGTACGCCCATCATAGGTAAATAATGTATCGGGCCACGCATGGCATTGCTCCCTTTCTAAAGATAGCAATGCCTACCACAAAGATATCTGCCCACAAAACGATCTGAAAAAATATCTGGGCGACAAAGAGCGACCGATTCAGTTCTTATTCCGAGCGTCGATCAGGCAGGGATGTCGAGGACAAATGCATTGAGCAGTTCTTTGAGTTGGGCGAGAGAGCGATCGACCGATTGATACGCATCTGGGTCCGTACTATCCACGGACAGCTTGCCCCACCAGGTGGCTTGAACGTCGATTCGACAACGAACCTTCCCCTGGGCATTGGGCTTTTCCAATCGCATCACAACGGAGGAGACGCGCCCGGAATAACTCATAAGCTGACCGTTGAGCAGCGTTCGCAAGGCAAATCGGTCCACATCTACTTCCGGCTGCACTCTAACTTCAAAAAGCACGGCACCACCCCCTTCATTTCAAATGCTAAGAATTATCGGCACCGGACTATCGGATGCTCTCCTAAGGTTGGTTGACGAAACTCACAGATCGTTCATCTGCACGGCAAATTCCCAACGGAGCCGATCGCCCATTCGCCTTCTCTGGCCACCACGTTGCGAAATTTCTTCGTGATTTAGCGGCCTTCGGCGGGCAACCTGGCGAGAACAAAGAGCCATGCTAGGGTGCGGCAAGGCCTGGTTAAGGGAAGAAGATGTTAAGAAACGCTACGTTGGTCATTCTATTCGGTTGTTTTGCTCTTGGTTTGTCGAGCTGTGGACGTACGGCGCGATCAACCATTGCTGATGATACAACCAGCACCGGCCCCATCGGTTGTGAACCTAGTTGCGAAGACCTTTGCACCCTACCGTTCACTTTCTGTTCGACAATCGCGCCATCCAACTGTGTGGACGCCTGCAATGCAGATCCTAATAATGTACTGAGCCTTTGTCTGGCCCAAGTCAGCTGCAGCGATTTTCCCAGTTGTAATGACCTGGAAAGCTGCCTGATCAGTCCGGTGGTTCCCGACTTGGCGATCTCCTTTTCAGCCGAGGGCGCGGGTGACACCATCACCTATACGGCCAAAGTATGTAACCAAGGTTCCGGCACTTCCGTTGCGACCACCGTTGATTACTATTTGGGCGATTCAACACCTCCAACGGTTGGACAGCGCGGATCACCCTCATCACCGATTTCCGCCCTTGCTTCGGGCCAATGCGAAACGGTATCCGCCACACAATCCGGTATGGCACAGGGAAACTACACCGCCTACGCCCAGGTCGATCCGGTCAATAGCGTCGTTGAAACGAATGAAAGCAATAATGTGGCCGGCCCGCAAACGATACAGCTGGGTGTTTATGCCCCGGACCTTGTCGTCGAATCCATCAAGAGCTGGGTAGATAGCGACACATTCGTCCGACTCAGTATCTCCGTATGCAATCGCGGGAAAGCCAACTCCAAGGATACCGAGCTGGACCTCTACCATGACCGCCCGAACGCCCCGGGGAATGCAGAGCCCGGCAACCAACGTGCTGTCGTTTTCGGGTTGGCGGCCGGCGCCTGTCAAAACGTCGACGAGCTGACTCTAAAGCTTTCCACTGCCACCCGTCTGGCGTGGGTATATGTTGATCGCGCCAACACCGTCGTTGAGAGCAACGAAGACAACAACGTCTACGGTCCCGAGAGAATCGAAGGCTACGCCTCAAACCTAGCAGAGCTCGTGATCAGCAAATTTGATGCAAGCGGCAGTTTCGTCGAAGACGAGCCGCTCCAATACCGCGTGGAAGTCTGCAACAAGGGTTCGGTCGATGCCCGCAATTTCCGCATTGGCATCTACTACGACCGAGCGACAGCGCCCGTCGCCAACACAACCGCCAATACCAATCGCTCGGTATCCCGACTTAGACCCGGACAATGCACCTCGCGCAGCCGTACCACCTACCTCAAAGCGGGAACGCATACCTCTTGGGCCTTTGTCGACTACCGCAACGACGTTCCTGAGAGTAACGAAAACAACAACGCATCTCAGCCCTTTAAGTTTTCTGTGCAAAAGCCCCAGGGAAAGGCCGACCTCGAAATATCCACGGCGAAATATGCAGAATCGGGTGGAACGGTCACCTACGTAGCGGAAGTCTGCAATATTGGAAGTGTTGCCTCGTCGGCGAGCACGCTGTCGCTCTACGCAGATCGCAATTGGGCCCCAAGTCCCTGGTCCAACCCCACCCAAACCGTTTCCATCGCGGGAATTAAAGCCAACGACTGCATTGCTGTCACGGTAACCAACACTTCCGGTCCGGGTACTTTCAGTTCTTGGCTCAGAGTCGATCGCGCTGACCAGGTCAATGAAAGCAACGAAAACAATAATGTCTTCGGCCCCCTAAATGTCACTGTCGCTCAAACCGGAACGCCCGATCTGATAATCAAGGCATTCACCTCCAACACAACGTTCGGGGGAATGCTCCAATATACAGTCGAGGTCTGCAATCAAGGCCAAGACTGGTCCAGCCAAAGCTCCGTAAACCTCTATTACAATCAACCCTCAGCACCCACCGTTGGTTCCAACGGGAACTATACGGCATCGGTAACGGGACTCGCTCCCGCCTCCTGCGCCACAGTTCAGGCGGTAGCCTTCCTACAGGCCGGCAGCTATACATCGTGGGCGTATGTTGATCCCAGCGATCAGCAGGCCGAATCCAACGAAACGAATAATGTAGCCGGACCACTGGCGGTTCAAGTCGGTGGCGGGGACAACACCGCCGACTGCAATACGATCTGTTCGACGATTGTGAGCCCATGCGGGTATATGACCCAGGGCCAAATCGGCGCCTGCCAATCCCTCTGCAACGCCCAACCCGATGCCACCGTCGCTTGCGCCTTGGCTGCCGCTCAGTCCTCTGACTGCGTGGGCATCATATCCTGTATGGGTCTGCCCTAGCGCTAGCGAAATCGCGTCGCGACTTAGCTCATCCGTCGCAGCACAAGTGCTTGGCGGTTACCACCCAGATACGATTCATGCCAACACGCAAGGCGAAGACCTTCAGCGGCCCTCAAAACGTCCTGCATATCGCGTATGCCCAACTGGCTGTTCATTCGCTTCAGCGACGCATCCCAGGCCATCTCTGCGGCAGATGAAAAACCACCATGCTTTTTGAATGGGCCAATGCAGATAAAGACGCCCCCCACGGCTAGCTTGTTGCCGACGGCTTGCAGCAATCTGAGAAAATCCTGCCAGGGAAATACGTGAACGAGATCGAGGGAGAGTACCAACTGCGGCGACTCCTCTGGCCATTGGTTAAACGAATGACCGATCTCCATTGCGCGCTGGAGGTTTCCCTCGGGCATCTCATCAAGGGCGTCTTCTGCTGCCTCTTTTTCTGCTGCTTCATTATCTAGGGCCTGATTGAAATTGAAGACGGTGCTGGGGTTCCAATCGCAGGGCCACCAGTTGACCTCCTCGAAAGCCTCCGCGTAGCTTCGGATCCACTGCATTGCATCCGGCCCGAGTGTGAAGGCATTTTCAACACCTTTTGTGAAATTGGAGACGAGGGATGTGATTCCCTGGTCGAGCAACGAGAGATCCGATGGTGACAAAGACACGGCCGCTAAATCCTTTCCATTCGATTGCGCTGCAGCATAGACGGGCTATTGTGGTGGGTCAACGCTTGCACGTCGGATCGACCTTGAACTAATCGCGCTACGACACATCGAAGTTGACGATACGGGGTTTGCCTTTGGCCTGCTCTAGCTCAAGAAACCGATATCCCTTGGGCCAGAAATACGCGCCCAAATAAACCTGTTGGTTGGCAACCACATAGGGAAAGTAACGCTTTTGCCCCCGTGCCAATAGCCACGGCGCCCGCTCATCTTCTAGATGATAGAGTCGGTTTCGAGACGTCGCGACTAGAAGATGAAGACAGCCCCGAGCGTCGCGCTCAAAGGCAACCTCTGTCGGTTCACCACGAAGAGGTAGCTGATCGACTTTTCGCCACCAGAGTGTTCTATCCGAAACCGTCGCGATGACGGTCTCTAGGGTCTTGCTATGGGGGCCGTTCCAGTAGAGCAGCTTGAATGCGCCTTCCTGGCGGTCGAACCGGCCGCTGTGGGTTCGGCTCCGCGATTCATGAAGTCGGCAAATTTCCTGCATCGCCCCTTGATGACTCAACCTGACATAGGAAAACCCGCGTTTCGCGATGCCGATATGTATCGACTTACTGTCGACCGAGATAATGGGGTCGATTTCCATACCGGTGGGCAGGTAGTAGATAATCGTCTGTTCCAACGATTCCGCCTCAAACCGATGGCACGTCAGAATGCTATTATTCTTGATCAGAAAGATATGAAGATGATCATTAGCATCGAAATAGGCCTGCCGTAACAGTCGACATCCATCGGGGAGATTCGCCCTGCGAATACTCCCTTCAACCGCATTGCCTCGAAAGAACTTATGGGCAAAAATGCTATCGCCTTCGGCCCATACCATCCAGCGCTGATAGAGGCGGTCAACTGTGTCGCTGACAAAATCGCTCGCTTCAGCAACGAAGGCTTCCCCCACCTCCGGCCGCGCAAGCAAACGTCGCGCATGGCGCGCAGCGAGAGGCCGGCCCGTTGCGTATTGTCGCAAATGGAAAAGCGACTGTTCCGCATTACCCGAACGGAGAAAGACGCTCAGACTATCGAGCATTGGATTGTCGCGTAGAAAGAGAACGTCCTCGACCTCGCCATCGACAACTTCGATGTCTACGCGCTTGCTAACCAGATGTACATCCTCCTCAGCGATATCCAGGCGGCACTGGACTTCGAAACACCCGATCGGTAGCGGATAGTGTTGGGCACTCAGATCGAAGACTTCCGTGAGGTGCCCGTTGGGCGGCAGAGTTTGCATGATGGGCGGAAGCGCATTTGTACCTGCGTTCTGCATTGTCTGTTGGGTAGCGGCACTTTGCCGTCGAACCAGATTTCCGAGCTGGTCAAAAATCTCAAAGATGAGCACGCCACTTCGGTCGGAAAGTGCGGGCAGTTTTAAGGGCACGTCAGTGCTGCTGAAGAGTGTCGCCCGGCAAGGCAACGCTCCCATTTGGTAGCTGGGCTCGCCTGGCACACTAAGCTCAAGGGTAAGCCCAGTCGATGTGTTGAGATTCGCCATATTTCCGTCGGATCCTTTTGCGCCACAGATCATAAAGAAATGCAGCCGGGAGTTCAAATGTGGGTCCAACATGGGCAGTCAACATGCTAACGGGCGCTGCTGAATGAGCGCCACATGCCTCCCCAAACTACAACAACTTCCTGTCTTTAGGCCTCTGAGGTAGCGGCATACGAGCGCCAATTCCCCGTGGTCGACCGCGGAAAAACTAAGCGACAATCAACCCGTTCGACACTCTTCGAGGCATCTCAACCCAAACGCAATATGAAGCGCGCGCCACCTAGGGGCGCATCCACAACCTCGACAGATCCTCGGTGCCACTGCGCAACGCGGCGCGTGATGGCCAAGCCCAAACCATGGCCCCCACGATCCTTGCTGCGGTTCGCTTCGAGGCGAGCAAAAGGCTCGAATACCTGCTGGCGATTTTTTTCGGGAATCCCGGGGCCATCATCGTCTATCTGTACGACAAAGCCGCCATGGTTCTTTTCACAATAGACGTTTACTTGGCCATTGGCGTAGCGCATTGCATTGCTGACGAGATTGAGTAGTGCCCGTCGCAGATACCGTGGGTCACCGCAATAGACGTCGTCCACAAAATCGAGTTCTACAAAGTCCAACCGAATTTCCGGCCTCAGGATCTTGACGGATTCCTTGACGTCGTCGAGTAGCTCCTTCATCCGAATGCTCTCCTGCGCCAATGGCGGTGCACCGTGTTGCAAACGGGCAAACGTAAGAAGTTCATCGATCAATTCGCTAAGCTCCTCGATATCGGTATTGGCGGCCTCCAACTGTACTTCGCGGGCCTGCTTATTCTCCTCCAGGGCAATCTCTTCGATCGCAAATCGTAAACGGGCTAGGGGCGTGCGCAATTCATGAGCGACTGCGTTGAAAAGTTCCTGCTGCCCATTGACAAGCTGGTTGATACGTCCGGCCATCTGATTAAATGAACTGCCAAGGGTTGCGACCACATCGGTGTTGCTATCTTCAATGCGATGTTCGAGTTCTCCACGACCGAATACTTCCGCGGCCTTTCCCAAACGCCTGAGACGTATCTCCAGCGGACGAACCAGCACAAACATACTTCCAGCCATCAACAGACATAGCATCACCAATGCGATCCAGCCTCGTTTTTCGGCCATGGGGCGAATGGTGGGCAGGGGGCCGATCTTCAGGATTTCCTGGCCACTCGTCAGCGCCATATAGGCCAGCGGAGACCTGCCTTCGAATCGAATTAGGAGTTCCCTCTTTTGGAGAAGGAGAGCGCGTTCACGCGTATCAAAATCTAGCGCCGCTTCAGTTACAATTTCTACAGGATAGCCATACCCTTTGGCCAATGCGGAAAGTCGACTCTGTCTTGTCTGGTTGTCGGTGATAGCGGATATTTCTGTGCGAATATGCGTGGTCGGGATGATGGCGATACTTCTAATATGGGATTCGATGGATTCATAGAAGCCGCCGGCGATAATCAGAATCGTCGCTCCCACCGCGACCAAGACGGCTACCACGGCCCCTAAATAGATACGAATGAACAAACGCGTCATGCGACGACCTCGGCCATTAGATCGAATATTGATCCGCCCCAGTGTACCTCCCGCGATCGCGTTTGTCTGCATTACTCAATATTACAATCTCAGGCTACGAGAGGTCTGTCGTCGCTTGTTGGGAGAATTGTAACACTCTGTATCAGCCCTACAGTATCGTACACGCGGCTATAAAAAGACCTTGGCGAGAAATGCTTCGATGGCTGCCAAGGCTTGGTCCTTATAGTCACTCGGCTTGAAGACGAAGCTGTGGCCAGCACCATCGACGATGAGCAATTCGCTGCTTTTGCCAGCCTTCTGGAGGGCCTCGTGCATCAACTCTGACTGATGATAGGGAATCGCCTCGTCGACACTTCCATGAAAGAGAAGGTAGGGTGCGGTGATGCTATTCACGTGTGTAACGGGCGACGCCTCGGTGTAGTTCTCGGGATGGTCCGCAAAACTTCCGCCAAGATACGCCGCCTCGCTCGTTGCGATCTCTCCCTGATTCTCTCTCTCTAGCCAATCGTGCAAACCAAATCCAGGAATGACGCCCACGACGGAGAGATCGGTCTGACCTGCACAACTCGGTCGATAGCTTTCCATATTGCTCATTGCCCCAACGATACTGACCAACGCGCCACCAGCCGAGGTTCCCAGAATGGCGATTTTTTCGGGTGGGTAGCCATATTCCTGCGCATGGTCCCTCGCAAACGCAATGGCGCAAAGAATATCCTGAGGCATGGCGGGAAACGCCCCGCCCTGTTTATTTACCCGATAGTCCACCGAAAAAGACGCATAGCCCTTGGGCAGCAGATACTGGGCAATACCCGACATGGTGGTTTTGGTGCCGCTCACAAATGCACCGCCGTGAACGAGGATCAATAGACCCTCGCGCTTCTGAGCAAGATAGAGATCGCCCTTTAGAGCGACGCCACCAACCTGAGCGTAGACGATATCTTTATAGGTACCGTTCTTCTTCACCTCGACGGGCGCCGCATCTAACGCCGGCGGTTTTCCAGAATCTACTAACGAAGAATCTGCAATAGAAAGTTCTGAAACAGCCCCGTCGAATTGTTGAACGACACCGGTATCAGCTTGCGAAACTGGAGGACCACCGGTATCGCTGCAAGCGATCAAAGGCAAAAGTAGCAGACCCAGAGTCCAAAAGCCGAAGGATTCGTTTCGATTCAGCATCGCCTTATTCTTCGCGCTAGTCGACATTCACAACTCGACAACAACCACTGACACAATAATAGTTCAGCGGACAAGAGGCCTGACCGGGAAGACCGCAGGGCGTAATACCCATGGGGCATTGGCCACCCATCGGCGGTATGGCTCCCCCATCGGGGCCTACCACGACTCCCCCATCGGGACCTACAACACCACCGTCAGGACTAGGAAAGCACTCTGGAGGCGGCAGGGGTTTTCCAATGCAAACTTCGCAATGTCCACACTCATTATAACAACCGGCGATGGGCGTGCAGCGCGGGCATTTCGTTTCGTCGAGAACGTCGTCGAAGGTGCACGTGCCCTGTTTGGAAGAATCCATTGCGCCAATCCAAACGAAACCATCTGCGCCGGCTTCGCCCTTACCCTTCAACTCGGGGAAAGTGCAGCAACCAAAACAGTCACAGCCGTTAGGCGTATACGGCAAGCAGACATCGGAACAGGTTTGCGACTGCGTCGCTGGGACATTTCTTTTGATCGTCGGCCATGCCCTGATCAAATCCGCAACCGAGATTGCCCTCCGGTGCTAGGGGGTCACAACGATGGTCCCAAATACAATCGTCATTTCCGGGACCGTTACCAAAATCGAAATAACAATCCACTTTGCAGGTCGCCCCACCACCACCGCCAACGCCGCCGATCAGCGCAGGCCCCTCGGTATTGTCACAAGGCCCCAAACATTCGGGGTCTTGGGAATCGACCTTTCCGTCTCCATCATTATCCAAACAATCACCGCATTCGAGCAGCTTATCGGCGCACGTCGTCGGATTACAAACCCAGGGCGCGCCAGCATCAGCTCCGATGAGCACAGCCCCATCCCCCATCTGTACAACCCCACCGTCATCCGTTAGCCATCCCATCTCAGACCCCACCGAACCATCGCCGGCCGGACCTATCGCTCCATCCGAGAGGATCTGCGATCCATCACCGCCACCGTAGGGTGGCGCCGCGCTATCGGGACAAGCCAAGAGGAAAGCAAAACACACAGCGCTACCAATCAGCCTGAAATTCCGGCTCACGATGGACTCCTTCTCTTTGTTGCTGAAAATCAATTGTACGCGTTTGCTGCCGACGAGGCAATTTGCGTGCAACACTCACGTGTCACGATAAGTACGTGAATGTCGTAGTTGTAGTTATAGTTGTAGTTGTTGTTGTTTAGGCGGGAATTCGAAGTGTTAGTCGCTTTGTGGCACCACAGATAATGCGGAATAGAGGCGTTCAACCCCCGGAGGTTGACCAAGAAGCGCCGTGTGTGAAGACAAGCCCGCGGCCCGTTTGAACGCGCGCTTCCAACCGACGATATCGAAACTGGAGGGCGCGCCTCGCAAGTTGGGCCAGGCCTTGGCAGCGGCAGGTGAGTTGTATTTTCTTTTGATTTGGATCCAGCGCTCGACCAAGCGGGGCCGTGACCCATCCGCTAGAAGATAGCCAATGAGCTTCATCATCTCGACAACGGCGCTGAGCTGAGCTGGGCGACGACTCGACTGAAAACCATACCGACCCGAATCATTGTTGATCAGTAGCGCCTTTATCTCCGCGTCATACCAAATCTCGCCCGACATACGGGCGGCACGACCACCCGTCAAATTCGGATGCCCACAATAGGGATAGTCGGGCCTTGCGTCCTTTTCTCCGACCAAGAGCACCCCACGGGCGTCCACTGAATAGAGATAGGTTTTATCTTTTCGCAAACGAAGGGGCCGACCGACGATGCCCTTCTGGAGCGTCGGCGTGATGGTTGGTAGAAGAAAGTCGTTTTGGCGTAGTTCCTTGAATCGAATATAGCGAGGCGTTTCCAACACACCGGCCGCCAGAGCAAGCTGACGATGTCGAGACATCTCATCGACTGATGCCGCCGGTAGCGGGCCCGAAATATTCGCTGAACATGCCCCCAGAACCAGGAGCGCAGCGAGCCCTACGACGAATTGAACTGTCTTGTCCGACGAAACCATTGCGCTGACGAAAAGCAAGCACCATGCCTGAATATCAGCGCGCAAATCGGCCGTAAGTTATTGAAAACAGGAGGCGGTAGGGCGGAAAAGCTCGCCAATTTTCGGAGGATCGGCAGCGGTAGCAGCCTCCCCGGCCGCCCGAGGCCCCAGTCGTCGTCTAGACGACGAAGTGACTAACGCTATTTTCCCATGCTGCGGACCAAAGCAACCAGCCCGGCGATAACTTCCGGCTTGGCCTTCAGATCGGCTTGTGGCGGCATTGTTGGGCTTTTTCCGACGGCCAGTCCGCCCTTGAGAATTACCGTTCTGATGGCGTCATCGGTCACCTTTTTCTGCCAGTCTTTGTCCGCGAAGCTTCGGGGCTTGGGCGTGAGATTCGCCGCCCCCGCGCCATCGCCCTTACCGGTCGCACCGTGACAAACGACGCACCGAGCTGCGTAAACCTTCTTGGCGGCATCCAGATCGGCAGCTTTCGCCGTCGCAGTACTTGCCGCTTTCTTTGCTTCGCCGCCGGCCGCTGAGCCCTTGTCCTTACAACCGACAAAGAGAAGTGAACAGACCATCAAACACCCGATTAGATTTCGTATTGGATTTCTCATGGAGGGCAATTCACCACGCGCTAAAACAATTGTCCAGACCCTAGACATCATTATCGTGCACTACAGGTACGCCTTGGTCGGGAACGTCACGACATAGCGGCAACCTTGCGCCCCAAGAAAAGGGGCGTGCGTGCGAATTGTTGCGATTCCTCAAATTGGTGGCTTCATTCTGCCGATGTTGGGCCGATGAGAAGATTGGAAGGAGCTAGATAGCCCCATGATCTTGACCAAGACTCGCCTCAGCCTCGGACTGGCTGGACTATCGGTCCTCGCCCTAGTCGCGTTGCCCTATTGGGCTGATTTCTCGGGAGAGCCCGAAACGACCGTCACAACGACAGTCGCAACAGCGAACACGACGATCACGTTGGGGGCGGCACCCCAACAACAGCCCAAGGCCCTCGAGCCACAAATTCGCTACGGCCACGGAGCGATGATGTACGTTGCACTAGATTGATTGGAGAGCCAACAACACAAACGAAATGAAGACAACAGACATCACGAAGAATCGAAGCTAGCAACCTTCAGCTTTGCGCAGCAATTCGATTTCATTGAGCAGGTCGGGATCGCGAACAAGGGCGAGCGCGGCCGCCGCCTCGGAATCCAGATGTGACATATTTTCTGTCGCTTTTAGATAGAGCCAGCTCCGCCCCCAGATGGTTAGGATCGCCCGACGCCAACATTCATCCTTACTCAAAAGGTCGTAAGCTCCCGGATGTTCGGTACGAGCCAGGCGCAAATAGCGCTGAATATAGAGCAGGAAGGTCGCCGCACCCACCCGTGTATCCATGCCGGTTCCCCCCGTCTGGTAGTGATCGTTAAACGCATACCCCACGGCGAGGGATGTTCCATATTGGAGCGTCTCATCTAATAGAGTATCTATGCCTTGCTTGCCGATATCGTCGACCAGGTAGGTGGTCCAATACGCATCGCAGTTCGAATATTCCCCCGCTGCTTCGTCGCATTTTGGATATTTGGCCGCGTATGCATCCTTGGTCAGAAGGTCATTGGCAAAGGTCTTGCCGCCTCTGTCAACCGTATCGCCGTTCTTGCAGCTGAATTTCAGACTAGCGGAAATATTGTAGTCCACGCTATCGATGAAATGACCGCATTCGTGAACTACCGTGGTCAGACTGGCCAAGACGCCGGCTGCACTCTTTCGCTGGTCAGGGTCGACGTAAAGCTCAATACAGCTACCGGATTGGTTTATTTTCAACCCCTCGTCGACGAACCAATCGCCGGCAGGGTAACGCTTCGCCAACACCGCCCTGACAAACTGGACATAATTGGCTTCGCTAAAAGAACTGATTTCGCTCTCGATGCTGACCGAATAGTCGGGCAAGGTTTCCGTATATTGACCATCGACACAATTGGGGTTCACTTCGCTGGCCAAACTTCCGCCGGTACCACCTGTTCCGCCGGTACCACCTGTTCCGCCGGTACCACCTGTTCCACCGGTACCACCTGTTCCGCCGGTACCACCCGTGCCGCCGTTGCCACCCGTGCCGCCCACATCATCCCCGCAACCGGTTGCAAAGAGAAGAGCAGGTAGAAGGACGAGGATTCTCAGTCGTTTCATCAGATGATCTCCTGTCGAGTGAATCAGTTAGGTTTGCCTGGCCGTGTCGCCCGATTCTTCCGCAACCTCTCATGGTCTGCCAAAAGCCGCCTGGCCTCTTTCGCCACGGCACGGTCTCGTTTCCGCTGAAATGCGGGGGCGTTTTCGTATTCCGCTAATCCGGTTTCGATTTGATGCCTAGCTTCGTCGGACTCGTCACTCAGGTCGAGGTAGTAGGCATAGTGCATTCGGTGGGGGAGCCAGGCGCGTTCATCCACGAGCCTCTTCATCAGCTTCAGTGCTTCGTCATGCCGATCGCATTGCCAAAGTGCCGAACCGAGGTCCGACCAAAGCGTCCATTCCCTATATCCGGGCTCTATTTCGATGACCCGCTGTAACGGTTCAATGGCGTTAGCGGGCATGGCCAATTCTAGATGACATAAGCCGATGCCATGCAATGCAGCTTTCGAGCCGCTGTCCTGAGCCAGTGCTTTGTTGAACCATCGTACGCTTTCTGCAAAATCACCTGCGTCGTGCAATGCCTGTCCAAGGGTGACGTTGTTTTGAAGACTCGGGGTCTGCTCGGCAGCGAAACGCAAATCCCTCAAAGATCGACTCGAGCCCGCGTTGAAATTGAATTTGAAGAAGTTCTTGAAGCGCGCCATTTCTGGATCGTGGATCTTGACCATGAAGAAATACGCCACCTCGCCAAAAGGAAGCATAATCACCATGAACCAATAGCGATCCCGTTTGCGCCGGATTGCGTCGGTGAGCATCCAAAGGCTAAGGGCCGACTGCAAGACAAAGAGAAGGCGCACCATTTCGAAATCTCCCAAATACCCCAAATCGCTACGGGAAGAGTCTCGCATAGCACCACCCGAAATCAAACCGTTTTGGGCGACGTCGTCACCTGGAGGGGTGGTTGCGACTTGGGGCTCAAGCGGCTAGTGTTCCGCCCGCCCAATGACTGGTCCCAGCAAGGAGCAACAATATGAGCGAATTTCGTTGGAATCCCTCCGACCGTAATCAAGGCGGTGGAGGAGAATTCGATTTCAAATTTCCACCGCCCCAAAAGGTCTTTCCTCTACTCTGGGGCGTTGCCCTTTTGGCACTCCTCGCTTGGGGTGTTGTGAGTGGCTACTACACAGTTGAAGCAAACGAGGAGGCCGTAGTCTTGCGACTGGGGAAACTACACAGTGTGAACGGGCCAGGGTTTCACGGCAAAATCCCCTTCGGTATCGACAAAGTCTTCAAGGGAGAAGTCAAGGCCGTGCATCGCGCGGAATTTGGCTACCGTACGTTGAGTGCGGGCGTGAAGAGCCAATACGACTATACGAGCCCTCGTGTCGTGGCAGAAGCCACCATGCTCACCGGCGACCTCAATATGGCGATGGTCAACTGGGAGGTCCGCTATAAGATTCGCAATCTAACCGACTACCTTTTTGAGGTACGCAATCCTGTCGAAACGCTACGCGCGGTATCCGAAGCAGTGATGCGTACCGAAGTCGGTGACCGTTCGGTTGACGAAGTCTTGACCCTCGATCGAACGGCGATCAGTGAAGTTGTTGGCAAGAAGATGCAGGCCGAACTGGATACGTTCCGTTGCGGCATTCACATCGTCAAAGTAAACCTCAAACGCGTCGATCCACCCGACGCGGTCCGCAAAGCATTCAACCGGGTTAACCAAGCCATTCAGGTGCGTGACCGAATTATCAACGAGGCGGAAGGTATGCGAAATAAGAAGATACCCGCCGCTCGCGGCGCGAAAGAGCGGGCCGTTAAAGAAGCAGAGGGCTATCGTATCGGACGGGTCAACCGCGCGAAAGGCGATGCCGAACGGTTCCTTTCCGTATTGGCTGAATATAAGAAAGCCGAAGACGTAACGCGGCGGCGCCTCTATCTCGAATCTATGGCCAAGCTGCTGCCCAAGATAGGTGAAGTCACCCTCATTGACTCCAAGGATGCAGGACTACTCAAAATGCTCAACTTAGATCGGGCGAAAGGAGGCGGCCAATGACCGTTAAGAAATGGATCATCGCTACAGTCGCCGCAATCGTCATCGCGTCGGTGGCCTATACGTCGCTTTACGTCGTCGACCTGCGAAACTTCGCCATCATCACGCAATTCGGCAAGGTGGTCGCCACGCGCACCGAGCCCGGACTCTATTTCAAAATACCCGCCATTCAAACAGTACTGCTCTACGACAAACGCCTACGCGAATGGGATGGCGAACCGAGCGACCTGCTAACGGTCGACAAGGAGAATATCGAGGTCAATACCTGGGCACGGTGGCGGGTTGTCGATCCGCAGGTCTTCTATGAAGCCTTGCGCACAGAAAACGGCGGACAGGGCGTACTCGATGGCCGCATCGATTCATCCGTGAAAAACGTGATCTCCGCGCGTACGCTGATGGAAGTGCTGCGCAACACGCACCGAACGCTACGCTATACCAGCAAAGAACTACAGGACTCCGAAGCATCAAGAGGGCTAAAGGTTCTTGAAGGACGTGAGAAAATCGTCGCTGAAGTTCTTGAGAACGCTGGGCGAAAGACCAAGAAACAATACGGCTTCATCATCAATGGCATTGGCATCAAACACTTCAACTACGTGAGAGCTGTCATCCCCAAGATTTACGACCGCATGGCCTCGGAGCGTGACCGCATCGCCAATCGCTACGAATCGGAGGGGCGAGAGCGTGAGGCGAGAATCGTCGGCGGCGTGGCCAAGGATCTCGAGCGAATCGCCTCCGAAGGCTATCGCGACTCAATGCGCATTCGTGGTGAAGCTGAGGCGCAGGCCATCAAGATCTACGCCGATGCCTACAACCGCGACCCGGAATTCTATTCCTTCAACAAATCATTGAGTCTGCTGCCCAAGACCATGGGCAAAGATACGCGTCTGGTGTTGAGTGCGGGAGATAGTGCCCTCTACAAATACCTCGGTTCATTTCGTAAGAGCCAAAAGTAGCCGTTCAATTATCGCAGCCGGGCCCCTAGCGCGTCGTTAATTCCGTTATTTCAAGGACTTAGCCAGAACTGCTTCTAGCCGATAACTCTGGGAAAAGACACGAGAAGAACGTGCAACTGCTGCACTTCATGCTACCTTTTTGAGAGGGGTGGCGATGATGTCTGGTCGACGATTCGCGGCATTTCTCTTCGCGCTATCTGTGGCGATCACAGCTGGCTATTGCCACGCCGGTCCTCGTCTCGATGACCCGGAAGAACAACGCTCCCAACGCCTACGGATGGTCAGAACGCAGATCGAAGCCCGAGGTGTGAGCGATCCCGCCGTCCTTCACGCAATGAGAAAGATCAAACGGCATCTCTTTATGCCGCCGCGCTATCGCGCCTATGCTTACGCTGATTCGCCGCAACCTATCGGCAAAAAGCAAACCATCAGCCAACCCTATATCGTCGCCGCGATGACCGAGGCCTTGAAACTCAAACCCAACGCCAGGGTTCTGGAGATAGGTACCGGTTCCGGCTATCAGGCCGCCGTGCTGGCGGAGATAGCTAAAGAGGTTTATAGCATCGAGATCGTGCCGCAACTGGCGAAGCGAGCGAAAGCCCTGCTGAAGCGGTTGGGCTACAAGAATATCTTCCTGCGCACCGGTGACGGCTACCGAGGCTGGCCGAAGAAAGCCCCCTTCGATGCGATCATCTTAACCGCTGCGCCCCCACGAATTCCCAGTCCATTGATCAAACAACTCGCGGTTGGAGGGATTCTTATCGCTCCGATCGGCCGACACTACCAACGTTTGGTTCTACTTCGGCGCAACAGGAAAGGTATCGTTCAGGAGACGCTACTCAACGTGCGTTTCGTGCCGATGACCGGTGAGGCACAGCGACTCCCCGACAAATGACAAGTCATGATGCGAGATTCCTTAGAGGAAACATGCGACGAGAAGAGTAACCCCGACGCCGATACCTACGATACCGATGATACCTTGAAATGTAGCCAGCTTGGCGCGACCGATAGAATAGACAAACTTGTAAAGTTTTCGGTAGTGGGTCTCCGCGCGTGCAGACAATAATGGGGTATGAAAGGGGATAGGGCTCGGATGAACCTCACATTTGATGAAAAGTATGCTGCCATCGGCAAGAAGGAATCCCTCTACGAAGGCTCCTTTATTACTGCGGTTAAGACAACCGGCGTCTTTTGCCGCCCTTCCTGTCGAGCTCGTAAACCACTGGCGAAGAACGTGACCTTTTACAATGACGCGCAGGACGCGCTGCGGGCCGGCTATCGCCCGTGTAAGATCTGCCGGCCGATGGAACCTGAAGACCAAACGCCTGTTCAGATCCAGAACCTGATCAAAGCGATTCATGAGACGCCCTATCAGAAGATCAAAGATGCCGACCTCAGACGAATGCATTTGGAGCCCAACCAGATCAGGCGTTGGTTCAAACAACACCACAATATGACGTTTCACGCCTACCAACGTTTGATCCGCATCAATCTGGGATTTCAGCAGATTCAGGGCGGCAAGACCGTAATCGATGCCGCATTTGATTCCGGCTATGAATCGCTCAGCGGTTTCGGCGACGGTTATAAGACGATCTTCGGCGGGGCGCCGACAAAAGGGCAGAATAAAAGCATCATCTACATCGACCGGTTTTCAACCAAACTCGGTGCGATGTTTGCGTGTGCCACGGACATAGGCATATGTCTGCTCGAGTTCACGGACCGGAGAATGCTCGAAGCTGAATTCAAGGACCTTCGTAAGCGGCTCAACGCAGTGATCGTTCCCGGTACCAACAAACATATCGTGCAGGCAAAGGAGGAAATCCAAGCCTACCTTTCGGGGAACCTTCAACACTTCACCGTGGGTACAGATGCTCCGGGCACAGAGTTTCAGAAGAGGGTGTGGGAGTTGCTGAAGACAATTCCCTACGGTGAAACTTGCTCGTATCTGGACCAGGCCAAACGGCTCGGCAATCCAAAAGCTGTTCGCGCCGTAGCAAACGCCAACGGAATGAACCGCATCGCAATCATCATCCCGTGCCATCGCGTTATTGGTTCCGATGGAAGTCTAACGGGATATGCAGGCGGTCTTCCTCGAAAGAAATGGCTGCTTGGAATGGAAGGTCGTAACGTTTAGGCACAGATATCTTTGGTAGCTGTCGTCGCTTGGACGCGATAACGGCCTTGCATGGGCGAGTTGACGGTCAAATATGCTACGATTTCATATCTGTACTCAATCTATGGGCTAAACCGCCGATGAGAGGCGTGGATGCCACCAATGGTCGGCGAATTTCGCTGCCCGTGTAGCCCGTCAAAGCAAGTTGGACCAAATGGGGTGTTTGATCTAAGAGACACTTTGGAGCGGATTCAACCTGGTTAGGTGGTCTGCTCAGTAGGAGT
>Ga0257122_1000300_pt1 | contig 48564 bp, 49 predicted proteins | sample SI106_120metaG_FD_190146 | JGI IMG/M metagenome (GOLD analysis project Ga0257122, IMG submission 190146) | Marine microbial communities from Saanich Inlet, British Columbia, Canada - SI106_120 | ecosystem: Environmental > Aquatic > Marine > Inlet | place: Canada: British Columbia | collected... | reverse complement strand
CCTCAAAATTGCTTTTATAGCAATGAAGCACCCACCCACGAATGTGTCTTAGAGGAACAATTATAAAAACCTCTCTCCATTAGTATCATATACTACAATTTCTTTAAGTTGGTTTTGTGCGGATTTATACCGCCGCACATTTGAAATGGAACGCCCTTCGGGCGTTATTACAAATTGCTGGGTGGTATCTGGTTGTTGAACACACAAATTGTTCCATTTTGAATGTTCAACGGTCTAAATCTTCAAAGGTGTATATAAGTCTTGGTCCACCATACGCAATTAATCCTATTCTATGTAAAAATCCATGCTTTAACACAACACACTTAGACGATTATAAAAATCCTGTACCTAATAATAAATATTCAAATATAAAATCCAAGTTAAATAAATGTATATCAAAAAAAAGATAAGTGTAAATCTAAATGATTCTTTTTCGCAGATAGTTTATTCAATCCCGCCATTTTCTTCTAATTTGGTAGCTTTATAATTATATAAAAATATATTATATAAATAAAAAATAGGTCTGATAGTGTTGATAGCCGTTCATATAGCTTCGATAGTATTGATTCCAAAATTATTATTAAGAATATTGTTAAAAAACGACGAAAACGAGAACAAAATAACGATTTTGTAGCTAAATCACCTGTACCTGATAAATCTATGTATTTTACTCTAATGGATAATTTAGTTAGTGAACCCCACAAATAATAAAGTTTTGAATATATTTATTTACGTTTACAATTATTATATTGTATATTTCGTTCTAATGCTGTTTTATCAATATTGTCCATGTAAGCTTTTTCTTTCGTACGAATATATGCATGTTGTTTATCTATACGCATCACGGTATTAACATATCTATGTTCTGGTTTTAATTTAGCCTGTTCTGCATTATATATTTTTATATCATTTTCATGCTGTTCAATAGCTTGTTTTATATATCTTGGTTCCATATTTGTTATGTCCAAGTCCATAATACCGTGATAGCCTGGTATAATATTTTCGTTTTTCATTTATTGTTACTACTATAATAATAAATGATATATTTACACCCTTGAATATTTAAAACGCCGTTTTAACTAACAAGGGTTTGGGTCTGAACCCGGTAAAATCAATAGTAAGGAGTTTCACCTTACGATGGTCCAACTGTAAATCCAACTTAAGTATCAGCGACCCACTTCCTTAATCGCATACAGGTTTCTTTACTTTATTGGTGGAGAACGAAATGAGTAGGTATTTGATATGCGATTCTTTTTGCTTTTATCGCTCACGCACATCACCTAAATCCAGTAAAACAGGAGAAGCAACCCCATTATTCTTCATTATTGCTTACTATGATTAGTAGTATTCCTTTATATTAGTTTGTAATATAATAACAGGCGTTTTAAATCTTCAAGGGTGTAAACCGTTGGAGAATTAAATTTTGTTTACACTCTTGAAGAAAAAAACCGATGTTTTTGATATAATTATAATTAATAAATATATAATGAAATCTATATTAAGTTTATTTAAAACATATGAAAAAGATAAAGAAGATGAAAACGTTGAAAAAATTAAATTTGATAAAACTAAAACATCTGCTGAAATTAATAAATTATTATATAATTTAGATGACGAATTACATAACTTAAATATTTCTGATGAAAAGAAAATGAAAATAATGAAAAATTATAAGGTAAATTTAGATAATGATAATATACCATCATTAACTGTATTTGAAAACAAACTCAAAAATGCAGAAATGCCGATTGAGCATATAGAACAATTAAAACAATTATATCAAAAACAATTAACGAATAGAAAAATATTAAAAAATGAGAATATGTTTGATTCATTATTATTTCTTTCTGAATTAAGTGATAAAAAAATTAGTACTGTAAAAATTGGTATGATGTGGAAAACAAAATCATTAGACTTTAATAGTTGTATAACACATTTACAAGAAACAGAGAGATTTAATATTATTAGATATAAAGAATATGATGATTTTATGAATAAAAATAAAATATATTTTGATGATGAATTTCATAAAAACAATCCAAAGCGTGATGTTTTATACAGAAAAATAAATGATTTTTACTTTGTAGCAAATAATGATTATTTTGAAAAAAGTACTGATTTTTATTTTAAATTATATTCTAATGTATTTGCTTTGTTTAATTTGAAAAAAATAACATTAAAATATCATAATAATGTTCATCATAAAAATGAAACAAATGTTGAAACGAATGTACAAATGTTACAAGTAAAACATGCAACTACAAGTGAAAATGAAAATAATTCGGAAAATGAAGTTTCATTTGAATTTGATAAAAATGATATTTCTTCTACTTTACATATGCGTGATTTTAATAATTGTACTGGTGAATACGAAGAAGCCAGTTTTATAACAAGCTTAATGCCTGAAAATTTAAAAAAAGATATGTATAACACATCTTGTATTTTAAATTTAATAAAAAACAGAACAGTGAATACTATGTCTACGTTTGAACAAGTTCAAAATATAGAAAACACAAATATAAAAAATGTAGAGTGTTCAATAAAATCACATTTTAATTGGGTAGATATGCCCATCGGTTTATTTGGTAGTTCCAAAACAAGTGATTATGTTAATAAACGTGTATTATTTAATATGGAATTTCATGATATATTAAAAGATATAGACTGTTCAGAAAAGGATGAGGATGAAGAGGAAGAAGAATCCTCTAGAACAGAAAATACAGTATTAAATGGTAAACCTCGTGTAGTAATGGATGCTTCTAATAATTTTGTAACTATATCTGGTTCTATATTAGGATGGGTACGTATGAAAAGAGATAATGATATACCCAAATTAGCGGTTGAAGCTGGTTATACAAAAAATGATGGTAGAGTATATATTGGAAGAATAGAAAAAAGCCCTGGTAAAATAAATTGTAAAATTAATACAACCAAAATTTGGAATTTTTTAGTACAAAGTATAGGGACTACACTTTCAAGACAAACCGGTCAAGTATTTATAACAAATTTAAAATACGAATGGGTGGAAATAAGCAAAGATTTTGAAATTCCTATAAATTCGGTTTATAATGGAACAGATGAAAATGGTGATGAAGTTTGGATAGGAAAATCAATTCACAATGAACCTGGCAAAATAATATGTAAAACAATTAATGACGGAAGACCGACGATGGATAAATTATGGTGTTATGGTAGTTGGTGTAGTCATAGAAAGGGTTATATACTTATTATAAAAAATTGTACAGATATTAAAGAATTATATCATCAAGAACTAAGAACAGTGAACCGTGTAAGTGAATTTGAAAATAGCTCAATAATAATATAATATTATTATATAATTATATAATATATAATATATAATATTATATTATTATGCCTGACGCAAAATGTGATAAATGTAATGGAACATTAGGCCCAATATGTAAAAGTCCTGTGGAAATCAAACGATTTAGTGATTTAGTCAATGCAAGATGTTCAAAATTAATGGGAATGATAACAAGTATTTCACCAGGAATTCATCATAATGAAATAGATACAGAGGATGAGTGTGATGGGGTTATGTGGTATCAACCATTAGCTTCTACACCAAATAATGTATCATGGGGGTCGTAAAAAAGTTTTATAATACTTATTTGGTTAATGAATTTAGAACGAGTTGTATGTGTTCCAAATGTGAAATAGGTATTTTCATTAATTATAATGAATCAAATAATTCTATAAGTTTTCAAAGTTGTGATATAAAGTTGGGTGAAGATATATTTTATAGTATGGATTTACCTCTTTCAACTGCTTGACCGGTTTATTATTTTTTGTTATTGATAATAATCTTTTACAAGTCGTGATATATGAATAATTTTTGAACCATTGTATGCAGATTTCAATGGTATCCATCGTTTAAATTTCGTATGGAATATACATTCCATAGACAATGATTTTTTTAGGTCAACATAACGGTCTTCTTCAATGTTTTGAAAATCATCTTCATCATCACTTTCTTCAATATAATCCAAATTTGTGTTTTCACGAATGGTACGAAATTGTCCATTCATAAAGACACTGGTTTTATAATCTGGTATATAAGCAATACCATAATATACCAGTGTATTTTGTTTACCATATGCATGTAAATGATAAATATCATATTGAACATCTGCTGAAACTTTAAATATTGTTTTTTGCCGATATTGTGGTTTAAACAAATCCGTGGTAAATGATGGAATATGAACATAATTTGACTGTTTTTGTGTAGTAGATTGAGTTTCAACGGTGGCATGTATTTTCATATTTAATAATACATTAATATGTGGCATAATATTGGTCATAGTGCGATATTGAATATGATGCGTTTGATATGCAATTTCATTGACTAAATCTGGCGGTATTACTGAAGAAATCAGTGATGTTCCAATATTTGACCATAATACAGGTAATTTAAATATAACACTTGTATTGCTTGATTTAATTGTTTCTAAGAATGATTTGATATAAAATAATTTATCGTAGAATGGAATACCAGATAAAGGCGCGCCTTTGTAAAAATAAATATCTTCTATGACGAAATAAGTAACATTTGTTTCCTCATCTATAATGGTTGTTCCATACAATATCGTTCCTTTTCCTAAGGTATTGTTGTCTTCTTTCATAATTCGTGTTGATTTTACGATTTTTTTTTCTTTGTTCAAATCAAATAAATAACATACATCACAATTCCTATAAAATGTAAACCACGCGAAATTTTTTTTACCTGTTGGAATTGCTAATGCTACATTATAATCAGTGGAATACCCTTTTTGAGAAACTGTTTCATATGCATTATCAAATCCGGGAAATCGCTCCACTAAGTGGTACATTTGATTCATTGTAAGTTCCATGATAATCTTATATTATGATGGACCAAGTATAAATTTATAGAAGGGATATGTTTAAATGATTTTTAAATATTAATTAACACTTACCACTATCTCTTCATCGTTGTCGTTTTGAACGAGTTTTTTTATTTTTTCTCTTTGACTTCTTGGATTTTCTCGTTTTTGTTTGTTTACCTCCTGATAGGTTTACACCCTTGAAGATTTAAAACGCCGTTTTAACTAACAAGGGTTTGGGTCTGAACCCGGTAAAATCAATAGTAAGGAGTTTCACCCTACGATGGTTCAACTGTAAATCCAACTTAAGTATCAGCGACCCACTTCCTTAATCGCATACAGGTTTATTTACTTTATTGGTGGAGGACGAAAAACGGCGTTTTAAATCTTCAAGGGTGTAATTTCAGATCACCATGAAAATGTAATGATAAAAAATGAAAATCCTTAAACTCTGGAATTTTTGAAATTTGTTTTACAATAGTATCTATTTCTATTTTTTCATCATATGCATTCAATATACAGTTTATCCAAGTATATGATTTATAAGGTTCTATCTGTTTTTGTCGTAAATAATCTATCAATCTATATTTATTTAAAATATCATCTTTACTTCTTGTTGCAGAATCACTCATAGGTGTTTTTAGTATAGTCTGTATATCGTCACTATATCTTAAATAATCATAACTTTGTACAGACTGTTTATATTCATCACTTTCTTTTTCTTTACTCGTATTATATTTGAATTTTATTGGAACAAACTTTTCGTTAAACATAGGACTTCTTCTACAATCATTAGTCAGTTCTTGTAATGTATATAATTTTGCACATTCTTTCCAGGGTTTTGTATATGTTGAGTTTGAAAACATTGAAAACACTGAACCTATCATTTTTTGCTTAAATATTTTTTCTAAATTTTTAATAGCAAATGTATCAATATCAGTTATTTCTTTTTGTTTATTGAAAGCTTCTAAGAATGGTAATAACCAATCCTTATTATCTGTAAAATTAAATTCGTTAGACATAACACCTTGTTTATATTATGTGCACATTTGTTCTTCCATATATTTGGTTAAATCATCGTCCATCGTTTGAATTTCAGTAGTACTAATAGATTGATTTTCTGGTTGTGCATTTTCTTGCATTTCTGCCATCATTTGTTGATATTTGGAAATTTGCGTATTTACTAAATCTTTTGTCTTTTTATGCGTATAGGTATCCTTAAAATATTCCCATGTACTATGAAAACAATAAATGATAAATAATGATATAATTATATTAAATAAAATATGAAATACTGAGTTCACCATAAATATAAATATATATATGTTGAAAAGAATCCTATATATAGATTTTAACGTGAAACACAAATAAATAATGAAAGTAATATAAACATTTTGTTATATATAATATAATAATATGCCACTAACAGTATTGGTTTTTGAGAAAAATGGTACGATTAAAGAACTGACAATTAAAAAGTTCAATGAACTTGAATTATACAAAAAAGCTGGACTAAAATCTTCCAATGGATTTAATAATCGTACAATCTGGAATATAGATGGAATAAAGGGTAAATCCTATCATCTTAGCTTATTTGGTAATATAGATGGTCGTGCAAATAGTGAAAATAAATATGAATTTCCGCCACCTGTTGATAATACCTTATTTTTTGGAAATTGTATTTTAATAAATAAAGACGACGATGATGTCCCAATAGATATTACACAAAAAGAATGGACAGAAATATATGACCATTTATATGGCGGATTTGATGATATTGGTGATGAAAATGATGATGAAGACACGGAAGAAGATGAGGACGATGATTTACCTCGTACTAAATCTGGTTATGTAAAAGATGGGTTTATTGTTGACGATGAGGAGGAAGATGAGGAGGAAGATGAGGAGGAAGATGAGGAGGAAGATGAGGAGGAAGATGTGTATATCAAACCAAAACGAAAACCAGTACAAATCAAAACGAAAAAGTCACGGAAGCCGGACCCAGCATTAGTAAATAATTTTATATCGAATGAAAAACAGTCAAATTATTTGGAATGTACTGGTGAATTAAGTGAAGATGAATACATATAAAAAATTGATTCATATAAACATTTATTTATATGAATTATATAAAGGCTTATTCGCTAACAGATTACATATAAAAATGCATATTATAGTAAACCCAACAGAGTTTCGCACAAATATTAGTAAAAAGTTACAAACCATAATAGGAGATGAAATAACCAGTATTAATCTCGAAAAAGGTATATTTAATTATGCAATTAAGGAAGGAACCGCCAAAAAAATCATAAAAAAATGGGATAATCAATCTTTTGTACAATTATACTTGGATAGATTACGTAGTATATATATAAATTTACAGAATACAGAATTACTCAAACAATTAAATACTGGTGAAATTACACCACATGTATTAGCATTTATGACTCATCAAGAAATGAATAAAGAACAATGGAAGGTATTAATTGAACAAAAAACAAAACGCGATGCTAATAAATATACAACACAGATTCAAGCATCAACTGATATGTTTACATGCCGAAAGTGTAAGTCAAAGAGATGTACATATTATGAATTACAAACACGTAGTGCAGATGAACCAGCAACCATATTTGTAACTTGTTTGGATTGTGGTAAAAATTGGAAATCATAAATACAGATTATTCTAATGGTTTAAGATTAGTATAAGTAGGTTCAAATTGTTCACCTATAGTGGACAGTTTTTTATTAGAATTTTGTTTAGGTTTGAAAATTTCAATTCTCCAATATTGTTGATTAAGTGTTTGCAAACGGGATAAAGCCGCCTCTTTATCAATACAGATAATCATATCTTCCCACTCAGCATTATTTGGTAATAAAACGTATATTTCAGTTATTACAGGCATGATATATATATTAAATAAATTATATTTGTGTGGCTAACTTAATAAAAAATACATACTAAATCATACATAAATGATTAAAATAATTATATAAGAATTTCAAGGTCTTCAAACCGCCAATATTCACACCCCCCGTTTGGCATTGGTCGCTTAATAATAAATGGAATTTTTTTCTCATTAAATTCTTTTAATGCAATTAAATACTCATCAATTACACTATCCTCTACTTGAACAAATGGTGTAGACCCTGCACCTAATTGTTTTGACCGTTCACCAATAATTTTTGCTTTTTCATATCGTGTAATAAATGGAAGAGAACAATGTAACGGGTCTACAATATTACCGTCAGCATTACGAGTTACCTTTGATAATTTTATAATTTCATCATAATTATGCGATTTCATTTCTGGGTGATAATCTGCAATAATTTGTTGGGTTAATGATTCGTCAAATTTTTGTAAATATTTGTCATGTTCATCGTCGTCATCATCACTATCAAAATCATCGGGTTGAATTAGTTGTTCTTGTGGGTTAACACTATCATTAGTATTATTTAATGTAGATATTTGTGATTCTCCATCATGGTCACTATCACCCATGTCATCGTCATTATCGTCATCGTCATTATCATCATCATCGTCATCGTCATTATCATCATCGTCGTCAGCTGGGGGTGGGGGAATAACAGTATCATCATCACTGATGTCGTTATCACTGTCATCTTCAGGTGGTGGCGGTGGTGGAACACCATTATCATCTTCGCTATCATAATCCAGTACTTTTTGGGGTTCTACAGTAAGATCATTGTTTTCCATATTAAAAGAATAGAATATAATATAATATATTATGTTATATTTCTAAATGATTAAATCAATTTTTTGTAAAGTTATATACACGTTGTGACTAATAAAAAAGTTATGATAAATTAAATAATTATTTAAACTAATTGGTCGGTTTTCCATTGAGAATCGCATGTAGTGCAAATATATAAATATTTTAGATTAGCATCGTCATAACGAATATAAACAACTTCTGGATTTACCATAGGTTCATCAATATTAGATTTACATTTACTGTTTGGGCATTTCATGGTATAACTACGGGGTAATGTAGGGTCTGCTTTTGTATATTTATTAATAACACGTGAAATTTGTTGTTCTTCATTTTTCGTTTGTACATCTAAAATACACCCACCATCTTGAGCAATAGTTCCATCAACATGTTTACAATTACGGCAATAATGCTCGAGGACGTTGGGATTTTCTTCATTCACACTAATATAATACATGTTATCGCACTGATCACAAAATTTCATATTAAACTTATAATATAAATAGATTATTATTATTTTATATTGTTTCCTAATTATTGAATCAATTTTTCATAATATTACATCTAAATATGATTTTCACAAATTAATCAATATATCACTGCAATAACATACTCAATAAATGCTTTAATCTGTGACAACCATAATTTGAAAAATTGATTTTATAAGAGGATTTAAAAATATACCATTACTATATCTACTAAAACGGCAGATATGTCATTGGGACTGAATGTACAAAATGATTCAATTTCATCAAAATTAATACGCCCCCTTTCTGATTATCATGACATATTTAATTTTATGTCAACACATTCTGCAAGAAAAAAGACAGGTCCAAGCGATACGCCACCTATAACTAATACCCGAATAGGCGATAAAAAATTAGGTATACCAGGTGGTTCATATAATATTTCAGATGCAGAGTATCCAACATTCTTGCAATTGTATTATCGTGATATTTTACAAAAAAATGTCAAAGAATATTTGACTGAAAAACAGCGTGAAGATGGTAATGGGCCGATATTAATTGACTTGGATCTTCGTCACACGTATGATACCGATGAACGTCAATATACAACGGAACATGTGGACGACCTACTTGATATATATTTAGAAAAACTACAAGAAATATATCAAATGGACGGAATGACTGCATTCAGGGTGTACATATTTGAAAAAGAAACAGTAAACCGTGTACAGGATAAGAATTATACTAAAGACGGTATTCATATACTAATCGGGATTCAGGCAGACCATGCAGTACAACAGATATTAAGAAAGAAAGTTATGAAGAATGTTGCCGAGTCATGGGCAGATTTACCATTAATAAACTCATGGAATGATGTATTTGATGAAGGAATTAGTAAAGGTAGTACGAACTGGCAATTATATGGTTCACGTAAACCTGGTCATGATAGGTATAAATTAACTAAAGTACGTCAAATTAAAATTGACCCAGGAGATGGTGAAATTATAAATCGTGAGGTGAAATTATCATTAATAAATATGGAAGATGAAATTCATAAATTGTCAGTTCGGTCAAAAACAAATGCAGTATTATTTATGAAAAATGATTTTGTAAGTGAATATACACAATTTACAACGGAGCAAACCTCACATACAGGAAATCGTCAACACACTGTTAGTCCTGGTATTTTAGAATTACAACATCGTTCTGATATTTTGGATGATATTAGCGTTATATCAAGTATAAAAAATAAGGACGAGTTAGATTTAATGGTTAATAATTTTATTGAAATTAACAGTGATTTAATCAATGATTATGACTTAAAAACGTTGTATGATTATACCATGGTATTGCCTGAAACTTATTATGGACCGGGTTCATATGATAAATGGAAACGGGTTGGTTGGGTATTGCGAAATACCAGTTCAAAACTATTGATTGTGTGGATTGCATTTAGTGCACAATCAAGTGAATTTACCTACCGTAATATACCAGATTTGTGTGATACTTGGCGAAGTTTTGATTTGCGTATACATGGTGGGTTGACCAAATTGTCATTAATTCATTGGGCAAAAACAGATGCACCCGATGAGTATAACCGAGTAAAGGAGGGAACACTTGATTATTATATCGAACACACCATTAATTCATTTAATATCAAAGAACGTGTACCAGATTTTGATTTGGCAAGTGTATTATATCAAATGTATAAACACGAATATGTTTGTGTAAGTGTTTCACAAAATAAATGGTTTCGTTTCAGGAATAATCGGTGGGTTGAGGACGATTCTGGTACTTCATTACGGCTTTCTATATCCAAAACGTTACGTGCATTATATAATAAAAAAGGCTCCCATAGCTTAAATATATCTACTACAACAGGCGTTAATGATTTAGATAACGAAACAGAATATCAAAAGAACAGGTCATTGCGTATATTAAACATCAGCAATCGTATGGGAAATACAAATGATAAGAAGAATATTATGACAGAAGCAAAATGTTTATTTTATCAAAGTGATTTCTTTGAAAAGATGGATACAAACCCATATTTGCTCTGTTTTAATAATGGAATGATTGATTTTAAGGATAAATGCTTTAGAAAAGGTCAACCTGAAGATATTGTTTCGTTATGTACTAATATTGATTATGTACCGTTAGACCGTATAAAACATAAAAAAATCATCGACGATATTAATGATTTTATGAATAAGTTATTTCCAGATAAAACACTTTGTAAATATATGTGGGACCATTTGGCATCAACATTGATAGGTACGTCAGCAAATCAAACGTTTAATATGTATATTGGTGTTGGATCAAACGGTAAATCTGTATTAATGAATTTGATGGAAAAGGTTTTGGGTCAATATAAAGGAGATGTACCGACTACATTAGTGACTGAAAAACGCGGTAAGGTTGGTGGGTGTACTCCAGAAATTGTACAATTAAAAGGAATTCGTTATGCTGTTATGCAAGAACCAAGCAAAGGTGATGTTATTAATGAAGGTATGATGAAACAATTGACCAGTGGAAAGGACCCTGTTATTGGAAGAGCACCATATATGACAAAGACATTGTCATTTATTCCACAATTTAAACTTGCTGTTGCATGTAATGCATTGATGGGAGTGAAAGCAAATGACCACGGAACATGGAGACGTATTCGTGTTGTACCATTTAAATCATTATTTACAGAAGAACCAAGAGATGATGACCCAGAGAAACCATACCAATTTATGTTAGATAAAAATATTGAAGAGAAATTTGATATTTGGAAAGAAGTTTTTGCAGCTATGTTAATAGATATTGTATTTAAAACTGATGGTGTTGTAAATGACTGTAGCATTGTTATGTCTAAGAGTAATGAATATCGCCAAAGTCAGGATTATATTTCAGAGTTTATTAATGACCGTATTATTCGCGATACTAATGGTCGTATTAAACAAATGGAATTAAACAATGAATTCTCGATTTGGTATATGTCTAATTACGGTGGACGTGGACCCAGTCCCAAGGAATTGCATGAATATATGGATAAGGAGTTTGGGCGTAAACGTCAACAAACATGGAATGGTGTCCGTATTAAATATGAACGTGACGAATTACCAATAGTTGGTAATGATGAAAATACCGATGATGATGATGATGATGATGATGATATAGATATTAATAATTTATAAGACATAATAAAAATGATACAATATACTATATAAATATTGTATCATGATAGATTCCAACTTATTAAATTTTGTTGATGATAAAGATTTTGAAAAACAATTAAAAAAACACAATAAATGGCGACAAAAACAGATCGACATTTTTTATCGTACGGGTAAGCCAATATTTACCATGACATTAGAAACCCAGCATCTCCGCAGTAACAATAATCCTCATCATTTTATTGAAAAAAAACGATGGGACCCCTAATGATTATTCATCAGTGGGCGGTGATATAATGGTATTTTGAATATATTCAGCAATAAATGGATACAATATTAATAATAAAAAGAATCCTACTTGATTATATACATTAAAACCATCTTTAGTAAATAAAAAGTAAATTGCGACTAAAATATATAAATAATAATACGGAAGATTTAATAGTTTAATAACCCACGATTGCATTAATGTATAAAATGAATATGTTAAAAATGAAAAGGCTGACCAAATGAATCCACTATTATTATGTATATTTTGTTCAATATAATAAGCACTAAATGGATACAATACTAATAATATACTTATACCAAATTTAACATACTTATTCAATTCATATTTAGTAAATAAATAGTAAACTATGACAAAAATACAAAGATAATAGGTATACATTAAAACTGTATTTACTCCATGTAGATAGTCTACTGTGTTTTTTTGATGAAGATATTTTTGATTAAAGAGTAGTTCTCTTTCGTTTATATCCATGACTTCTATATACTACACTTATACTTTACTATATTTATTTATTTCACTTGGTGAATTTGGAGATGCAATACCTTTATTATATTTCATTCGTTCAACCGTAAACTCCTCTGCGGTTTCAGCTGCTTCGTCTACATTCTTAATACATTTACGCGAGGATTCGTTCCAAACTGCTCCTTGGGTTGTATCGCAACAAGCTGCACCTCTACACCCTCCTATATCTATACTTCCCAGTAAATCACCAGATTTTGCAGCCGCTTTCTTTTTCTGTTCAGCTTCTTCCGGTGAACTTACATTTGGACTATCTAATTTGAGTTCATTGTAATTTAGATGGGAACGACTTTGTAGATTTATATATATGTTAAATATCCGTATCACTCCAATGGCTCCAATTAAGACAATAAATATTTGTAATATAAAATCGGGCAAAAAGGGGAAATACCGAAAAGCTATAATGGCAATAATTATCACTGCCAAGCATAATACAAATACATATAACATTTCATTGTATTGTTCTGTACGTAACCGTTGGTTTTCGGTGAAATTCATCGTCCTCTTTTTTGTTAATAGATTTGTTTCAGTTGTTTGAATGTTTTTTTGGATTCGTTTGTTTTCTTCATCTACGACATTTTTCATGTCATCTTGTTTCAATAATAATTGTGCCGCTGCATCATCACTGGACGCAACAACTGCACCTAATGCGTTTATACCACTTGCAACTTCAGTTGCATCAGTTTCAAGTGCAGATTGCTGGTCTGATGTTAATGATGATAATATTTGTTGTATAGTATTTATTATATTTAAGCTTTCACTTTGTGTTGAATCTGTCATTATATACTATTATTATATTTTTTACATATGAATTAGTAATACGACTAAAGAAGCAGCCGCAATCGTTCCAAGAACATATATTTGATTATTTGAATTTTTTAATAATTTACTATCATTGATTCGGGCATCTACCATATTTTTACGTTGTTTATCATTTGATAGAATATATTTATTATATTTGGGGTTATTTTGTAATTCTACATTTTTATTAATACTATCTGCAAGTGTCATACCTTCTTTACCAATACCTGCATTTGTAACACTAAGCTCTTTTTTATTTTCAAAATCTTTAATTACCGTTTTGATTTCCTCTAACTTGGCATTCATCTCGGCAACCGTAGTTAATCCTTCTTTATAACGTAAACTATTTAAATCAAGGGGGGTTTCATCATTATATGAACTGTATGACATTACTAAATAATATTATATGATATTCGCATATAATATTGTTCTCACATATCTACAAAAATAACGTATATTAGTGTTGTTGCAAATGCAGTTAACAACAGATTTGTGTACATTACTTTATCGTGTTTTTCCAAGGTTGATTCATATATAGAGTTCTTTTTACTTAACTTGATATTCATCTCTTGTTCATTTATTTTTAATTTGTTAAAATCACCTTGAACTTTTTTATAATTTGCTTTTATTTTTTCATGAACCTCAGGTGCAGTCTCATTCTCCCCATAATTTTGTAATGGTTCTACACGAGATGTTGCTATTTTTGTACCCGATTTAGCATGACGATATTCATTATAAATATCTTTACAATCATTTCTATCAGGGTCAACGCAAATCTCGTGACGATTTTTTAAATCTTTTTTAACTTTTTTTTCTTTCTTATAATTTTGTTTAATTGGTTGAAACACTGCATATTCTGTATCACAATTGATTTGTTTACTGTTACATATATTTTTATATTCTACTTCTGTGGTTCGTTTAGAATTTATTTTATCCTCAATATCTGAACCAATTTTTTCAATTGCATTCAGTTGTTCTCTTGAACAATCATTTTTTAGATTTGTTATATTTGTTTTATTGGTTTCAATAGTTGTATTTATACTTTTGATACTATTTTCTAATTGTATCTTTTCATTTTTATATTTTTTACCATCTTCTTCAATCTTATTTTTTGTGTTTGTTTCTGAAACTATATTCGCCTGTTCTTGATTGGACATGTCTTTCCATCTGTTTCCTTCATTATTGTAATGATTCCTCCAATGAGCATTATGTACTGCAACATTATTACATCTCGTATGACACCTACGCCTCCACCACCTCCCCCTACATGACCGCCAACAATTTCGTCTTTGACGATTAGCTTCATTATAATTATTTGTACTATTTATACTATATGCATCTCTGTTCGCTGTATATGTGGTAATAGCATTACTGCTTGTTTTTAAATCTATATCGTTATTATAAATATCTTTTTCTTTAAAAGTGATTTGATTATTTATATTACCTTTATTGGTATTATAATTTTGTATTAAATCTGTTAAATTGTCTACTTTATTAGAATAATCAATATTTTTATCACATAGATCCATATTATTTGTTTTTAAAAAATCTTTTGTAGATTCAGTTGTAGATACATTTTTAAATGATGTTAATAATCCTTGTTTACCTTCCATTTTCTTGTTTAAACCATCTATAACTTCTTGGTTTTGATTAACACGTGTATTAATAATTTTACATCGAGTTTTTAAATTCTCACAATCATCATATATTTTCTGTTGGGTATTATAGTTAGTTTCAATGCCATTTACTTTGTTTGTTTGTGCATCATATTCAGTTTGCAACTTTGTACATGCAACGTTATTTGGTGTACTACATTTCAAATAATCTGCATACAGTTCATTAAACGTTTTATAATTAGATGAAACTATATCAACTTTGGTTGCGTTATCTAAACCTTCAATCAACATATTATCTGTATTGTCATTTTTCGGTGTATTAAATGTTTGATAATTATATATTTTATTTTTAGGGTTAGATGAACATGTATTACAACTTTGCATATTATACCTTATATTATAATATGTATCTATATTTTTACCAATCATTTGTTTCATAAACATTATTGTATACTAAACTTACAAGATACTTTCCAATATTATATACATTATATTGAATTGGAAATATAATAAATGGGTAAGCAAACAATAATAATATCATAATCAACTTTTTATAATATAGTGTACTGTACCTAAACGACCCATATGCATAATATGTGTAATAAATTAAAAATACATAATAAAAGAAAATTAAAAATACATTTACTACACTAATATCATTAGTTTGTTGTTGCGTATAAACACTTTGTTGTGAATCTGCTGAATGAGTTTCTTTTTTTAATTGTATAACTTTCTTTTCATTGTCAGTCAAAACCATTTATATAGTGTATTGATATTTCATTTTTTCATTCTAAATATCATAACTGCTGTGATTAAAATACCTACACTTAAATTCAAACTATTTATTATTGCACGTTGATAACTGTAATATATATTGTCATTTTTTTGCACATACATGTTATGATAATCCACTATTTTTCGTTTTTCGTCGTCAAAATCGTCTATCATAAAAATATAATATATATAACAAATAATCATATTATATTTATCGGTTTTTTGCAATAAAAAATAAGGAGGCTATTATACCGACACTTAATACAATTGTATTTGTAACAGACTCTGCATATATTAATTTCATTGCATTATATCGTAATTCTGCACCAGAATTTTTCAATTCAGTATTTACTATTTTTCCATTATCGTCACGTCCACCAGCAACGGCACCAGCACCACCAGCAGCACCAGCAGCACCAGCAACAACTTGACTCGTTAACTCCTGATTCGTTATTCGCCCGTGAAGGTCTGCCGTATCCGCGGGAGTTTGACCAGATTGAACTCCCTCTCTCGTAATTTCGCCATCTTTATTAAATACAGTTTTCCAATATCTACCCCCCGAATCCTGATATGCAAATACATACTTGTCTGGATTGGCAATTAATTCAGGGGTTAATGCACGAAATACCCCATCTGCATCAACCGGTTTAATACCAAAATACTTTTTAAAATCAGATGAGTAAATATGAATTTTCCCATACTCCATTGCTTTATCGCCGTCCTCATTAAATATGGCTCCCGTATGATTACGGGGGATATTCATATTAAATATTCTATCATTCGTTTTGTTTGCATTGTTTGAATCATATTTAAACCGACGCGCTTTATCTAATCGTGAACCTAAATTCTTCCAAAGGTCAGCTCGTTGGTTATTATGGGAACGATTTAATGCACAAAAATTAGCAATCCCTTCAATGGTTTTTTTTGTCTCATTCTCGTTATCATTATCATTCTTATGGTTTTCATTAAAAAATATAAAATTACTATAATTAAGATTGGGCATGGTTATATATTAGCTGCCTAAAATAGTTACACGCATACTCTATAATAATCAGTATTCATGGCAGTAGGACTTTTTCGTTCATATTTGCAAACCTCTCCTGGACGTAAACACATAGCTAATGATTGTGGGTCAAATCTGGAAACTTCCGGCAATTGTTTTACTGAATGAAGATTATATTTGTGTTTTAATTTTTCAACTTCATCAATTGTTAAAATACTTGATTTTGGTACTAAAGAGTGGTCCAAAATATTGTATTGAAGACGTTTAATATTATGAATCACAATAAATATATCATCATGTTCGTATAGGTATTTAATTTTGGTGATAATAGTGTCATTTGGTTCAAACTCAGTAACAATTACTAAAACATCTTCCTTTTTTAATACATTGTCAATATAATACAAATCCTCTATTATTTCATCTAAATCCTGTTTTTTTATTTGCTTAGCTTTTAAATAATACTTTATGTATATTTTACGGTCGGTGTTATTATGCATTAATAGCATATCTAATTGAGTATTTTTATACATTGCATCTATTTCATTAATACTAAATGTTTCATAATCATTTGTATCATATCCTTTCATTAATGCAATATCTACTAATGTATTTCGAGAATTGTAAACGGATAAAATTTTATTACTGGAAGTACTCATTGTATATACTAATATTTGATACTTTATATTTGTTATAAAAAAATCAATTTTTTATTATATTACATACAAACTAATTATTATTGTTGTTTATCGTGTTCTTATGGGTGTACTCTATCAATTGGACTAAATATAGGTCTTGCCATACATAAGACCATCAATACGCCAAACCATATAATGAATACTGCACCTTCTGCCATAATAGTTCTGCATAAATCAACTTTTTACACATATGTGGCTCTACTAACTGGACTGCTCATCATTCAGCTACCGCATCGAATATCTTCTACTTTTTCTATAATCATATGAAATACTCCATTCTCCATATGATTGACAATCATCACAGCAAAAATGAAAATCTGAATTTGAAAAATGCATTCTACTTATAATACCATAATTCTTATCAAACGGTTGCTCACACATATCATAATCACATAATACTATGTTATGATATTCATATAGTTCTTCCAGTACATCATGCATTTTCATTCTGTGTTCTGGGTTATATTGACCAATGTAATCTACAATTACCTTTGGAAGTATTTTACTCAATTCGTTATATTTTAACATGTTCGTTTAATAATTTACTTACTTATAAATCACAAATTATTAAATCAATTTTTTACATATTACAGTATTAAGGAACCTTCTTAATAACCATTCCACTATTAAAATCAACAGCATTTATCGGTCCAGATGAATCGGGTTCTGCTTGAGTATTCATTTTTATTAAAGGTTGACCATTTTCCAGAGTATCATTATTAACAGCACCAGATTGTTCTGTCATGTCATTACCGTTCACAATTTTAATATTAATAGCGGGTGTTGAATTTGATTCAGGAACTTGAATTGTTGATTGTGGTTGAACTGGTGGATTATATAATTGCGATGATGGGTGATTATTGTAAGAAAAATCACCAGGTCTATATATGTCAAACATAGTAACTACTTTAATAGTTTCACTGGGGTCCATTCCATAACTGTCTTGAGCTTCTATTGTGATAAATTTATCACCAATATTTTTAATATTCCATAGTTGTTTTGGATTACTACAACCCCGAAATAATACAGGGTCTCCTACGTTAAATTTTTTACCACCACCCATCATATTTTGTTGGTTTTCATTTGGAGGATAATCAGGTGATGTTGAAGATGAAGGAGAAGAATAATTTGGACTAGCTTTTAATATATTTATTTGTTCATCTATAATTGAATCAATATTCATTGATTTTAACATTGCTAATTGATCTCTTACCATTTCAGGGTGAGTATTTTTTAGTGTTGATGTTATTGCTTCCAAAACCATAATTTGCAATCTTCTTGGATTTAAATCCATAATTTGTCTTTTTTTCGCGGTTGGCATGTTCATATAGTAATATCCTATATCTCCATCCGGAAATTTAGGTGTTACAGTAAAAGTTCCATCAGGATTTTGTATTCTTATTTTATCATCTAATGAATCAATTTGTGTATTCGGATTATATGCAGATGAATACGTCGGTGGGGGAAATAGTGGTGACGTAGAATTAAATTCTTGTTCAGTCATAACTCTTCCCAATATTGCAGAATAAGGTGGACTATTGGGGTCATAAACAGGTGAAGCCGTTGGTGGGGGAAATAGCGGTGACGTAGAATTAAATTCTTGTTCAGTCATAACTCTTCCCAATATTGCAGAATAAGGTGGACTATTGGGGTAATAAACAGGACTACTTGCAGAATAAGGTGGAGTATTGGGATCATAAACAGGACTACTTGCAGAATAAGGTGGACTATTGGGGTAATAAACAGGACTACTTGCAGAATAAGGTGGAGTATTGGGATCATATGCAGGTGAATCCGGAGTAGAATGTATACTGTCTGGTGTTTTATGTATATCCTTATGATCTATATACCTTGGTCCAATACTCTTTTTAATTGTTGTTATGATAGAATCGGGTGAGGTAAGTATATCTTTGGTTAATAATTGTATATTATTTGAATAGTTCATACTATCGAATTGGTCAATATTATCATCTGTAATTAATCTCATTTGTACGTTAATCGTTTGCAGTTCTTGCATTAATAATTTAAATGAATAGGGAACTTCAACCACACTAAACTTTCGTCCAAATTTACTAATCGTTTCAACATTCATTTTAGTTCCATCAATATTATCTGTAAATTTAATGGGACCATCAGCCAATGGACTCATAAAGAAGTTTTTGGCAGAATTATAAATAGCGATTTGTCCAGTAGTATTACATATAGCCAATTTATATTTATCTCCACGTTCCATCATTGATTCTTTGAGGAATGCAGTTATCCCATGTGATATAACACTATCACGTTCCATTTCACCTATACGTAATCCACCGTCATTTGCTCGTCCACTCACAGGTTGCCTTGTTAGTGCCGTTCTTGGACCCAATGCACGGTAATTAATTTTATCCTTAACCATATGTTTCAATCTCATGTAATAGTTTGGTCCTATAAATATTTCAGTTTCTAATTGTTCGCCAGTCATTCCATTGTATAACACTTCATTCCCACTTGAATGATAACCAGATTTAGATAATAAATCTCCAAATATACCAATTTTTGATCCATTATTAACAAATGCTGTGCAATCTCCAGTAGCTCCATACATTGCGGCTGCTTTACCAGTAATTGTTTCAACAAATTGACCTATTGTCATACGAGATGGAATTGCATGAGGATTGATAATTAAATCTGGGCGAATACCGTCAGCTGTAAAAGGCATGTCACGCTCGGGTATGACTAAACCAATCGTTCCTTTTTGTCCAGCTCTGGACGCCATTTTATCACCGAGGTTTGGAATTCGTTCTTCACGAACACGTACTTTGGCTATACGCGTTCCAGTTTCCCCATCAGTCATAAAAGTTTTATCAACAACACCAAGTTGTCCTTTTTTTGGTGTTTTTGATGCATCTAAGCTTTTATCTGGAGTTGCTGAATTTGATGATATCATACCAATTAAGACTGTTTTCTCATTAATTTCGGTATTTTCTTGCACCAATCCATAATTATCTAATTTACTGTAATCATATCCTGTCTTTGTACCAACTACATTGTGTTGATTTTCTATATTTGAAAAAATATTTTCAGTGGTATCTTCACCTGATTTACTTTTTTCCTCATGCATTTCATATGTACTATAATAGGTTGTTCTAAACATACCACGGTTCAATGAACCCTCATTCACCAAAATTGCGTCTTCTACATTATAACCTGTATAACACATGACAGCTACAATTGTATTTTCACCATATGGATTTTCTTCATTATTAATATGTTTTAAATACCTTGTTTTTACTAATGGATTTTGACCAGATACAAGTACAGTTGCCGTTTTATCCATACGAACTTGATGATTTGTATGATACACAGAACATGCTTGTTTACTTTGTCCACTCGAAAATGAATTGCGGACTGCTGGATTATTTTCTGGATAATTAACTAAATTACACATTATACCAAAAATAAGAGATTCATGTATTTCACCATGTGTATATCGGTTTTGTTTATCTTTTTCCAATTCGGGTGCATTCATTGCGATAAAAGTCCCTTCGGTTTCATTGGGATCGATATAATCAATTATCGCCTTCTCTTGCAAGAATCTTGCTAATTTCGCTGGATTAGATTCGACACCGATGTTCTCGTACAGTTCATGTAGTTCGTAAATTTTGTATCTATTTGGATTAAAATCTTGAATTTTTTTTTTATTGAACCCAGTAATTAATTCATTCCATGAAAATTTATCATCATCTAAATATTTTTTTATAGTTGCATTATCATATGACATCTGTTTTGTGTCATCATCACGATAAAAAATGGGACGACATACACGACCTGCATCTGTATAAATATAAATGGTATTCTGTTTTATATCAAAAGAAACACTTGTATAAATTGGTAATAACCCATTACGACGAAATAATTTTACCTTTTGAACAGTTTCTAACGGTTCATATACCGCACCAGCCCAATATCCATTTATAATTACCTTTGTTAATGATGCTAATAATTTGGGCGTACATTCTTCCAATAGTTTCATACTTACCTTTTCACGTAACCAATTAATGATTATTTCACGTGAATATCCTTGACTTATATATGTCGCTATTGCTAATTGCTTATGTAACCCAATATTGCCACCATCTGGAGTATCAATTGGGTCAAAAAAACCCCATTGTGTACTATGCAATACACGCGGACCTACCACCTTTACACTTGCGTCCAACGGTAAATTTGTTTTTCGTAAATGACTTATCATTGCATTATGTGATAACCTATTTAAATCTTGAACAACACCTATTTTTTTTGTATGTGTTTGTGCACCCCAATTTCCTTTGAATGCCTTTTTAAATCCAGCCTCAACTATACGTTCATTAAAAACGCCTTTTTCTTTTTGGATTAATCCATATAGATTATCGGCATATAGTGACTGATTGAAAAAAATTTTATGTTCTAATGCTGAATGTATGTGCCGTTGTTGAATTGTATAATATTCTCTAAACAAATCATACATTAGTGTGCCTACTAATTCTATTCGTTTATATCTAAAATTATCTCTATCAGTAGGTGGTTCACTCCCTGTATATACAAACAATAATCGCAATACAATATACCCCAAATAATATGCCTTTTGTATAAAATTCATTTCTCCTATGTGTGGTAAAAAATAGTCGGCTAATATTTCTAATGCATGAGCTACTGTTTTGCCCTTTGTTAATGTTGCAATATACTTTAATGCATTTACTTTATTTAATATACCACCTGCATCATGAACCGATGGTATAAATAAATCAACAAGATCTGGATGCTTATCTAAATCAAGAAGACATGTTGTAATGATTTCTTTATCACTAATAATACCTAATGCTCTAAATACAATAAATAATGGTACTGGTTTACGTACATTTGGAATATCTACTACTATATTTTTAAACGAAAACGCACTGGTTGGTGTCATTATTTTCACCGACATTGTACGAATTGGTTTTGACACATTTTCTGACACAGACTTTATTTCAGCCGAATACAAATAGGTATCATCATGGACATCACGAATATACAACATATTATCGCCGAACTTTTCTTGAGCAACTACCGTTTTCTCTTTTCCATCGATTATGAAATATCCACCAAAATCATTTGAACATTCACCCATTGTATGTCTTACTTCTTTTGGCAATCCCGATAATATACAATGATTGGATTGTACCATTATCGGGAAACGACCCAGAAATATTTTGTCCAGAGTAAGCGTACGTTTCTGGGTGTTAGATGATGTCATAGATTTTGAAGTTGCCTCTTTAAATAATGCAGCTTCAGCGGGTGTCAGTTCTACAATTGTTCGTTTTGCCTGTTTACGTCGTAGTGGACCTTTTCCTGCACCACCCTCCTTTTTATTCTCATCGTTTATTTCATCTTCATTCTCCTCTGGAATTAAATCTTCGGTTCCAACAATCGTCGGTTGTTCGCCCTCCTCTAATATATCAATAAAATCAATTTCAACATCATAATGCACTGTCATCCCATATGTCATATTTCTTAATCTTGCTTCATTTGGATACATGAAATGTGCATTATTATCATCATATATTATCGGTTTACCAAAATATATTTTACTCCCATCTTTACCACCCAAATACATAATACATTGTGAACGAAAATCATCTATTTCTTTATCATAACGAGTTTGAATTTTTATCGGATTTTTTTCTTTAAATATTTGAAATATACCTTGTTTAAAAAAATCATTATAAGACTCAGTGTGGTGTCTTACTAAAGATTGTGGATTATTATCAAAATATTTGTCTATTACTTTCCATACTGTGGTATTATCCATAATGTAGTATATAAAATATACTATATTTTTTTATGTTATTTCATTAATTACAAATATTTAGTAGATTCATATTTTTTCTTGCTATATATTATAATCACCAATATGGCTGACATCATGGAAACTTTGTTTGGACCTCTTGACCGCAATTACTGCGATTACTTCTGGCTTTTATCTGTATTAGGATTTATCTTACTTGCTGTTTTACTAATCTCTTCTTTAATGGTTGGTATTTCTAAACACAAGGGTGTTGATTTTTATTTTCAAACCATTTCTATCGCATTCGGTTATGCTATCTTCTATTTCCAAAATAGATTATTACATTCCATGTGTACAGGTTCAATGAACTAAATCCGTTTATTTTTGAAATCCTTTTTTTCATTATAATATAAATTCATTAATGGATATTTTATATTATAGCAATTATTGTAAACATTCGCAAAATATTATACAAACTTTAGTTAAAAGTAACTTGACTGACAAAATCAGTTTTATTTGCATTGATAAACGTTCGCGTGACCCGTCCAACGGTCAAACTTATATTTTTTTGGAAAATGGAGGTAAAGTAGTTATGCCACCTAATGTACATAGCGTTCCCTCTTTATTAATTGTAAAAGAACAATACCGTGTTCTCATGGGTGACGATATTATAAAACATTTACACCCCCAAATCAAAAATACTATGTCTGCAAAAAATGCTACTAATATTGAACCTAATGGTTATTGTTTAACTACATCTACCGGTGGAACTAATATTATTTCTGAGAAATTTACAAGTTGTGATATGACACCAGATGAATTGAGTGCAAAAGGCAATGGACAAGCAAGACAATTATACAATTATATATCTATACAAGATGATATGAATCTTATTAATACTCCACCAGATAGTTATAGACCAGATAAGGTTTCAAATGATGTTACATTAGATACGTTACAACAACAACGTATTGATGAAATCGACCAATCTACGCAACCAATACCACAAATACAACCGAGAACTTTATAATTATAATGTAAATAATGTTTTCTATATTATATCATTTAACCGGTATTTCTATACTGGAAATATGCTTTTTCTTCTACTATATTGGTCCAATAGAAACGGAAATATTTATACCCTTGAAGATTTAAAATGGCACGCTTAATATAATTTTTATCTATTTATTATATGAAGCATAAAAGCGTTGATTATAAGTTATCTGCCGTTAATTATTACTTAAACCATGAAGACGGATATGATAATACTTGTAAAATATTTGATTGTAAAAAGTCTTCACTTAAAAGATGGATACATAAATATAAAACTTCTAAAAATCTTACAAGAAAAAACCGAAAATCTATATCTTATAAAATTACTACATGAAAAAAGATACTTTGAATATGCTTATAATTTGAAAGAAGGATATGAATGGAAAAGGAACTCATCAACAAGAAGAAGAAAATTAAAAATTTATAAATAATATACTTAAAATTTATTTATTATTTTAAGTATATTGTAATGCGTCTTAAAAGCGAGTTGTATAAAAAAGAACAGGAAGAAATTGTAGATAAGATTATATCTATTTTAGATTTAGAAAATAAAACAGAATATACGCTTTATGAATTAGACAAAAATGAAGAAATTCAAAAAAAAATAATGGAACTTATACCTGAAATACGAAAATATTATGCTTTTAATAACATGAAATCTGTTGGAGAACCAAATAAAAGAAAAAGACCTTGGTTATCAATAATAAAAAATTTATTGAAGACAAAATATAATATTGTAAGCAAAGATTTTCAATTCACCGAAAATGAAACTCACATTAGAACACATATTTATAAATTTATATCATATTAAATTTTACATTTTGTTTTTGTTTTTGTTTTTGTAAGATTACAAGTTTGACATAACATTTGTAATGATGCGTTTTCATAATGATACTTAATCCATTCATTTTTAAAATTATCATCAATCTCTAAAAAGCATCTTCTATGTGTATTATCATCGGTTTCACCAAAGGTATTTGGTATTTCAATATTTTTACTTTTCATAATATTTATAAAATTTAATACTATTTCATCAAAATGTATAATATGATCTACATGTAATTTATCGGTATTAGGACATAATACGCAAATGTCATTACTACTTTTTCTAAATTGAAATATTTGTTCGTCTATACTACTTCGCATAGCAGACATTAATTCATTTTTATCGCTTTTATGTTTTCCTGTAATGGCACATTTCCACGATATGTCTATTTCACTTGTATCTGTATTTATTATAAGTATTTTTAACCCACTTGTATTCAAAGCATCTTTTACAATTTTTATATTACACATATTTAGTGTTTTGGAAATAAAATCAGGATGTCGTTTTAATATTTCAATTAATGTAATGTAATGAGATGGGTGTTTGTTTTTTACATCATTACAGATACCAATATCATCATATATTACTTTTTTCACAAATAGTTCAAAATCACCCTGTGTTTTATATGTTTTTCCCAAAAATATTACTGGTTTTCGTGGCATTTTATTATTTATAATAAATAAATTTTATGTTTAATATATTTCAATTTTATGTTTAATATATTTCAATTTTATATTAAATTCGTAAAATGACTTAAAATAAAAATATTAAGGAATATTATAAGGGATGGAAAAAGAAGTAAATCCGCCAACCGACTTTTTTAAAGGAATTAAAACATCATTAAAAAGTGTCTTGAAACATCCTGACATAAACTTACCGAAAATTACAAATGCGGTCATTAAATGTAATAAAATTGTTATTCAAACTATGATGTTTATGAAACTTTTTTTATTGGATCATTATGATAAGCATAATACACTACCAGTTATTAATGATGAATTTATTAACTCTTGTATGAAAATATTATGTAATGAAAAAGCAAGTGGAAGACCACCTAAAAAAGAAATAAAAGAACTTAAAGATGGTTTAACTGCTTTTTACAAAACAGATTTTCAACCACTTATTCAAAATGAAAATTTAGATTATACACATATGAATACCATTTTAGATTATCTTACAATTGATATTCTTACTATGTATGAGAACAATATTAAATTACATTATGTAGAGTATGTTGAAAGATATGTGAATGTAGTTTGGAAAAAGAAGTTTATTGTAAGTAAAATAAGAAAATTGAATATTACACAAAAAGCAAAGGAACAAAGGGTAAATAATTTATGTAATCAGCTACGCAAAATCAAAACGGATTTATTGAATATAGAAAATATTAATTATAAATCTCATTCTATGTATCACATTTGGATTAACCAACAAAAACAATTTATTACACCAAACAAAGCAAGTTATAAAAAGAATAATATTGTTTATGACTTAATGTGTAGTCCATTTGATTATTTTGGTTGTATGATTTTTATGATGAAACAAATTGAAAAAGAAGAACAAACTATTTATAATGTATTTCCTATGAGAAGCGAAGTTATACCAAAACATATAAGATTAGATACAACTACATTAGTTCATTTACTTATGACAAAGAAACAAGGAATTAAAAGTGATTTTTTAACAAAAGGGAATTTGAAACGCAAAGAAGATAAAATATGGGAATTCTTTTTTAGAACTGAAAGAAAAATGTTTCATAAGAAATATTATGATTTTCATCACATGATAGAAACAGATGGAGTAAGTTGTTCTTTGTTATTATTACGAAAAGATTTAATTGGTAAGAAATTGCCTATGATGAAAAAAGGTTTAACAACTGAAACATATATAGATGAATTAGATGATTATTCTTCTTTACAAAATAAAAAAATAGTGGCGATTGATCCTGGAAAATGTGATTTAATTTATTGTGTTGATAATTCTAATAAAGAAGCAAATACATTTAGATATTCACAAGACCAAAGAATAAAAGAAACAAAGAAAAAGAAGTATTCAAAAATTCAATTGGAATTGAAAAAGGAAAAAATACACGGAAAAACAATTATAGAATGGGAAACAGAAATATCTAAATGTAATCGTAAAACACTTAACATATCAAAATTTAAGGAATATATACAAAAGAAGAGCGAAATAAATGGAATGTTATTTAGCTTTTATGAAAAATACATTTTTAGAAAATTACGCTTACAAAGTTATAGAAATACAAAGAAAAGCGAACAGAAAATGTTAAATAATTTCAAACGCATTTTTGGTAATGAAAAAGATATAATAGTTTGTTTTGGCGATTACGAACAAAAAAAACAAATGAAATATAAAGAAGCAACCAAAGGAAAAGGAATGCGAACATTATTTAGAAAAGCAGGTTTTCAAACTTATTTGGTTGATGAATTTAGAACGAGTTGTATGTGTTCCAAATGTGAAATAGGTATTTGTAAAAAGACGATGGTTAGGGAAAATCCAAAACCATACAGAACTGGAAACATTATCGTCCATGGGCTGATTTGTTGTAAGAACGGATGCGGTTATTGGAATAGAGATGTTAATGGATCTACAAATATTTATAAAATTGCTTATAATGTGATAAATAATAAAGAAAGACCAAATTATTTATCCAGAAGCAAGAATTTATCAGGTAGTTTAGACGAACTACCAAAACCAAAATTTACACGCTCTGCGAAGGGCAAACCTTATTGATTTTTTTTGGCATTAAGCGTGCCATTTTAAATCTTCAAGGGTGTAAACATAACATTAATTTATTAGCTCGAGACTTAATACTTACACTAAATACTGAATCTAACCCTTATTTATTTAACCAAATTAATGCTTTGTTTAGACAATCTTTAACAAACAATAACAATACTAATCTATTGACTGAAGCTTATGATGATAGTAATACGAGTGAAATACACCGAAATAAATAGCCGACATGTCGGTTTCATCTTGATTATCTACATGTTTCTGATATCCTTCTATTATTAAATATTGATATCTAAGTATTAAATTTACCATACAAATAAATAACAACCATCGTTTTAAAATGGTTACTGCACTATATAACGTAACACAATTAATTCGTAATAATTCACTAAAAAACGGTTGTAGTAAATTACTTACTTTAGTCAATAGAGGAAATGTATAGTGCATATAAAGTGGATTATAATATGGACTATCTATGTCATCATCATCATCATCATCATTATCATTATCATTATCATTATCATTATCATTATCATTATCATTATCATTATCATTATCATTATCATTATCATTAAAAGGCATTATATGATAAAATGGTTTTTCATAATTATGAATTCGTGTAATTTCATTTCCATCTATAGTATTAAAAATATTAGGGATAAATTCAGTAAAAAATGTTTCTTGAAAATGCATATATGAAGAATTATCATTAATTTTTATGAAAGAAATATAAGTTCTACATAATGGACAACTTGGAAAATATTCATAATCGTCACTAATATGCCTATATAATGAATTCAAATATTTTTCAATACAATTTATACAAAAACTATGATTACAATTCATAGTACATATAGATTTATTTACAATATTTTCAAAACAAATAGGACACTTTTCATTGTTAAAATGTAAAGTTGAGTCATCTACTAAGTCAGCCCTAACTTTATAACAATAGGGTCTTGGTGAAATTTTAATTATATCTTTATAAATAGAAAAAATAGATGACATATCACTCTTTGGATAAATTGTTTCTGCATAATCATATAATAAATGATTCTCTATATATGGAATATTAACATAATCTTTATTTTCAAATGAAATTTTTTCATTTAGAAAATCATAATATGTTTGCAATTCTGTTTTTGTTGGGTATCTTGATATTTTTAACTTATAATCATTTTTATACAATAAAACACGTATCTCTGGTGAGGTTAATAATTTGAAACAATCTAATAAAAAATTATAATTAAATTTAATCCTACAATACATATGTATCACTGCATCTGTTTTTATTTTATCTTGTAAAATTTTTATACCAGGGTGGTTACAATTATTTATATAATGACCTATCTCCTTACAGTATGAACAATTATTTGTTTTCATATTATATATTTATTCAGATTTTTATATTCATTTTCTATTTTATACATGTATAACAAAAAATTTGCTAAATTACATAATAAACTACCTATTCAAATGACTATCACGGAAAAAAATAACCGAAATTATAAAGAAACGTGGGCTAATATTGAATTTAATTCACCTTGTCCAGAAGATTGTGAGTATGAACACCCCATTACTGGTAAATGCATGTCTCATTATGATTATCAAGTTTGGTTAAATCGCAATAGAAATACTTATACAAACACACAAAAATAAAACTATTATATATTATAAACATTATAGTTAAAGATTATGTTTATTTATTACATATAATGCTTATTAGTTTTATAACTACTATAAAAATTTGTAAAAATTATGAATTTTTACTTGAACGAATAAATATATATATTTTAGACCGTTGAATATTCAAAATGGAACAATTTGTGTGTTCAACAACCAGATACCACCCAGCAATTTGTAATAACGCCCGAAGGGCGTTCCATTTCAAATGTGCGGCGGTATAAACGTACAATATTATTGCAAAAAATATAAGATTCCATATGAAATATTAATTTGTGAACAAATTAATGAAAATAATATAATGTTGATAAAAGATAGTTTATACAATACGGAAAATGTTTCATTGATTGAACTTATACAATCTTATGATAATCCATTATCATTTAATTTAATCGAATCTTATGGTAAAAATAAGTGTTTAAATCAGGCAAAAGGAACCTATACATGCATGACATCTGCTGACCAAATATTTTCAGAAGAATTCTTTTTATTTATACAAAATAATCTCAAACCTAAAATATTTTATCGGTTTGCTACATATGAAGTACCTGCCATTACTATAACTAATGGATTTAATCAAAATATAGAAGAATTATTGTCTTATTGTAAACAGTCTAATAAAACTTTATGTAACCCTGGGTGTTTTGATACAAATATTAATTCTATTAAATTAGGTCAAAAATCTGGAGATATTATGTTATTAGATACTGAATCATTTAGATATATAAAGGGTTGGCCTGAAACAATCTGTTTTACCCATATGGATTGTGCTGTGTGTATGGTTGCAACTAATAATTTTCATCATTTTATTCCTGATAAAAGTATTTGTAGTTATACATTTTCTCAACCTACCCGATATACTGGGGAAAAAATGATAAATATAAATGGTAATACAATTAGTATTGAAAATTTTCAATGGAAAGTTGCATTGTCATATTTAGACCGTTGAACATTCAAAATGGAACAATTTGTGTGTTCAACAACCAGATACCACCCAGCAATTTGTAATAACGCCCGAAGGGCGTTCCATTTCAAATGTGCGGCGGTATAAATAAAAAATTCTGTAATTAGGTGATAGATTTTCATTCAAAAATGATATAATAAAATAAAATAATATAAATATATATAAACAGAATTCTAATATATTAGTATTAGTATGACAGATAAAGGTTCCGTTAATAAAGCATTTAATAAATTAATCGTTTCATTCTTGGACGATATTATTTCTATCTTTCCAGAACAAGATGATATTGCTACTGCGAAGACATCATTATTATCATTAAAACAAATGAACCCGTCTATATTGATTAAATCGTGGTTTAAGATGGTTTATACACCTTATGCTGAAGCTATTAATTCTGGAGATGTTAATTTCTTTTTTGATAAAGACTATAGTGCGGATTTACAAAATATACCTAATGGTAAAGAATTTATGAAAGTTATTAATAAAGTCCGTGACCCTATTCGTACTATGGACACTACGAACCGTGGACATTGTGCGGAATATATATTAAAATTAAGCAAATTATCCGAACTATACAATTCTATGTAATTTTACACCATTGAATTTTTTGTTCGCATAAAATATGAAAAAAAATAAACATCAAATATAATATAAACATATCAAATATAATATAAACATATTATATTATATTAATTCACAATGGGAGGAAATAATGGATATAAGAGTTTGAAGCGTTGCAATCATTTAACTAAATCGCAAAATTTCAATAAGCCGGGTAAAGCAGACCAACACACAAGGGATAAATATTGGGGTTGGGGAGGTGGCGATAGATATAAAGACTTTGTCAACCAGGAATTTGGCATAAAATTCAAGACAAATCGTACTGTTTTTTGCCCGAACGATCCCCAAATTTCCAATTTAGACACCTGTCATATGACGGAAGAAGAAATTGTTACTCTAAACACACAACTGTATGAAGATTTTTACAAAAACGTTCCTTCTGATTGGGCAAACCAGACCGACCGGACAAAATGGAAAATGGAAAAAAATCGCAGCAAAGACCGCCGTCGCGATGCTTATATGAAAATTGATAGATATTAATCATTTATGTAAAAAAAGTTTTTTTTGTGCGAACTTAAATATTCAAAGGTGTATGTAAATTACTATGATAAAACCTAACCGAAAATCATGGAACATAGGATATATCACAGGATAATATTGTTAATAATTCCCATGGATGTTTTTTATCAAAATAATCTTTAATGTCTTGTTTTTTTACTATTTTTCGTTGGTTATGTTTTTTTGGATAAATATAATAGTCTTGGTGGATTTGTTTAATAAACGATTTATATTTTATAGGTAATTCTACACCTGTTTTGATAATATAATATTTTATATATATTTCATGTATTGTACGTATAAACCAATCATATAGTTGTTTTACACTGTAAAAATCTTTGGTTTTCTTGGTTAAATAAGAAACCGATTCATAATCTTTATAAATACGTTGTAAACATAAATATTGAAATATTATTGGTTTATCTATTCTTGTTATCTGTTTATTTAATTTATATATATTTGTCGATAATGTTGTTTGCATACCCGATTTAATATTTGTTAATACCCATTTACTTGAATTATAATCATATTGTATATCATCTAATAAATCTGAATACGAATCTTTAATTATGCATTGTTTAGGGAAACAAATAATACCAGACAAATTTGAAAATTCGGGCCAGTTTTCATACTCTTGTTGTGGAACATATATAATTTGGTTTAAGTTGCATAATTTGTACACCGATATTAAATACAATGATGATTGAAATGATGGTTGTTTTTTTATTATAAATGTATAACTATAATTTTTAGGAAAATAATCTAATATTGCTAATTTGGAAAATGGCTCTTCTATATTGCCATGTGTTGCAATTATAAATGCTTTTGAGTCAAGTCCACTGTTAAAAACAATATTATTTAATACTACTGAATTTAATCTCCAACCAGATGTTTTATTATCATAAAACACCTGTAACATTATACCATCGATATATTCGTGAATAACTATATCCTTTAAACATGGGTTTTTTTTTTTAAATATTGGAAATGTTATTGTTTTGGGTGGAGCAAACGCTATTATTTTATGTTCTGGCATTGAAACTACTACCGACCTATACCTACCTGTTTCTATATCGTCTATACATAACATTTCTTCATCATAATATAATACTTTATATAAATTGCCATTATTTATAGATTCATACTTATGTATTTTATTTGAATGGATATTCGTTATATGTATAGTATTTATCATTTATATGCAATTATACATATATGTATGTTATCTTTAACTTATTTATACAAATGGGTGTAATATACAATTGTTGTATTGTGCAAATATAATTTAGATATATAATATATAATTTATTATTCCGTTATGGATATGAAAACCAGTAGTAACATAGAACCATCCAATGAAATAAGTTCAGCTATATCATTGGAATTAGGAGATATCATTGAAATCATTGCACCTACTAATGTTGCATTACATGAAAATTCTATGTATATCAAATATATTGATAACTTGCATATTCTATTGATTCATATTGCATCGCTAACAGAAACTCAAATAAATATTGATGAAACCGGTAATTTAACAGATGAATCTATTATACAAATTAACTTATTGAGTAGAAGTGAAAATAAAGGATATGCACGACAAAATAATTTGTTACCCCGAACATGGATTAGCCTCCATATTGGAGGAGATGTTCCAGCAATTATAACAGGAGAAATTACTAATCTTGATGAGGATATGATAGAGATTATTACCTATCCTGAACTAAAAACGAATTTTATTGATTTTAAATACCAAGGTATACCGCAAAATATTCCTATTGAAAAAATCATAATACGCGAGAAACCCGCATCACTTAAATCCGTTGTGTCTCTTTCTATGTTAAAACAGGGACTTGAAGAGGGAGAAGTTCCTGAATTACCAGAAGAAGATGAAGACATCGCAACTATTGAATTTACGAACAGTGGAGAGTCTATTATCAATATACCAGACGATATGTCACAAAAAAACAATATTAAAGAAGTTTTACGAGATTTATACATTGATGCAGATACTATTCCGTTTGATGAAGACCTTGGAGATATTAGACAAATGGTTGAAGTAAATGAAAGTGAACAACGTTATGGTATTGATGTACAAGTTAATGATTTAATGGACGAATTACTCTCCACTATACCTAATAGCGAACGCACCGAAACTGTTATGAATAACATTCATAATATAATCCACAAATATAAATTACTCCGTGCTAATTATTCGAAATTTGATGATAATCAAAACATATATGATTCTAAAAAAAATGGAGACCATTATAAACCATTAGTTCAACATATTATGAAAATGAATATTCGTTTACAATGGCTTTTACCTATTGTTAAAGTTCAACGAAAACTATATGATATACACAATGGTACTGATATTGAAGATATTATTGCAGATACTACTGGTTCAACACTAACTGAAATGGAAACGATACAAAATGATTATTATGACCGTAACCCCAATGATTTTAAAGATTATGCATTGATGCAAAAACGTATTCAAGAGATTATGAACCCCATTAACGACCTTAAGAGAGATGATGGTTGTATATATAATACACAAGTTCTCGCTGATATTGACGCTATTGTTGATAATTTGGACGATTTTAATAGTACTGTTTACACACGGGCTGGTGCATCTAAACGACAATATGTTATGCAACGGTATAATCTTGGTCTTAGTAAATTATCCGACCAATTACTAAAAGGGGGGAAAACTGTATATACACGCACTGATATGACTCCTAACGAAACTATTTGTTTAAAATCTTTAATGATATTACCTGCACCCGTTTTTAAATTCTCAGCTATTCATTTACCTACTACTAATATGTTAAACCGAGTTTCTCTGCATCAACAATACTTTACATTATTTCGTGCATTACGCAAAAATACTGAAATTATTCCTCATATTCTCAACGACTTAGATAATGAAATTGATTATGAGAAAATGGAAGCAGAAACTAAACAAACCATCTTTAAAGGTATACATGAATTTGTATTAGGTGATATTGACCATATTGACAATGAAGAACGGTTTACTAAATTTGTTGAAAGTATTATACCACAAACGTATACTATCATTCAACTTTTCCATAAATATATGAAAAATAAATTATCTATTATTAGTGTTGTACAGCAATTAGAACCTTTTATGATTTATGCTGATGATATTACCTACCCTCAGTACAAAGCTATTCGTTATTTTGTAAACAAAGAAATTGAATCATTAAAAAAACATATTGGACAAAATATTATAACCTTTAATAAAATGCATAATTATACTTATCATGTTATCAATAAACCGAATATTGTCCTACGACTTTTGGCTGAAAAAAAGGATATTGCCGATTCATTTTTTCAAGTTTACAATTTAATTCACCCGGGTGAAACAAAATACCCGGATTTATCTCCACATGAATTATTAGATCGAATGATTAAAATGGATACAGGCACTGTTTTTATGAATGCTATCACCTCTATTATGATTTCACTTATTACTCCTAATAACATTATACAATCCTTAAATGACCAAGAGGTTGATGATATGGGTGATATTGAAAAAATAAAACCATCCGATTGTATGGTACGTGTTCTATCTAAAAAATATAATTCTATTAAAGATTTACAAAAGGATAATCAAGTTGATGTTGTGTATTTTGATAAGGAATATGATGATACACCTTATGATATTATTGAAAAATATAAAGATGAACAAACCAAGCTTGAACCTGATTTATTTGTTGATTTTTTTGTTGAAAATCTAATACAACGACATAATTGTCCGTCACATATGGCTCCTGAATTAGCGAAAACTATTATTGCTAAACAAAAAATCGTTGTTACTGGGAATTATGCGATATTAGAAATTAAACCTACATTAAAAGAAGGCTTTGATGAATCTAAAATGAATGATAATGAAAAAGAAGCGATTCAGTTAGAAGCTGATGTACGTAAAAAAATACAATATTATAGACGATTAAAGGACACATGGGTTCTTGATACTGATGTTACACAAACTACGTTTATGGATACTCAATCTTTATATTGTAATATAAGTGAACCTTGTTTATATAATGATAAATCTCGTATATGTGAATCTCGGGACAATGCCAAAATTCGTATTAATACTAATACTAAAGAAGAACTTAAAACTGAATTTAATAAACGATATATTCAATCTGTTGAAGAATTTGAAACTCAATTGGAATCCAAAATTGCATATTATATTAAACAATTAAAACGTAATATTATGTTACGGGAGGTACGGGAATATAAACCTAATAATTTGGCATATGAAATTGGTAAGCGAACTAACACTATTGATATTGTTACATCTATGCATGTTAAACTCCGTGAACTTATTATGGGACAACCCGATTTTATTAAAAAACAAACTGACATCTGTAAGTTTGTTGCACAATATACGAGAGAACCTATGATTGAACAATTAAATGAGTCCCCGTATTGGTTTTATTGTAAAGATACCAATGCTAAATTATTTCCAAAAGCTATTTTTGATTTAGCTAATACATTTGTATCAGGGGGAGATTATCATAGCAAACAAGACTCCATATGTGCTACGGTTGGAGTTATGAGTGATGATGGAGATTCTATTGTAGATAGACATAGTGGTTATGTTATTCGTAAAATAGATTTCAGTGATGAAGATGGTTTTGATGAAGCTGGATTTCGTATTACGTCACATGCTCTTATGGAAAAAGATTTGGGGACATCTACCACCGATGCTGATAAATCTACTACAGTCGTTTTTGATAGTGAAAACAGTGAAAAAATATATAATATTGCAAACACATTATTAACACGTATCAATTTACCTATTTCCAGTATGGAATCTTTTATATTACGCGTTTCTAATGAAGTAATTGACAAACATATATTAACTGAAACTGCATATGGTAGACGCAATGAAGCTATGATAAAGAAAAATGGCAAACCATTACCTCCATACAACAAATATAGAAATGAAACTATTATTATGATTGTTTCTGCTATAATATTTGTTAGTATACAATCTACTACTCCATCTTTTGTTGTAAATCGGGTTTTTCCTGGTTGTATTAAATCATTTACTGGATATCCATTAACTGGTATTGAAGATATTAGTGGCATTCAATACATGGCATGTATTATTAATAAGATCAAAAGTTCTATTACACCATGGGACTCTATTCAAAAGTTAAACCCCGAGAAAATAACCAGTCGTATTAAAGACATTCTTGAGAAATATATTGTTATTCGTAGTGATATTGATGAATTATACACCGCAAAACGATTATTTTTATCATTAAACCCCCAACATGAAATTCCCAAGGTACATGCTATTTCTAAATGGCACCACTTTTTGCCACCAGTTACTTCATATTCTGTTATTAAATCACTACGACCTATTAGTGGAGATTTTAAAACCGAATTATTTGAAACTATTAAAAATGGGAATTCTAACCAAACCAATATGATATCATTGTTACATTGCCGGATTTCAGCATTTGGATATGGTATCATTGAACTTATTAATAAAATCGTGAAGGATAAAGAACTTTTGTTACAAACCGCCAGTCAAATTCCGTTCTTAGAAAATGCTTGTTGTAATGATACTACCGTTGATTTAATTAAACCTATTCTTTATTTCAATGAACAAGATAATAATATTAAGGTTTTACTGCAAAAAATTCGTTCTATGATTAATTTACAACATACTATACATAACTACGCTTATTGTCCATCTTTTTTTCATGACGAATCTACCAGATTACTTCACCCTGACATACCTACTGGGAGATTAGAAGAGAACATTTATGCAGCTATCATTTTTTATTGTAATTTTGATAAAAAATTACCCATTCCTGACGATTTATTAACTATTTGTGACGAAAAACATCCTGAGTATAAGTCGTCTTGGTCTATGCTTGAAAAAATGGAATTTTTGAAACGCAATGGTAAACAATACACTATTGATACATTATATACGGTGATGACCATAATCAATAATCGCAACCGAGTTGAGATTGACCTTACTAATACTGTTAATATTGTTGATGGACTTACCGAATTTATCGAACATTTGGACGTTGTTGACTCTAATCTATTTGGTGAACGTCTACGAGAACATTTACGCAATGTTATTAATCAGTATAATCCTAATAAAATGCATGATGTTTTTACACAAGAAGTTAACGACCTTACTGATTTTTTGTCTGTATGTAACCAGCGTATGTATACTAAAATCATGGAATTCTTTGATAGTTACGGGAATTTATCAAACAAAGACTATGAACTATTGCGGGATTTTTTATCTGATATTAACAAATGGACGATTGATACACCCAATGACAAAGAAAATATTTATGATAATGGATTGTATACTGTGACTCAATATTTACAAAATGCTATTGTTATGATTTCTAAGGTTTATCCTGAACTTTTATTAAATAATGCTACTCCTTATATGAAAATCCCAAAACATTGGGGATTAGCAGAAGACCATGAAAAGGATATAGCGTTCTTTTTACAGAAATATCATCATAAGATTGAAGCATTTAGTGACGATGAAACACTTGCTACTATTTTACAACAGATTGTTTCCCAAACTGCTGACATTAATGGAATTCTAAAATTAATTCCATTGCAGACAGATATTCAACGAGAGATTATTAATGAATCTGGTGAAAAACAAATACTTTCGTTTTATTCTTTATTCGGAAAAGAAACTATCTATTTACTGTTTACCCATTGTTTTTACTTATTGTTATGTAATTATATTAATCTCAGCGATGAACCTAATATTATTCATACAGATAAACTACTTTCTAAAACACAACGCAGAGAACATAATACCGAAATTAACGATTCAGCCTTTCATATTGAAGCTATTTCACAAACTACAGACAATAACGATGATATAACGGAAATACAAATTTACACAGATTCGCAGAATACCGACTTAAAAACACGCACATCATCTTTATTGTATGCTTTTTTACAGATTGAAATGAATAATAAAAAAGAAACTAATTATACATATGATGATGTTCTCAAAAAAGTTAATATTGCAAAAGAACGCGAAAAGAAAAGTTTCGTAGATTATTTGGGTGTTGATAATATGTCTGATGAATCACGAAAGGCTGAAGTACTAATGAAAAAATATCGTCTTGGTAGATGGAATGTTGGACAACAACGCGGATTGGTTCATTATGATAAAGATACTTATACCAGAGAACGTAACGAATTGTTAGCACAATTAAATGAAGATGTTGCTGGGAATGTACATGAAGGTCTTAATAACATGCGTAGAGAAATTTATGATATTGACCATGATGATGATATGGAAGCTACAAATCATGCTGATATAGAAGCTAATGATATTAGCGGATTAGGTGATGATTATGATGATGGGGTTTTTTATGAAGAAGATAGAGAACCTGAAAATTATTAAGCGGAACATTGTGTGTAGTTCTGCTACGCTTAACCACCAGATAGCCCATTCGGGAGGGGGCTATTGAGGCGGATTGAAATTTTCAATGGTATAAAATATATTATTGAAATATTTAACATTCTTTGGTTTTTTTCACATTATTATTTATAGTCTTAATATAAATAATACATGAACCACATTAAAGCTTTTGTACATAATAACAAGGTCAATATTGCTGTTTTTTTGTTTATATTTCTCGCATTTACATTGCATTATTCACAACCATTAATGATATATACTGAAGATGGGGGGTTCCGCGAATTTGGTGTAGGGTATAAACATAAAACGGTTTTCCCTATTTGGTTTGTCATTTTATTAATGGCTATTTTTTGTTATTATTCTGTTTTGTATTATTTAGCGTATATGTGATAATATAATCATGCAAATATAATATATAATTGTCCTCTGTATATACTATATGAATTTTCCACAATTAATTGAGAACAATGCCAGTTCGCAATTACAACAAACTCTACATAAATGTCATGTTAACAGAGTAAATTTTTATTATTATATCCTTAATATTACGGTTCTCTTACTCTTTGTTTTTCTTGTTGGAGTTATATTGTATTATTGTTATACTAATAAACCTAATGATTATGAAAAACAACAAAAATTATTACATGACCAAGAATTTATTGTTTCCAAGATACGATATTATCAAGAAAATAATAAACAAAAACGAGAACATCAATCATCGAATATTACTGATTTGCCGTTTATTCAGGTATAATATATATATTATTATTATATATTATAGTATGAACATTATTCGCGAACAAAGAGAACATATATTGGAACATAATAACATTGGGAATACCGAGTTACATGATGTTCTCACAATGACCAATAAACGGATTGAAAGACTTGAATTTAAACAATCGTTGCATGGAGATTTAGATTTTTCTGTCTTAAAAAATATGGGATTTGGTTTAATTGCAGAAATTGTTATTAACAAAGGTGATGTTACCAGTGTTACTAATTTACCAGTAGGGCTTACAAAATTCACATGTAATCATAATCTTTTATTAACATTGGAGAACCTACCCGTTACACTTGAAGAACTTAACATAAATAACAATTATATTGATGTTATTGAGGTGGATTATCTTAAAAATTTACAGGTTCTCCATTGTTCATCTAATAAAATGACCAAAATAGAGAAATTGCCACCATCACTTCAAGAACTAAAATGTGAAAATAACATGTTATTAGAGTCCATTTACTTGGGTGATACTAAAACATTGAAGGTTCTCCATATTTCTAATACAAGTGTACATATTATTCATGAATTTCCAGATGGAGTAAGTGAGTTTGTTATGGAGAATACACCCAGTATTGAATTTCGTAATGCTGAAACTACTATATCGTTGAATGCAGCCAAAGAAGATGAAGATGAAAGACGAAATAAAACGTATGTTGAAACATTAAACGACTATTTTAAAATGAAGGCGACTTACGAAAAAGAATTACATAAACTCAAACGTCAAGCGTACAAAAAAGCTCCTACTAAAAAAATGGGACGTAATGCTGTTTTATCGGTGAAACCCGCGTGTATTAAATGTGACCGCCGTGTCGGTACTATTTTTAGTATTAAAGATTCTAAATATATTGCATTTTGCGGTGATACACGAAACCCGTGTAACTTGGATATACAAATATACAATAGTTATCTGCCGTATTATCGCACATATATGAAAATGTATAAAGACGATATTGAGGATTCTAAGCAAAAGATTATATGTGATAAATTAGACGGATTATTTAGTTATATTACGGAAGAAGAGTCTATTCGGGTTTTCAATGAAGAAATTATTACCTATAACTCTACTACCAAACTGTATGAGGACTTTATTAAAATATACAATGATATTTATGAAAACAATATCAAGAATGAGTTAATTATAAAAAGGAATGAATCCATATTTAAACTAACTGAATCCATGCGGTCATTACTTGCAGAATATAAAGATACCGAGAATATTGAATTATTAAAACAGGCGATTCGAATTCAACTTGACCAAATTACACCTGAAGCCAGAAATCTACGCATGTTAAAATACGAAGTCATGGAAATGGAAAGGCGAGAACCAGTACGAACAAATGCTAAACCTATAATTACTCTCGACGATAATTGCCAATTAGATATTAAAATAAAAAATGATTCTGATATTTTTGAACATGTGTTGGTTCAACGCCCAGTTGAATTGACCAAACTTGAATTTTTAGCAGATGAACCACCCAATGTCATCAAATATATTACATAAGATTTTTTATTTGGTTCTTTAAGTACTATTTTCAATTTATATAGTTATCAGAAAAAAACACAAAAATAAAAACCCTTTCATATTTCGAAAAATGGACATTCTGAAAATGTCCATTTTTGAAAAGTCCAGCCATTTCTTTTTCGGAAAAAACACAAAAAACCAGTTCAGAGCATAATGCTTTAAATCCCAAAATAATAATTTCAGGTTGACTGCACACTTTTTTTTTATACTTTTATGTAAAAGGATTTAGGCATTTTTTATGTCATCATATAATAGTGACAAATGATGACAAGTAAAATGCCAAAAAATGCCAAAAAATATACTTGCGATAATTGTAACTTTAAATGCAGCAAAAAAAGTAATTACAATAATCATATATTGACTGCAAAACACCAAATGATGACAAATGATGACATAAATGATGACAATAAAATGCCAGAAAATGCCACAGCATTTACATGTGATTGTGGAAAAAAATATAAATATCGTCAAGGCTTATCTGTACATAAACAAAAATGTACATATAAAATGCCAGAAAACGCCACAGCATATGTGAATGAATTTGAAGAAGAAACCCCAGAACCCACTGGATTACATAGTATAATAGGAACATTAGTGAAAGAAAATCAAGATTTTAAGCAATTATTGATTGAGCAAAATTCCCAAATAATGGAATTAGCAAAGAATTCTCAAACCATAAACAATAACACCACAAACAATAACAATACTCAATTCAATCTAAACTTTTTTCTCAATGATACCTGCAAGGACGCCATGAACATAACCGACTTCCTCGGTAATTTAGATGTTCAAATAGATGAGATTGAATACATAGGACATCATGGGTATGTGAATGGTATGACGAAGATGATCATGGAACGGTTAAAGGGTATGGATATCACAAAGCGACCCATACATTGCACGGACATCAAACGAGAAACGATGTATATCAAAGATAAAGATGAATGGAGTAAGGACACGGAGGAGCTAACAAAGTTACGTAAGATATTAAACCGTGTTACGATGAACAATTGTAGAGCAGTTCCAAAATGGAAATCCGCCCACCCAGATTGTGAAATAATGGAAACTCGTAATAATGAATTCTGTTACAAAATGATGAGATTAATGTTAGGAGATGTGGAAGACGCCCAAATAAAGTTAGATAACAAAATAATAAAAACGATGGCAAAGGATTTGTTTTGTAAATAAGTTTGTGGTTGGTTCTTTATATCCTATTTTCAATTTATATAGTTATCAGAAAAAACACGAAATAAAAAAGTCTTTCATATTCTGAAAAAAGGACATTCTGAAAATGTCCATTTTTGAAAAGTCCAGCCATTTCTTTTTCGGAAAAAACACAAAAAACCAGTTTAGAGCATAATGCAGCAAATCCCAAAAAAATAATTTTAGGTTGACTGCACACTTTTTTTAATAATTATTTGTAAAAGGATTTAGGCATTTTTTATGTTAGCATATATTAAGAGAAACGGCTAACAAAATGCTAACTCAAAAAATGCCGAAAAATGCCGAAAAATATAAATGTGAAAAATGCAACTTTATATGCAGTAAACAAAGTAATTATGATGCACATATATTGACTGCAAAACATCAAATGCTAATAAATGCTAACGAAAAAATGCCAAAAAATGCCAAAAAATTTATGTGTTCTTGTGGTAAGGAATATAAACAAGCCCCGTCATTAACTCGACATAAAAAGAAATGTACGTATGTAGATACTATGAATGACGATATATCAGACGACGAAACACCCGATGAAATACAAAATAGTATAAGCGAACCGACGAGTGATGCGAGTATAATTTTAAGGTTATTAAAACAGAATGAGGAGTTTAAAGAATTAATGGTAGAAGAGCGTTCTTTAATGATAGAAGAGCATTCAGCAGTTGTTGCATTGCAAAAGCAAAATATGGAATTACAAAGCCAGATGGTAGATGTAGTCAAAAATGGAATTACAATTAATAATAACACCACAAATAATAACACCACAAACAATAACAATAATCAATTCAATCTAAACTTTTTTCTCAATGATACCTGCAAGGACGCCATGAACATAACCGACTTCCTCGGTAATTTAGATGTTCAAATAGATGAAATTGAATACATAGGACATCATGGGTATGTGAATGGTATGACGAAGATGATCATGGAACGGTTAAAGGGTATGGATATCACAAAACGACCCATACATTGCACGGACATCAAACGAGAAACGATGTATATCAAAGATAAAGATGAATGGAGTAAGGACACGGAGGAGCTAACAAAGTTACGTAAGATATTAAACCGTGTTACGATGAACAATTGTAGAGCAGTTCCAAAATGGAAAGACGCCCACCCGGATTGTGAAATAATGGAAACTCGTAATAATGAATTCTGTTACAAAATGATGAGATTAATGTTAGGAGATGTGGAAGACGCCCAAATAAAGTTAGATAACAAAATAATAAAAACCATGGCAAAGGAATTGTTTTGTAAATAGAGATAATATATTGTAATAAATCAATTATTATTACAATACCACAGTTCAAGTGATTATTCATCACATTGGTTATAATTAGTAATTCCGTCCCATGTTATACTATTTGTACTTGCCCATGCCTTTTTTGCACAATCACTGGTATCGCTATCTTTAAAATTAGCCCATGCCGCTCCATTACGGACAGCATATCCAGGAATAGCTTCTAATGTGGTTGGGCTTCCACGTAAATTTCCCACATTGATTGATGTTGCATCTGGAACTTTACACCATACTTTTCCATCGTTATCTAATTCAGAATCCCATAAATCAGGACACGTATTTTGAATAGGGGGAAATGTATCATCATCGTTACTTCCTTTTTTATTTCCTACCATACGTATACCGATAAAAGTTAACATACATATTAGTAAAATTATGGCGATTGCAATAGTTATAAAGTAGAACCACTCCATTATATATTAATGTTATAAATTATTCAGTACAATCTATTTCATATTACTAAATATTTAGTGATTTGCATATTTATTTCTTATTAAAGATTATACCATCAAATGAATTTGACCAATATAGAAATATACGAAAACAACAAAATATTAGATAAATCTGTACATAATGGACGTGTTAATATAGTGGAAGCTCCTACCCCTGAAGTTCAATTTAAAATGCAGGAACGCATTGCATTAAAAAATAAAACAACCGAATATAGAGAAGCAATAGCGGGTGATTTAGAGTCAAATCTATTGGCAACTGTTTATTTCTCTGCTGATAATATTCAAATAGTACAAAATGGGCTACGTGCAGGTGTATATAAGATGTCAAATGAAAAATATGTGATAGCCCCGCAAAACATGGACACGTTGAAAATAATTATGCGAAGTATTTTCTTACAGTATGCTGAGTTTGATATGAATAATATCACAGGTGAAGTGTCCAAATTAAATAAAATTGTACTTGATTATGCAGTCCCAAGTGTATATAATGAAGCAGTCGGTTATATGAAATACTGTGAAGACCAAAGCACATTAGCTGTTCCATTAGAATTACCTCAGCAGAGTGATCGTGAATACAAACAGTTGGAGTTAAGGTCTTTTGTATAAATATATCCCATTACAAATGTCCAGCGGTGTAAAATGTGACAAAATCCAAAAAAAATCAAAAGTATATATATACTTACATTTATGTTTAGGGATAGTAGACGTAAACATAAATATACCCGTAGATGCAACCCAAATATAGGTGATAAAAAATGCGTGCCACAGACAAAAGGTGGACACAAAAAAGGGGACTTCGAAACCGTTAACAATCGTGAGAACTATGAGCCTTGGTGTATGACAGATGAGGAATATGAAAGTTGCAGCATCAATGACGGGGAAGTAAAACCGATATGTCCGATTTCACTTAAACCTATCATCGATAGAAAAGACGCAGTGAAAATACCGGGTCAATCAGTATGTTATGACCGTGATTCTTTAAGGGAATGGATTGTTAAAGAAATAGAAAGCAATAAGGAGCCAAGAAATCCACTTACCCGAGTTTCATTAAACCGCAAGTGGATTCTTAAAAATACGGGTTTTGGCGTAAGGGGGCGAAAATGCAGGCCACTGATAAAAGAAGGAGGAAAGATAAAAAGAAAATCCCCTAAGAAACAGAAATCTACCAAGACGCGAAAAACCTCTAAGAAACGAACACCAATAATGAAACGCGTCTAGAAATTTACCCTTGGATTTACCGGGACTTTATATAGTTATACACCTTTGAAGATTTAAAATGGCACGGTTAGCACCAAAAAAAATACATTCAAAGTTTAGGTCTTTTCATACCTTGTGTATATTTTGTTTATAGCAATTCGTTAAAACTGCTTGATTACTTGTTCTACATAGATACCCTGGTCTTTCCAAACCATATATTGCTTGGTATGCTATCTTATAGATGTTAGATGAACCATTACGGTCTCTGTTCCACTCGCCACAACCATTCTTACAATGTAGTAGCCCGTGAACCAACCGCATATCATCTTTATTTGGTCTTGGATTTTTCCTTACCATAAACTTCTCGCATACTCCTCCATCACATTTGGAGCATTTACAACTGCTTCTAAACTCATCAACTAAATATACATTGTAGTTGTTTTTACGGAGCAAACTTCTCATTCCTTTTCCTAATGTTGGTTCTTTGTATTTCATTTGTTTTCGCTGTTCCCAATCTCCAATACAAATAACAACATCTTCGGGATTACCATACATCTTCCTAAAATTACTTATCATCTTTTGTTCGTTTCGTTTGATATTGATATGTCTTCCAAACTTCAACTTACGAAACAAATATTTTTCATAAAAATCAAATAACATATGGTTTATTCTATTCTTTTCGGTTATGTATGACTTGAACTTATCCATACAAAGTGTTTTACGATTATACAAAGACAACTCTGTTTCGTATTCAACCACACTTTTTCCTTGTATTTTATTGGTTTTCATACCCAATATGATATTGTTGTATTTTTTCATCTTGGTTTCTTTCCTTCGTTGATTTTGTGAATACCGAAATACATTTGCATCTTTGGAAGCATCATCTACACAATAAATCAAATCTTCCTTACCAGGGTCAATCCCAATAATCTTCTTATTTTGTAATATAGAATAATCATTTAGTTCATCAATATACAATTCTTTTGATACACCTTTCTTCGCATTTGGTAATCGCTTTCCAACCAAATCATCACGAATAAATAATATGGAAACTCCTACCCCATCTGTAGAAATCATATGATGGAATGAAAAACCATTCTTACGAAATACCTTCTTTTCTGTGCGAAAAAAGAACTTCCATATTTTATCTTCGTGTTTCTTGGTATTGCCTTGATTACTAAAATCACTTTTCTTTCCTTGTTCTTTTCGTAAAAGCAAATACACTAATGTAATCGTGTCTAACCGAATATATCCGGGTGCAATACTACTTCGTAAAGGAAAAACATTACTGATTGTTTCCTCATCAGTTTCTACTTGTTTCATCATTGTAATCATACAGGGGAAATAATCCATAGGTTTACATTTCAAATCATAATAAATGCTTTGTTTTTGAAACTTTTTGTTGGGAAGAATATATTTCTTTTGTTGGGTAATCCATTTATGATAGTGTGGTTGTGATGTGTATTCAATATTATTATCTACATTCAACAAATCATTCTTTATTTTTCGCAGTTCCTTTTCCAATTGCCGAACTCGTGCTTCTCGTTCTTTTTTGGTAGGAAATATTTTTCGTATCTTCTCAACCATCATCTTCTTTTTCCACACAACATTTACAAAGCGTTCTACATAATCCACATAATGTAATTGAATGTTATTTTCATACATCGTCATAATGTCTTCACATAAATAAGAAAGCACATTACTCATATATTCATAATCCAATTGCTCTGGTTGTGTATACGGTTTGTAATGCTCTGTATAGAAGGAAGTAAGTTTTGTAGTGAGTTCAACGGTTTCTTTCTTGGGTGGTTTTCCTGTTTTGGTATGTTTTTCACCACAAACAACCTTCATAACATTCAAAATCAAAATCTTATCAATAATAGGTATGGTTTGTGATTGTGTTTGATAATGATGAAGAATATACATTTTTAGAAATTGTAAAGTATGAATAACGATTTTGTGTGACTTGATGACTACATCATTAATTTTAGTTGTGTTGATTTCAGGGTGTTTCAGTATGCTTTTGAGCGAAGTTTTGGTGGATTTGAAAAACTCTGTCGGTTTCTCTTTCGCCTTTTCCATCCTTATACATTTACTAAACATTTTATTTTAAATAGTTTTCCGCATATTTATTTATTCCTAAATATTTTCATTTTTCTCCTTTTCTAATTTTTCTTTTCTTTTCAAATATGCTCGCCTTCTATATTCCTTTAATTTATCAGGGTTTTCTTCTTTTAATTTATGTAAATAATTGGCACCATTTTCCATAACCTTTTCCTTATTTTTTTCATAATATTTCTTGTGATTTTTACCACTTGTATATTTTTTTAATCGCTCTTCAAGTTCATTTACATGCTGTTTTAATAAATTATTTTCATTTATAATCTCATCCATATTATTATCCATTTACTAAATATATACATATAATTTTTAAATAATTTTATGTATATTTATTGTAATTTGTTTAACCGTGCCATTTTAAATCTTCAAAGGTGTATAC
>Ga0257122_1000276_pt1 | contig 51533 bp, 44 predicted proteins | sample SI106_120metaG_FD_190146 | JGI IMG/M metagenome (GOLD analysis project Ga0257122, IMG submission 190146) | Marine microbial communities from Saanich Inlet, British Columbia, Canada - SI106_120 | ecosystem: Environmental > Aquatic > Marine > Inlet | place: Canada: British Columbia | collected... | reverse complement strand
TAGTTGATCTCCACCGTGAAGACGTTCTTGAATTTGGCAAAGATCTCCTTCAGGCCAGGATGCAAAGGCGAAAGGAAACGGATATGCATGGAGGATACGTTGCCGCCTTCGTCGCGAACGCGGTCGACCGCTTCTTCGATTGCGCCCCACGTTGACCCCCAACCCACTACGAGCAATTCGCCTTCTTCGTCGCCGTGTACTGGAGGTGCCTTCAATGTCTTGTGCAAAGTCGCCAGCTTGCGACTACGCATTGCGCAGCCTTTCTGATTCGACTCAGGGTCATAGGCGACTTTGCCAGCCGTGGTATGTGCCAAGCCCGTCAAAGTATATTCGCCACCCGCCTGTCCCGGAATGGGTCGCGGGGAGAGACCTGTTTTTTCATCCCAGTCGAATGTGTCGACGTTTTTATCCCAAGGCGATTGGTCCAAGGGTGGGGCCAACCAGTCTTCGGTAATTTTCGGGCGCGGGAAGGGCTGAACACCCGTCGCGAGGTTGGTATCCGTGAGCACGAGTACCGGCATACGAAACTGCTCGGCGAGTTTTCGCGCCGTAACAACGAAATGCAGACATTCCTCGATGGTTGCCGGGGCGATGACGATCTTCGGCGCATCACCTGGGGCGCCGTAGAGCACAGCCAATAGATCGCCCTGCTCTACCTTGGTGGGTAGGCCCGTGGATGGACCTCCCCGCTGTACCAATACGATAACCAGCGGAACTTCAGCCATGACGGCGAGACCTAAGAATTCGGTCTTCAACGCTAGGCCGGGGCCCGATGTAATCGTACAAGCCGTCTTGCCGGCGTACGAAGCACCGATGGCGAAGCCGATGGCTGCGATCTCATCTTCCGCTTGGTGCACACACCCGCCCATCATATGAAGGGCGCCCGCCAAATAATGCGATGCTGATGTCGCCGGCGTAATCGGGTACATGGAAACCAATTCCATTCCAGAGGCCATGACCCCCAAGCCGACCGCCTGGTTGCCGTTGGTCACGAGCATTTCGTGCTCACGAGACCAAATGGGGACCTCGTAGAAATGAGACATGGTGTTCTCAGCGAAACGCGCACCGCCGTGAAGCAAGGCCTTGTTCGTGTCGACGACTTTTGCGCCTTTGCGAGCGAAGAGATATTCGATTTCCTCTTCGGCACCCCGCAATTCGATGCCGTAAATTCTACAAAGCATGCCCAGGACAAACATATTCTTGCCGAGGCGTGGGTTATTTGTGAATTCCAGACAGGCTTCTTCGAACGCCAGTTCTTCGACGACATAGCCGTGAACGTCGCGAAACTCCTTCACGGCATCCGCGTATTGCTGACGAATTTCTTCCGAACCATCCTGCGCCCATTTGCTTTCCAGCAAGATGATGGTTCCCGGTTTGAAAGCGCGTTGATCAATACGCCCGAAGAGTACCTGTTCGTTGAGAGCGACGACCAACTCGGCCTCATCTCCCATGTTGGTCACATACTTCGACCCAACCCGAACACGAATTCCGCTAGCTCCGGCCTTACTACGGGCCGGGGGCTTGATTTCGGCAGGGATAATTTCCACCGTCCACACGCCGTTTCCATTCTTGGCACATGCCGCGGCGAACGCTTGACCGGCTTTCTGAGCACCTTCACCCGAATCGCTAACAATCTCGACGATATGTTGGCTAACGCGTGCGGGCTTGTTGGCCGTCTGCCCTACCCCTGCCCCCGTCGAAGGAGAACCGGATTTACTTTCTTCTTTGTTTCCACTCTTGGTAAGCACTGAATTCCTCTTTTGGTCTTATCTTTTGGCTTTGGCTTTTTGCTAAAGATTCACATCGGGACGTTAGACCGGTCGTGGTTGCTTCGACTAGCCTCGCCCTCCGAGTTCCGTATTCATCGCCTCGCTCAACAATTCCGTTTCGCGCGCTTCGTGCCGCTTCAAAAGGTCACCGAGCTCCGCCCGGGTTTTCATCACGGCATCTCTGTCGGTCGCGTCTTCGGCTCCAGCGACCAATGCATCGATCAATGTGACGATCGAAGAATGTTCGGCCACGAGATCATCTACCTGACGTAAGTTCCAGGGCGTGGCGAAGCCGATGATTTGATGCAATCCGTCTGGCGATTCTTCGTGTGCGAAATGGCCGCGCAAAAGCGACTGCAATTCTGTCGCTACTTCCCTGAGCAGCGCCCAGTCGTCGCTCTCTGCCAACTTGGCGAGGAGCTTTCTGACTCGCTCATGTTCGCTAACGATCTCATCCGCGGATCCGCTGTGTGAGTTGGTCTTATCGCTCACGGTACGCACCTCTCTCTACGCTTATGACCCCACAAAATTTCGGCCCGTCTGGTCGACCTCCGACCAACGCCCGACCGCCCCCGGCTTCAACTTCGAAGCGTGCAATCTACAGTACCCGGGGGCACTTTGTACATCGCCCTACCAAGGGTCGAATACTATCGATAATCTAGGAAAAATCAGTACTTCTGTTTTGACCCACATCAAGCTGCCCGCTGCGCAATGTCATGCTCTGCAGGTGGCTACAAATATTTGAAAAAAGGAGCTAAATGGGCATTGTGGGTCGGAGACCCGGATCGGTGCGGGGAGGAGCTACTCTACGTCCGAACCATAGACGGAGCGCAAGACAAAGTCGGCGGCGGCATCGATAACGCGCTGATCGTCGAAATCGGCAGCCGTCTCCCGATATAGCGTACGCTCATCGATCAACCGCTCGAAGAAATGGGTCAGAAGATAGGCACTCACTTCTACGTCACGCAGGCTCGTCCGTGACACGGAGTTGAGGATCTGCTGAACAATGGCGTGTACTTCTGCCTCTTGGGACTTCCGTAGCTCAGCGAGAGCCGGGATCTTCCGCGACTGCTCAGAAAGCACGCGTCTCAGTTTCGCATGTTCGCCGTAGACCCGGATAGCCGTGGCAAGCGTTTGGCGCACGGCCCCACGGGGGTCTTTGACATCGAATTCAGCCTTGGTAAATTCTTCGAGGATCCGATTGCGAAGCCCCGAGATTTCACGGCGATACAGTTCGATCAAGATCGCTTCTTTGTCGCTGAAATAGCGATAGAGAGCGCCGACTGAGATCCCCGCTTGCGCAGCGATCTGGTGGGTGGTCGTCTGTTCGTAGTCCTGCTCGCCAAAGAGTACGGCCGAAGCCTCCACAATCGAATTGAATGTCTCCACCCCGCGCGACTGTTTCGGTCGATTACGCGCCACCTGAACCTGCTCGTCCTGCATTACTGACCTCCGGCGCCCTCTATATCACGTCTCCCCAGCCGTTCAAGGGGACACGCCATCCAGAAAGTGACGCGACCGTCGTCTTTCTGCTTGAAACTTTCGGCCATAGAGTGGATCCTGTTTAAAGGTGACGCCAGCGTCGTCTTTTTTTTTCCCTGGCGGTGGCTACTCTAGAGGGGTGCAGATTGATGATCCGTTCCGATTCACAAGCTGAAAACAAGGGTATGACACCGGCGGCTATTCCCTTCGCAGTACCTCGTCTCAGAAACCCAAAGCTTCGGTTGGTGAAGCCGACACTCAGAACACACCCCGCCCTTCAAGGGCGCGATCCAAGCCTGATCAGACGTGTCTTTCCCATCCTGTCAACGATCTGCGATCGCTACTATCGGGCTGAGGTAGAAGGCGTCGAGCACCTCAGCGACCGTGCCGCCCTCATGGTGGGTACGCATAACGGCGGTATGGCTACGCCCGATTCCTACGCCTTGATGGTCGCGTTCTGGCGGCGGTTCGGCCTCGAAACCCCCGCACACGGACTGATGCACGGTGTGGGTTTCAAGCTTCCCTATTTTGGACAGCTGCTACCGAAACTGGGAGCGATTCACGCCACCCCGCAAAATGCACAAAGGGTCCTCCAAGCCGACCGCCCTTGTTTGGTCTACCCCGGCGGCGATTTGGATTCGCTCAAACCGTTTCGCAGACGGCATCAAATCACATTTGGCAATCGACGGGGCTTCATCAAGACAGCCATCCGCGAACAAGTACCCATCATTCCCATCGTCAGCGTAGGGGCCCACGAAACGCTCTTCGTTCTCAACGATGGCCGTAAGCTGGCCGAGCTCACAGGCTTTTCCAAACTCTTTCGAATCAAGACGATGCCGATCACATTTTCGTTCCCCTTTGGCTTGGGGATCGGCGGGCTATTCGCCCTCCCGCTCCCATCCAAGATAAAGGTGAAGGTTCTCCCCAGAATCGAACTCGCGGAAGCCCCAAGCGCAGCGAACGATCCGGCTGTGGTGGAAAAGTGCTTCGAACACGTGACGTCAACCATGCAAACGGCCCTCACCGGCTTGGCCTCAGCACGGCGTCATGTCATTCTCGGCTAATTTTCTCGGCTAACTTTCTCAGTCGAAACCCTCCGCCGGCACTTGACGAATATCAATCCACGTCTAAACTCTCAGTTCTGAACGTTGGTTTTTTATTGGGCCCGATATCGGTCACTTAGACCCATATCGAATGAGTTTGAGCGGGAGGCGACATGTCCTATTTTTATAATTATCAAGATAACACCGCTGCTGTTAAGGCCGGGGCCGCGGGTTTCACCGGCTATTCGGTCATTCAACGCCCGGATGCCTACGGCGGCTATAACGTTGCGTTCTATATTACGGGCTCCAGCGCCTATTATCATGTGCACTTTGCCAGCGGCGGAAGCCGAGTAAAGGTCGTGCGCTATTTTTCGGGTGGTGGTGGCCAGGGCAACAACATCATCAAACACCGCGACGATGGCAAGGCGGACACGCTGTCCACGATGATACATGGATGCAGCGGGTACCCCAACCACGTGAAACTACTAACGAACCTCAAATCCCTCGTCTCGAGCGCCAAACGAACGCCAGCACAGGAACTCGCCTAGCCAACGTTACCTCGCTACGGAATGTGTCGAGCGAAATCCTCAACAGTGGCTAGGATGCTTCGGGCGGGGTTTCTAGAAATCGCCTCAGATGAAATATAGACTCGGCCGGCCGCTCCACCATCGGTAGGTGACCGCACCGGCGCAACACGACCGAACGCAGCGAACGGATACCATCCAAATTGCGCAGGACCGGGGACGCCGCCGTCAGCTTGTCGGTATCTCCCCATAGCGCGAGTACCGGCATGTGCAAATGGTGGAACCGATCCGCGTAGCTTTTGTTCACCACGTCACGACAGAGCGTTTCACAAACGCGCGTGAAGTCTTTCAGGTTGGGATAGCCTTTTGCATCACGCATCGCCGACTGCCGAAACCAGTTGACGTATTTATTTTCCTTCGCGTTGTCGACGAAGATGTTGTTCACGATGAAATTCGCGCTCACAATAAGCGTAGCGTATAGCAAACGGTCCTTGAGAAAGACGGGCGCTGCCATGCGCATCCATTTGGGTAGAGGCGCCACGCCCGCGGCCCCGACGAGAACCAAGCTTTCAATTTGACCCGGGCGTTCTAACGCGGCAGACAAACATACGGCGCCCCCCAACGAATGCCCTACCAGGGTTACCTTTTCGAGACCACGTTGGTCCAAAAAATCCAAAAGGTGATCGCGCAGGAACTCAACCGTGTATTCGCGTTCGGGTTTGCGGGTCCAACCGCAACCCACCATGTCGAGACCAACAACTCTGTAGTCGTCCGCCAAATTGCGAGCGACGTGTTCCCAATGAGTGGCGTTGCCGCCTAGCCCATGAACAAAGACGAGTGTTCGACCGCTTCCTTCATCGAAGTATACGGTTTCGAATTCGTCACGGGCGCGCCACTGCGTGAATGGAAATGTCGTTGATCGCCCCATGCCACCAAACCCCGCCGTCTCATCGAGTACATCTGCGATGGGATAGCGCTGGCGCCAAAACATATCTCGCGCTGCATTGGTGCCTTCGTGAGAATTCGAAATTGAAAGTACTTTGCTCAATTGAAACCTCGTGTGGGGAAACGTATGCCTATATATATCAAGGGTTCGCTCTTGCGCACAAAAAAGCGACCATTCCTGTGGAGGGAATTGACCACAATTTTACCACGACGATACCGTCGACGCATCTCCACCAAAGACACTGCGAACCTCATGCCAAGCGTTTCGAAGCGATGCGCGTGCCGAAATGAGGAGACGAAAGAGATGTTTCCCGTTGAAATAGCGACGGTATTCAGCAAAAGAAGAGAGGTGACACCATCGTCGCTTATTGAAACAGCTGTGGTCGTAGGACTACGCAACTGCGAAATAGATTTCGCGGCTGCGTGCTTTTGTGTCGATCTCTCGAACTAGCGATTAACCATGATTTCGATGGCGCGTGTCGTCGCTTGGTAGCTCACCATCGCGCCCGAGTCTTCGGCGAGCAACTGAAGACGGGTTGCGATTCGATAGCGCCCTGGCCCTAAACGCAATGTCGTCGACCAGACTTCGCGGTCATTATCCTGTACGACCTGCCAATCGCTTTCTCCGGAGAAAGCAACGAAGACGCCCTGATCGTTTGCGCGTTGTAGTTGTATAGCGACATCGTCGGTCCAACTCGAACCGAGGTCTACCTGTAGGACGTACGGCAGACTTATCTTACTTTCACCCACAGCAAGAGAAAATGCCGTCTTGTCAACGGCGGTCGGTGCAAGAATGGAAGTCTTCGGAGCTACAAGTGAATTGGAACCGGCTTGACCGTCGGAAACTGAATCGACGAAACCACCGCACGCCATAGCTTGCGCGGCCAATCCAACCAATATCATTGTGCGTAACGCTACCATCACTTTGTATGAGGGAGTTGGGAAGCTAATGTCGCGTGAAATTGTGATCATCTTCTGCTTTTAATATGTCGCGCAGCGATGAAAATGATCGATCCCGCAGCAAATGTCTGACCATCGATGTGGTTGGCTGTACGGAAACCAACCACACGCAATTTCATGCGAGGCTATCGGCGCTTTGAGGTCAGGCTGCGGCGGAGGGGGGCCCAGTTAGCGGGCGTCAAGAGTTGCGATAGGCGCTTTTTGTCACGGCGTTTCGCGTGACCCGCCGTTCCATCTTTCTGCCTCTTCCGAAAACCACTGTGCACTTCGAAGGCGAAGTTGTCGAGGGTCTCAGGGTCCATGGGGTCACCGTTCAGAGCAAGCGTCAACGAGACCAATCCCTCTTTTTCACCGGCATGAAAGAACTGCGCTTCGGAGATTTTATTGGGCATGCATTCAAGAGGACCAACGCTTACGACGCCATCGATATGTCCGCTACGCCATTCATGCAACGGACCACCTAGCGTAAGAACAGCTTCTCCGTTGAGGTCTTCGCGAATATACCCCTTTGCGGCTTCGATGGAAGCCTTCACCGAGGTACGTTCTGGCCATCCCAATGCCTCCGCGAAAATCTGGTACGTTCGCACCTGAATCCGACGTTGAACCAAGGTCGTGAGTTGGGCGTTAACCCCTGTCGCGTCGCCATTGTATCGGTTCATATGGTCGACGTATTCTAGCCATTCATTGAAGGGCGCGAAGTGGGCGCGAATACCGCGTTTCTCCAATTTGTCGATCGTGAAATCGTTGGCGAAGGGATCGCAACGCACGTAGATTTCGCCGACGACTGCAACGGTGGGAATCTCTTCGCTGCCCTTGACGGCAGAAAACGCCGAAGCGGCTTCCTTCAAGATTGATGCGGTGCCAAACAGACTGCCATTGGCAACTTGGAGCATAGCCGCCGACATCGACAGGTCGCCGGCCCCCGCTTCTCTGATCTTCTCAATAATCTGAAGCCGGTAATGCTCATAGATCTTCATCGCAGCGCCAGCCTCTTTTTCGACCGGGCGCACGTCGTAAAGCGCGTTGAGCAAGATATCCGAGGTCGCAAAAGCCACGACCAGCATGATCGAGAGGCCCGCAGGTACCCCGGCAAAATAGTTTTCGTCGCTAGGCGACCAAACCCGTACTCGGTCTTTCAGTCCGAGTCGCTCCAACGTAATTTTATGGAGCAGGTTATAGACACCAAAACGACAAGGACCACACGCAGTGGGCATAAAGAAGGCGAATCTCTCATCGGCCGATCCGCGCTCTATCCTTTGAATCAAACTCCCCAACGTAATGCACATGGGAATGCACTCTTTGCCGGAGGTGAAACGTCGACCGATACGAACGGTCTCCCTATCCGGCATGGGGAGGGCTTCAGCCGGAATACCGATACCACAAAGGGCGGCAGCTAGAGCCTCGGCGCCTTGCCCCATACGGGGGATCAGCACAATTTCCTTTTGCGCTTGGATATCCGGTAGCGCAGCCTTTTCTTGTTCCAAGATGTGGAAATTCGTGGGCGTCTTTTCGGCGCCGCTACCCTGCAGGTCCTCCCGAACGCAATGCAGGAAGGCCTCTACGCGTGTCTTGGTGCCAGCGTCACCGGAATGGCCATCCGTTTCGATAATCGCAAAAGGCTTACCGTCCATCATGTAGGAATAGAAATGTAGATTGAAGCTATCGGGACCGCAGGCGTAGTTACTGCACCAAAGAGAATAGACCCCCGAACTCCGGCGGATTTGATGCGCTGCTCGGAGGTTTCGCTGGCCATAGCCCCAGTACATATCTTTGAAGACCGGCACGTCGTCATCAACGGGATAACAGTCAACCGGAATAGCGATCGCCCCTTGCTCGCGAACAATCGCAGGGATGTTGGAGTTCAGTACTTTGTTGTAGATCGTATACGCGCGGCCCAAGACCACGATGGGCGTCAAGTCGAGCTCGGCACAGAAGTCGAGCGCCTTCTGCCCCAGTTCGAGGCAGCTTTCATCAAAGCGTTGCTGCGCGGCCAAAGCGAGTTGATATGCATTCCACCACGGCATACCCACCTTACCCAACCCCTTGGCCAACCGCTGACAGCTTTCTACGAAATCGCTGGATTCCAGATTGCCTTTGCCAATATCGATCACGGGAGAGACAATTCGGTCGGCGATATCGGCGCCCAAATCCTGCCTCAGCATATCCGGACTTGCCTGCACAATCGGACATACCACGGCATTTTCTTCGTCACCCACACGCGTGATACCACGCATCATAGGCAAGAAGATGATGTCCGGATTTCTTTCGGACATCACACTAACCAAGCCATGATATTGCTGCATCGGCGCGCAGAAAGGCACGTTGCCCTCTTCAATTCCTCGTTTCAGCGCCTTTTGATCAGCCCCCCTTTCCACCATCAGATCGAATCCGAGAGCGTCAATGAAGGTGGCAAAGAAGGGGAAGAGTCCTTTCAGCTGAAATTCATCTGTGAGAGCGACTTTTTTGCGCCCTCGATCTTGCCCCGTGACATTGATGATCTCTTGGATCATCTCCTCGCGCTCCCGAAATGGGTCGGGCGCGAGATCGGGAAGTTTCGTCTTGCCCGTTCCCTTATCCCAAAGCGAACAACTTCCGCCCCAGGTGAAACGTTGTTTCTGCCCCTCGACGTTGGTCATCAGGCGGTCGATACGACAGAAGTTACCTGACCCACCGCAGCCCTTCTTCGACTTACAGATAAAGGTGTCTTTGCTGCACACCTCAGCGTCTAGAAAATGCTGGCCGACGATAGCTTCTTGTTCACCGAGTTCAATAGCTTTCAACGAAAGCAATGCGACACCGAGCGCACCCACAGTTCCTGGGTTTGGCGGAATAATAACTTCGCTATCGGTCTGGCGCACAACAGCCGCGGCCAAGGCGTCGGCTGCGAAAGGCATTCCCTGGCAAAATACGACATCACCAACACTGCGGCTTCCTTTGACCCTGTTGAGGTAATTTTGAATGATCGAATCATAGATACCAGCGATAATGGTCTGGTTCTCTTCGCCAGCCGCCACCGCTTCGTCGATAATCTCTGCCATGAAAACCGAGCAGTGTTGTCCCAGGGAAATTCCCTCTTCCCCCTCGAGCGCATCCTGGCCCAGCTGAACGACGTTTTCGACGCCGGAGAACTTCTTTCCCTGCTCTTCGATAAAGGAACCTGTGCCCGCGCTACATGCCTCATTCATCGCTGCGTCGATCACGCGCCCATCAGCAAGCCGGATATACTTCGCGTCCTGTCCGCCAATTTCGAAGATCGTGTCGACCCTCGGATCGAAATGCAGCGCACCTTCGGCGTGAGCTGCAATCTCGTTGATCACATAGACACGGTCGGTCCCATAGCACGTGGCAAGAAGAGAGCCGACGATTTCGCGCCCTGACCCGGTGGCTGCTACCGCCCGTACTGGATAGCGACTCATCTCGCTTTCCACGAATTGTCGCATTAGAGTCTGAGCCGCATTCACCGGATTCCCGTTGGTGCTGATATAGCCTTCCCAAACGACTTCACGAGCAAGGCCATCGACAGCGACGACTTTCGAGCCGGTAGACCCGATGTCAAAGCCAAGTACCAAACTCCGCTGCACGCCGTTCGGCTGCGGCAGAGGCGTCTTCGGCATACGTTTCACTTTCTTCAGATAATGTCGCAGCGCAGGCAAGCGATCGAATTCGGTTTCCTCGTTCGTCGCGATCAACTGAGTCAGCTCAGGCACCGCCTCTGATTTCTCCATGGCGACTCGAGCGCAACCCAAGGCCTCTATGAAGAGCGACTCTTCCTCTTTTAGGCTGAGCAAATTCATTTCATGCCGGCCGAGAAAGCGTTCGAAGTTCTCCCGAATACGCGCGGACCGAGATACACCGCCGACGAGCGCCACACGCTTGGGACTTACGCGTGGTTTGAGCAATACCTGCACGTTTTCGCAAACGGCATCGTAGAGACCCGCCAGAATCTCCGCCTGGCTTTCTCCCTTATTCGCCAGATGGGTCATATCCGTCTTCAGAATGACCGGACAACGGCCGGAAAGTGGTGCGGGCTTTTCAACGCCATGGCATAGAGCGCTGGCCTCTTCAATGCCGAGGTCGAATCGCTCAACCAATTGTCGCAAAAAGTTCCCCGTGCCCTGCGAGCAGCGAGAGTTTTCACGAAAGACCTCTAGGCCGCTTTCCCGCAATTCCAAAACGGAAAAGCCATGGCTACCGATCGATACGACGGTGCCGCTGTCATTGCCAAAGAGGTGACGAAAGCCTTCCGCTTGGGCTTGCTTCGTTGGGACACGCGAAAGCTTCAACTGCCGACTGAACCGACCACTCACTGCGGCGCCGGTAATATTCGACCAACCCAAACGCGCTAGTATTTCAAGCAATGCGGTCGTGGGCTCTTTGTGGTGTTCGACGATCTCTTTGTGGGTCCAAACGACGGACGTTCCCTCTCCGCTCAACTCCACTACCTTGATGGTTTCGGCACCGATATCTATGCCGACAAATCTCCCTAACATATTCCTCCCTCTTCGCGCCTCTGTGGGAAACGCCTTTCAACATCCTGACGACTTGGACACCAAGTGGGATGCACCGAATTCATGGACTAGACTGACATGTCAGTCTGGTTATCCAACCCAGGTGCGGCTATGACGCTCATCAAGTGCGGAGATGACGGTGATCAACTTCAATGTTGCGAAATCCCAAAGGATTTGGGCGAACCGCTGGATTTTACACGGAAGCGGGGAGTTGTCGCTGGCGCTGTCATACGCTACCTTATAGGCGATACCTAATCGCCCATGAAGATCTCAGCCATAGCGCAAGGATTGGCCGCTTGGATGGTGCTTTCGAGCGCCTCTACGGTTGTGCTTGACCGGGCTGAACTATGGGCAGCGCCTCAAAACCAAGGCCAGCCCGCTTCACAACCTACGACGGTTGGCGCAGCGTCCGCGGAAGATCCCCTGGCAAAGCGACTCGCCCGGGCCATCGATCTCTACCGCGATTCTGAATTTGACCGAGCGCTGACCATGCTGAGGGCATTGGCCAAAGAGATGGGCCAGCAACGGAGCCGTCATGCTCAAGAGGTCTACACCTATTTGGCATGTACCTACGTGGCGCTGGGTAGACAGAATCTGGCGATCATCGAATTTGAGCGTGCACTCAACATACGCCCCGATCTCAAGCCCCCGTTTTCGGCACCCAAGATCCTACAAGCCTTTGAGCAAGCTAAGAACCGCTACCAAGCGAAAGTCCGGGCGTTGGATCACGACGCGCCAAAACTCGAACACCAAGCCTTGAAGAATGCCAAATTTGGCTCGGGAATTCCCATCAAGGTTCACGCCACAGATCTGAGCGGCATCGCCGAACTTCGCTGCCGCTATAGAATCAGCGGCAATCGGGGATTTTCGTCGATCAAACTCGAGGAAACCCAAAAAGGGAATTTCATCGCGACCATTCCAACTATCGCCGTCGTCAGGCCGGGCATCGAATACTATATTGAAGCCTGGGATACGGTCGGCAATGGCCCAGCCGTTAAGGGGAGTTCAAGAGCACCGATCAAAGTCAGTGTCACGGGCGGCCCGCTGCCGGGGGCCACAGCTAAGACCGACTCCATCGCACGAAAATGGTGGTTTTGGGTCGCCATCGCGGGAACCGCAGTCGTTGCGGCTTCTGTCGCCGGTGGTATCTACGCCACCCGCAGTAAATCGGTGGCACTGCAACTCGACATTCCCACGAGTGATCTGGTGGGCACGGGCGAGGCGAATTAGGTGTCTTCCTCCGTGCGCACCAAAAAACGCAACGTATTGCTCGTTGCGCTATGTTTGATTGCCACCTTTCAAAATGGTTGCAAGGAAACCGCCGCCATTGTCACGGTCGAGCTCTCGGTGTCGTGGGATCAAGAGCTCTTATGCAAGACCGACACGCGAAACGTTAGCCATCTCACCGTGCGCGCCGAATGCGACTCAGGCGAAATCAGCGAGACGTTTCAATTGACAGAACCCGCAACGCTCTGGGATGTCCCCCTGGGCCGCTGCAATATCAGCGTGAGTGGTACCAACCTTTACGGCCGCGTGGTTAGCGAGGGCACAGCCATCGACGTAGAAATCTCATTGGATAGCAACACGCCCATCGCCGTTTCCATGCAGGAGGTTTCGTGCGTGCCCGGCAGCATCTGCGATACCGACGGCGATCAGTTGCCGGACGTCGACGAAGTAGGACTCGGCACCAATCCTTCCGTCAAAGATCATGACAACGATGGAATCATCGACGGAGAAGAGGTCATACTGTGTTGCTCAGATCCAAAAGTGCCGGAGAATAAAAAAGAATGCAACGGCGTGTGGATCAAAAAGGTGATCCCAGAGTACGGCGTTGCGGGGTCGTTGGTCGCCCTGGAAATGTTACGGCCCAGCGATCTTCTTCCCTCGGAACTCAAGGTCGGTGGGGCGGTATTGGATGACCATCTCATCGACGGCCAGTGGCACTATGGTCGGCTTGGCCCCAAGGCTGTATTGGATATGGTGGTCATTCCCCTCCAAGGCGGGGAAGAAGGAGAAATAGACCGCTATAGGAATCTCTTCGCGCCGCTCTTCGAAATCCCCGTCCCCGTGTACCAACTTGACTACTCTGCAGCGGCTGCCGGAACCGAAAGAGAGGGTTTGATGACCGATGTAGTTGCCATGCGTAGCGGTTCCCGCGGACTTCTAATTTTCGGCACATCAAGTTCGAAGGCCAAAGAAGCCAAAGGCGCCATCGTTATTCTTCACGACCAAAAACTGGGCAAAGTGCATCGCAAAGCTATCGGAAGTACGGGGTGGCAAGCGATCGATATGGCCGCCAACGAGAAGAATTTGGCACTTCTATTTCGGGTGGCCAACAACGCCAGTCGGCTGCTCGTCTACGACCTGTCGAAAGTCGAAGGCGGTGGCTTTGATTTGCCGACACCAACCTCACTCAAAGGGCCGGACAACAATATTCCCGTCAATCTGATTTTAGAACGCCAGTCGAGCTTCGTTCAAGTGCTCTACGAACATGGTATTGCTCGTTTTGACCTCAAAGAAATCAAGGACGGTGGCACGATTGCCCCAATTGACCTTCAGGATCTCTTTGACATAAAGGGTATCTCGATTCAAACACGATCCTCAACGGAGCAACCGCTATCCGATGATGGTGCACTCGTGGCGTCTAGCGGCTGCGTGGGCATGACCTATTCGGGTGCATTGGGCAACAGCGGAGCGATCGCCACCTACATCAGTGCGAATTACCCCTCGGAAAATTGCAAGGCCGGGGCGCAGTGCACCGTTGCATCTCAGTTGTTTACGCTGAGCCCCATGTCCAAATGTACGAATCCCAATACGCTCGATCAATGCACCGTGAATCGCTTTGGTTCCACGCAAGCTGCTACAGCGATCGGTGCGCCGGTTTTCGACCATCCGCAAGATACCGAAACAGATACGCCCGCGCGCATTCACTTCCTAACCACCATCGGCGTTTTTTCTCCCGCAGCCAACGCAACATCTACGACCAGTCAAATCCTCGCGGCTCCCAAAGTCGGTTTTCAGTCGAATGCTGATCTGAACGCACGCCGCCCGCTATGGCTGGCAAGAACGGAAGGTTCCGATCGCAACCTATTCACGGTCGATGGTGCGCAAATCCGCCGATTAGACCCAGGGCGTAAAAACCCTATGCTACGCGACCGCCTCTCATTCAGTGTGTCGGAGCTAGATAGCCGCGCGACGATGCTCGTCGGTGACGCCGATGGATCCGTACTCAACGTCGCTACGGTCGATAGCACCGGGTTGACCTCTGTAGCTACTGTCTGTCTGTTCCGTGGAGAAAAATCGATCTGCAAATAGCTGCGGGCCTAAGCCGACACGGCCGCGCCCTTGAGGAAGAAGAGAAATAAAACGCTCTAGGCGATGAGGTTGATCAACAAGCCGTTCATTGCCATGGCGGCATCATTGGCGGCGCCCAGAGAGCCAGTCGTACCGGGACTCCCCGAAGAAAGGGTCTGCATCGCGGCTGTCGTGGAAAAGTCCATTTGAACACTTAGATTTTCCCGCATAGCGTCAAGCCGTCCAACGGAAACGGCAAGAGAATCGCGCGCATCGAATATCCGCTCACTCGCATCGAGCAAATTGCCCAACGCAGCGAAGGCTTGATCACCATCTTCCAGGCTTAGATTGGCGATATTCAATCCTTGGGCGGTACTATCGATGGTAGGCAGGCGAGTAGACGGATGACCGGACTGCTCTGCCGAGCCATCCAGAAGGGCGCGCCCTTCGAATTCCGTTTCCCGACCCACCTGATCGATGGAATCTCGAACATCGGCAAATTCGGTTTCTAGGATTTGTCGATCTTCCTCGCTCAATTCGGGATTGAATGCCACTTCGCTCGCGAGACGAAAAAGATAGTTAATTCCCTGGCCTTGGGCACCGAGGGCATCATCGGCTTCGATGGCCGCGGAAATGGACGCATCGGCCGAATCGATGATCGTCTGCATCGGAGACGGCGTAGCTGCCGTGGCTTCGGCGGTCTGAAAATTCGCGGGCATGAAGGCGGATTGTGGCAGCGAGAGAGGCTCGGGAGAAAACTTCCGAGCGCCCTTAGACGTCCGGCTGGAGACCCCCATCAGGTCTCCCACGCTTCCCATAGCTAGACTGCTAACACTGAGCATCCATTCCCCTACAGCAACCGAATGGATCTCCACAGTGGATCCGGCGCATATTCATTGTTTCGTCTTTCGCACGGTTATTCAAGGGCTAACCGGTTATTTCTAACTGTAGAACGATGTACGCTGATGAGGCATATTCACCCCTCTGGAGACTGGTTCGCATCACTGCGAAATGCCCTGAGCAGCCAAGTCAGTGAAATCAAAGCGATGCAAAAGAGTGCTGCGGATTGGGTCCCCTGGCCTAGCAACGCTTTGCCAATCGCGAAACACAAACTAAAAAGGAGCACGATGCCAACGGCCCAGCGCGTCATGGCGCGCGCAAAAAATGGCTCCATTTCTTGCGCGAAATTGGGGTCGCCATCTTTCAAAATTCGCGACCAGCCCAGCCGCCCCGGTCGGACTTGGCCGACGAATTTTAGCAGTAGATCGACGTCGACGGGCGTCGTGAGCAACGTAACGGGTAGCCAGATCGCAGCGGAGATCCCCACAACGAGAAGTAGCCGCCAAGAATAGAGCAGCTCAGGGCTATGCCACTGCAACACGCTGGCAACGATTCCGGAGGCGATCATCGCTGAAAGTTCGGTCCATGCGTTCGCCCGCCACCAAAACCATCGCAAGATATACGTGGGCCCAGCACCGGCGGAGAACGCGAGAATAAACTTCCAGGCATCTCCAACCGAGTCGATACGCCAGCCGATAATGGATGCGATCGCGAGCAGCAAGAGCATCCCCAAACGTGAGATGAGCACATAATGGCTTTCATCCGCCGAGCGCACACAAAAACGTCGATAGATGTCGTTCACAAGATATGAAGAACCCAAGTTCAGATGGGTATCGATGGTTGACATAAAGGCACCGATCAGTGCCACCAAGGCCAAACCGAGCAAACCGTGGGGAACAACCGCCAACATCATTTTGGGATAGGCGCTTTCCGGGTCGGGCAAAGCCCCCAAGACAATGCCCGAGGCTAGAGCCGTAAGAATCCACGGCCAAACTTGGAGTGCGTAGTTGGCAATAGCAAACCAAAGCGTTCCGTACACCGCCTGTTTCTCATCGCGCGCGGCGGACATGCGTTGGATGGTTTTTCCTCCGCCATCAGCGTATTTATGTGCCCACCACTGCAGACCGATATAGGTGAGGAACACCGAAAAAGGCATCCCGGTATTTGCATCAGAGTGTGATGATAGTGGGGGCATGAGCCGGGTCAGCTCGGCCTGAGATGCCAAAGCGGAAAGGCCGCCCGCCTCTCGCACGGAATAGTAGGCCACCGCGATAGAGCCCCCCAAGGCCACTGCATATTGGAATAGGTCCGTTACCACAACGCCCCAAAAACCGGAGAGCAACGTATAGACGAGTGCGATCAGAACAAAACCCACCAGGATGGTAAGGCGATCGAGCGACGAAACCTCGCTCATCACCTTGAGCATGGCGGTCATCACCCACCCCATGACGAAACAATTGACGATGACGCCAAAATAAACCCCTTTGAAGAGTCGCAGGGCAGCTGCAGGTTTTCCACCATAGCGAAGCTCGATCAGCTCGGCGTCCGTGATCACCTCTGCCCTACGCCAAAGCTGAGCAAAGAAACAAGCGGCCAGCATGGCGGATATCCCGCTCGACCAGAAGAACCACACACCAGCGATTCCGCTCTTGGCGACCAACCCGGCAATAGCGATCGGCGTATCAATTGAAAAATTCGTTGCCGCCATTGAGGTTCCGATCAACCACCATGGCAATTTACGACCAGAGATGAAAAAATCTTCGACAGAACGGCTTGCCCGCCGGGTGAGTACGACGCCCGCGATGAGGGCAGCGATCACGTAGATAGCGACAATGGACCAATCGAGGATCGCGAGCTGACGTATGGGCATAGGACTGAACCTATGCTAGCGGCATTCCCTGCCAATCCAAAGGTTTCAGCGATGATTCCGAACAGAAAAAGCGATGCTCCTGATTAGAGCGAATCGAAAGAGCCCTCATCATCGACCGAAGGTGCCATCGGCTGCGGTACATCACACGTGCAAGTTTGATAATTGAACGTACCACCTTGACCGAATTCACATTCTTGAACCTGATGGGCGCCAGGCGTGCACGGCGCGGGCTCGCACCAACCATTGCCATGATTCAGATCGACGGCGTCACCAAAAGTGCAATCCTGGCCCGCAGGACACGGTCGCGCTGGCACGGTTGCGTCAAACGGATCGCCTGCGTGACATTCCGAGTCGACGCATACACCTCCGGGCCCCCCGCATTCCATTCCAAACGGACAGTCGGAATTGAACGAGCACGCCTGAGGCGGAACCGAATCGACTCCTGCGTCGGGGCTGCCGCCGGGGCCACCACCTGGACAAGGCGATACACCCATTGAGAGAAAAACACCCAGTACCGCGGGAATTGCCCGGGTCACAAACGCTCGTGGTTTCATCTTCTGTCTCCTCGAATTACCGGACGCACGGGTCCGACGAGCGTATAAGCAGAGATCGTACCAAGAGGTGGCTAGGGAGAAGATATGAGAATACAGCCTCTTACGCGAGACGGACCATCTTCAGGGTTTTCGATATTGGGTCGCAAGGGACCACAGCCCTAGCCACTGCGAACACACGCCTACAACGGGCATTCGAAAACCGAAACATGCGAATGCTGCGGTGAACCTTAACTTGCCCCTAGCAGTGGCAGCGCGAGGCTCGGCATCTGATTGGCCTGGAGTAGAACACTGATCCCCGACTGCATTAGAATCTGCAGACGCGCCATATTGGCGGCCTCCATGGCCACGTCGGCATCTGCGATGCGGCCATGAGCAGCGCTCAAGTTTTCGTGCATGGTTGCCAAGTTGTTGATCGTTATTTGCAATCTATTTTGCATTGATCCCACATTCCCTCTCTGGCTGGTAATCGTATCGATAGCACTGTCCACAGCCGTGATGGCGCTCGAAGCGTTGGTCGCGGTATCGACACCGATGCCTCCTGTAAGGCCGATGTCGCTAGACGTTGCTGAAGAAAGACTCACATTAATGGTATCGCTGGCGGCTCCTCCACCCTGAATACCAACTTGAAAGTTCAGGCCCGCAGAAAGCGATCCGTCAATGAGGTCGATTCCATCGAATTCCGTTGCCGCAGCGAGCCGGTCGATTTCGGAACGAAGCTCATCGAACTCATTGTCGAGGGTTGCTCTCTCGGTGGTACCCAGGGTGCCATTGGCCGCCTGTACCGCGAGCTCACGCATGCGAATCAACGCATCACCGATTTCCGTCAGCGCCCCCTCTGCCGTCTGCAGCATGCTGATCCCGTCGTTGCCGTTTCGTTGAGCCTGCGAAATCGAACGAACCTGAGCTCTTAGCCTTTCCGATACGGCGAGCCCTGCCGCATCGTCTGAAGCGCTCTGGATTCGCAATCCCGAGGAAAGGCGGCCAAACACCTTTCCTAGCGCGCGTTCCGTTCGGGAAAGATCATTTTGCGTACGGAGCGAAATGATATTCCGACGGAACGAAAGTGATTCAAGTCCCATAAAATCCCTCCCTGGGAATCTGGCAAACCACTGCCAGCGGGCAATCCGTGCCCATTACAAAAACCCCGTCTGACTTTCGCCAGGGTAAAACTGGGGCTATCTACGACAACGGCTACTACCCTCCACACCATTAGCTTTTTTTTTTGAATGATTTCAGGCCTGAGGAAAATAAATCGCCCTCCCCTATCTTTTTCCTCAGTTGATCGCGCGGGATCCAAACGGTGCGGCAGATCTCCTCATACGACGCAATTCCTTGCAGGGCTCGGCAACAATTTGAGGCAACAATTGGCCGTTGAACGGGCGAGGGGCGAACTTCTAATTGCAGATCGTCGGTCATTACCGGGACTTGCTGCATGTGGGGAAGGGTCGCAGAAGTCGGCACAATCTTCGCATTGGAAACCAAGCATGTTAACGGATTTTGCAACAAGAATTAGAGAAATGAGAACCCTTCGAAAATGGACCCAAGACCACTTGGCGATTCGGTCAGGACTTTCGTCCGACTCGATTCGTCGCATGGAGGCGAGCCGTATGGCACCCACGCTGACCACCATGAATAAGTTGGCCAACGGGTTTGGCGTCGATGTCAGCACGCTGTTGGAAGGACTGAACGAACGCAGCCCCTCGCGCTGTCTATCGCAATTGACGGATTTTATGTCGATGCGTACAGAAGCCGAAGTCAACGCTTTGCTGCGTATCGCCACAGCCCTCTTCGATCGCGAGACGATGGCGCCTCCCGTGGTAAGCATGGTGAGTTAGCAGCGATCAAGCCCTGGATGAGCACTCCCTTAGGGGGGGTGCTCATCTCATGGCAACGCTAGCTCTCCTAAAAGCGGATGCTGTTCAAAAAGAGAATTGCAGGCCGGCCATGAGGTCTAGGCGAACCATGAAACCATCGCTCGTATCGACAACGGGTTGTCCTAGTACGATATTGGGTGCCGCCTGCAAGCTAACCGAGACCTGGTCCGCGAGCTGAAGACTAATTACGACGCCAAGCGACGCATCAAATGCGTGAGCCGTACGAACAAAATCGGTTTCCACCCAGTTGTGATCTGCGCCTTGCCTAACGTAGGAATAGCCGAGGCCAACAAATGGTGCCACCGTCAAGGGCAGCCGGAGATCGAATCTCAGGTCCCACCAAAACCGGAAGCCAGCGGAAAGGACCAACGAAAGCCCGGTCCCAGCATATTGGTCGACGAATCCATCGTATTCGTAGTTCCAAACCTGGTCGACTTTACCCACTGCCTGAGAGAATGCGAGCCCCAATGCTGGTCCTTTCTTTCCGCCATCGAAATGGTAACCAATAATTTGCGTAGCCTTGAACGTCGTATACGCGTCCTCAGCCAAACCGATGGTTCCTCCAGCGAGAACTGATACCACAAAAGGAGCGACGGTCTCTCCAGGAGGCACCGCTGAGGCACGAAGTGTGGGTACCGGCTCTGGTACCGGCCCAGCAACATGGCCAGATATCGGCAATGTCGTCGGAATACGTGGCGAGATTGCCGCCGGCTTGCGCGGTGGGCTTGTCTTTTTCGGTTTCAGATCCGCCTTCGCCTGCGCGAAGAGGCGCAGCGTCGACGGGCTATAGCTTTCAGAATCAAGGATTAGCGCCGCGTCGTAGTTCAACGCCCGCGTGAATGCCAGGACCGCTTTGGGCACAGCCTCCTGCACCGCATGGTTCAGACCGAGGAAGAGATGAATTCGGCTGAGGGCATCGGGGCGGTGCGCTTTCTTCCGCGCCAAACGCAGCAGTTCGATCGATTTGTCGAATCGTCCCTGCAGGTAACTTTTCTGAGCTAAGTCGATCAAGCGTTCTACCGAAGGCCGTGCCTCGGCAGAAGAGCTGAGCATGAGAACTAACCCGCCCAAGATAACGGCGAGAGGCCGCCAACGGTGCCTGAGCTTAAAGGCAAACATCACACCCCCCCCCGGCCGGTTCAACCAGCCGCGCATTATTCGAATGAAAGCGCTCGCTTCCCATCCCTCGCAGATGCAGAACTCATGCCGGCAACAGGCGAGAGCCCGACCAGGTCGCGAATACGAGTGATCTCATTGGGCTACCTGGGACTTAGATGGCCTGCCGACTCAGAACTTCTACGACGCCGGAAGCCCACAACCTTTCGATGACTGAAAAACGAGCCGGATTATCCTCTGGGTTAAATAGGAGGATACGAGTGATTTTCCGTCATTCGGGTCACTGCGGGGGAAACCACCTACATCTCACCACAAAAAAGATCATAAACATCGGGCATCGCTAGCTAAATGATCCGCTACAATAGTCGATGGGTTGAAGAGTTGAGGGGGCGAAGCTTGTCAGCAAAGAAATTGATAGGACAGACGGTTGGCAACTACGTCATTTCTGAAGAACTCGGCGCCGGGGGAATGGGAGCGGTCTTTTTGGCCGAACATCCTCATCTGGGCAAACAGGTAGCGGTCAAAGTACTTCATTCACACTTTTCCCCTACGTCCAACGTTGCCGATCGCTTTCTCATCGAAGCGAAGGCCATCGCAAAAATTGAACACCCCAACATCATCGACGTCTACGATTTTGGGGTGCTCGGCGACAGCCAGCTCTACTACATCATGGAGAGGCTGCGGGGCAGAGAGCTGGTTCAGGTAATGAAGGCCCAGCCCAAGATGAGTTGCGCCGAGGTATTCCCCTATTTGCGGCAAATCAGTTCTGCCCTGGAGGCAGCTCACGGGGCGGGCATCGTGCATCGCGACCTAAAGCCCTCGAATATCTTCGTACAGGATGGGACCCCGCCACGAATCAAGCTACTCGATTTTGGCATTGCCAAGATGTTTGAAGAAGAAGGCGACTCACCCACGTTGACCACCACCGGCTTGGTCATGGGCACCCCAACCACCATGGCGCCTGAACAGGCAGCGGGCAATCAAAAGGCCATCGGCCCATGCACTGATATTTATGCGCTTGGAGTGATCACTTTTTGGATGCTGGCCGGGCGGCCCCCTTTCGTCGCGGATGCCTCAGCTGTCATTTTGGCGTTGCATATTACCAAAGACGCTCCGAACATTTTGGAATTCGCACCGGATGTACCCAAGGGTGTCGCCGAATTGCTGGCCCAATGCCTCGCGAAAGACCCAGCGCAACGTCCCAAAACAGCGAGCGAGATAGCGCGCGTGTTCGCCGATGCAACGGGACTAGACTACGATTCAGTAATTACTCGAACGGGGCTTGAAACATCCGGCTTACTAAGACCGCCAGAGCGTTCTATCCCTCCGGTCCCAATTGATGAGCTCAGTATCGGCACCTCGAGTACGGTGATGGGCTCGCAGCATCTTACGGGCCCTATGCCTGGACCGTTGGCCCAACACACAACCCTTGGTGGAGCCGCCGGAGAAATCTCGGCCTTGGGACATCAAGCTCCCCAGAAGAAAGGCCGTGGGCTCACGTTCTTGACGCTGGGCATCGTTGCAGCGGCCGCCGCAGTGGGCGCCTACGTTACCCTCGGCAACCCTTCCGTACAGACGCCTCCTGCAGAGAAAAGTGTGGCCGCCTCTTCGGAAAGGCGCGTGTCGACCAACAACGGACCGAAACAGATCCTAACGGTAACGACTCTGGCTCCTAACGCGACCTGTACCGTTAGGCTCGCTCATAACGAAAAGCAGGTACAGCGTGCCCCGTGCCGCTTTGAATTGCTCAGAGGGTCGCCACTGACGTTGAAGGTTGAATCGCCTCAAGCTAAGGCCTTCACCAAATCGATTACGATCGAATCCGATACGTCCTTCGATCTCAAAGTAGATCCGAAGAAATCGGCGTTGATTGAGAGTAAAGGCAAGGGAAAACAGATTAACTCCGACTTAGCCTACGGTTCGCTGGATTCGAAAGCGCTGATCAAGAAGGCGCTCGCAGAATACGCTCAAGGCCGGTTCGAAGCATCGGTACACGCCTTGAAAGCCGCCCATAAGAAAGCCGAAAGCGCTGAAGAGTTGGCCCAAATCCATCTACATCTCGGATTCAACTATGTCGTCCTCGACAAGATGAAGCTAGCCGCTAAAGAATTTGCCAGAGCGCTCACCTACGACGCGGGTCTCAAGCTGGAAACTGAGGAACATAGCCCGTCGATCGTGCGCCTATTCGACCGAGCCAAAGCGCTCCAGGCAAAGAAGACGCCACGACTGGCGAAACGGAATAATCGCTCCAAGTCCAGTGAGCGCCGAAGGGGGACGAAACGACAGGCGCAACCCAATCCGGTGGCGGCGTCGAAGACCGATCCGGTGGCCGCGGCACCTAAGGCCGCCCCGGTTGTCAGGACCCCTCCGAAGAAGGCGCCGGCCAAAAAGAAGGGGCCGAGCTCTCTCGGAAATACCCTGCCGTCGTTCTAATTGCATCAGCTTGGAATTGCCTCAAAGGCTAGCTTCAACGTATAATGGCAACCATGCTTAGACGAATCGTCCTCATGGCAGGCATCTTCGCTGCCCTCACATCACCTCCACTGCCCGCCCAAGCCCAGAATATGGAGCTCAAGTCAGCACAAGAGCTCTATCTCGAAGGGCGAACATTATATCAGGCGGGAAAAATACAGAACGCACTCAGCAAATTCGAAAGCGCCCTGAGAATCGTCACGCGGTCCAGCATCATATTGAGCATCGCCCAATGCCATCGGCAACTGAATCACCGAAAGGCCGCCCTTTCACATTATAATCTCTATCTGCGGGAATGGGAGAAACAGAATTCGGGAAAACCCGCGCCATTCCTTGCGGACGTAGAACAGAATATCACGGCCCTCAAAAAAGAAATCAAAGAGGAAGAGGATCGCGCCTCCAAGGAAAAAAACTCCACTCATCAGCGCGCGCTCCTGGAGCAAAAGTTAAAGAACGAGGCGCAGAAGCGTGAACTAGAAAAGGTCCGCCAAAGACAGGAGGCGGAAGCGCTTGCCAATGCGGAAGTTCGCCGCAGCAAAACGATCTGGGCCTACACCACCTTGGGCGTGGGGATCGCGAGTTTGGCGGCAGGCGGTGCGCTCCTCGGCATAGGCATCACCCAGGGAGACGACGCCTACAATAAATATAACGCCGCGACGACCGATGCTGAGATTCTAGGTTATCGAAACGACGTACAGAGTTCTGAGAAAATGATGATCGCCTCATACGCGCTCATGGGCGTCGGAGCTGTCTCGCTCGGCATTTCGCTTTATCAGTTTATGACCCGCCCGGCTGATGCCAAGCTCGCAAGCCACTCGGAAAATGGTTTCTCATTCGATGTTAGCCCTCGGCGGGCACAAATTCGTTGGCAAACGCGGTTTTAGCCAAACCCAGCCTCTACGACACACCAGCTTAACGTTTGAATTTTCGCAAGTCTTGGAAAGTCCTTTATTTTTTTATTGGCCAAGGCTAGACGAACGATCGTACGCATAAGGGACCTGCCATGAATCGAAACGCCTATATCGATGAGCAAAAAGGAAAGTTCCAACGCAAGGCGTTGGCAGTACTTCCAATCTATTACCCCAAGGAAATCCTCACCGCCCTGGACATCTTGAGCGTCGAGCTTTGGGGCCCCCCTGGACCACCACGTGGCGCCGATGTGGGAAGAGTTCAAGCCTATGTCTGCGCGCTCGTTCGCAACGCTCTCGCATTTATCGCCGCAAAGGGCGTCGATAAAGCCGACGGCCTTCTTTTTCCACATACGTGCGATTCGATTCAGGGCTTGGCCAGCGTTGTCGCCGATATGGGGGGCTGGGAAAAGCCGATCTTCAACTACGTTCATCCCAAGGGAGAACTCCGCCCCAGCGCCAAACGGTTTGTGACTGAAGAGCTTGGCGCACTTGTCGCCGAACTTGAGGCATTTGGCGGCCAAAGCTTGGAGCCGAGCCGGCTCAAAGAGGCCATTGAGCTTCATCGTGAAATCGATGCCGTCAAAGACACTCTGCGAATCAGGAGAAAATTTCTCCCCCAGAATGATTCCCAACTCTACCAAACCTTGAGACGCGGCGAATACCTTTGGCCCGAAGAGCATCTTCAAGAATTGCAGGCACTCCAAAAAGACCTCGGCAACGATGTCGCACAGAATGGTGTGCCCCTGCTACTTTCGGGAATCGTCCCCGAGCCCATGGATATCTTCGAGCATCTCAATGCAGCGGGAGCATTCGTGGCAGCTGATGACTACGCTGCCATCGGCCGGCGAATAATCGGAACTCGAATGGATACGAACGCCAATATGGATTCACTGGTTGACGACCGCTTCGCTGCGCCACCGTGTTCCACTCTTTCTTCAGACCCGAAAAGTCGACTGCATTTCCTGGACAAATTGCTGGAACTGAGTGGTGCCAAAGGCGTGATAATGCATACCATCGCTTTTTGTGAGCCTGAGCTTTTTGATATTCCCGCGATCAAGGTCCATCTCGAAAAACGGAACATCCCTCTTCTGATGCTTGAAACAGAAATGGAAAGTGAATGTTCTGGACCGACAATCACTCGAATCGAAGCTTTTGTTGAAATGGTCGAGAGCTACCGGAGCGCCGCATGATTACACGTCGCGTACAATATGAAGTGGTGAAGCGCGCCGTTGCGCCAATCGTTACCAACTTTGAAACCTGGCAAAAGCGTACAAAGCGACTGCTAAAGGGCAAGAAATCCAAGCCCCCCTTCGGTCCGCCCTTGGAGTCAGTGCAAAAACTGAAATCTCTGATGACTCGCCACTATTTGGAAGGACGCTATGCCGACGGCGCTGTCCCCGTTGCTTGGGTCACCAGCGGATTTCCGGTAGAGATTCTTCGTGCCATGGGGTTTCATACAGTTTATCCAGAAAACCACGCCGCGCTTTGTGGCGTACAGCGTTTGGTCCCCGACCTTTCGAGCGCGGCCGAAGAGGCGGGATATTCGCGTTCGCTTTGCAGCTATGCCCGTACCGATATCGGCAGTGTACTAACCGGCAATACACCCGTCGGTCGGCTTCCCAAACCCGATATCCTGGCCTGCTGCACCAACATCTGCCAAACCGTTCTCTATTGGTATCGCAGTTTAGCCAACGAGTTTGGTGTACCACTCGTGCTTATCGATACCCCTTTTGTTTACCGCAAAATGCGCCAACACGATGCCAGCTATGTTGGCGACCAGATCAAAGAGCTGATAGCGGCCGCCGAGAAAGTGACAGGCAAAAGGTTTTCGACCGAGAAACTGGTGGAGGTGCTCAGCCTTTCCACAGAGAGCACCCGGCTTTGGGGAGAATGCTTGGAAGCCAGTCGAAGCAAGCCAGCCCCTTGGACCGGAATCGATGGGTTCTTTCATATCGCCCCCATTGTTACCATGCGTGGCAGCCACGCGTGTAACGCCTACTATCGCCATCTAAGAGATGAATTGCAGCATCGTGCAAAGAACGGCATCGGTGGCATCGTCAAAGAAAAACACCGTCTACTTTGGGACAACCTTCCCATCTGGTTTGGGGTGCGCGATCTCTCCAATCAACTGGCGCAAAATGATTTCAATATTGTAGTGACCACGTATACGAACGCTTGGGCGGAAGCGGGCCGACGCATGGATCCCAAACGTCCCTATGAATCGATCAATGAAGCGTATACCCGGGTCTTGCTCAACGAAAACCTCGAAGCGCGACTGGAACTCATGAGCCGGCTCTGCAAAGAATACAGCGTCGACGGTGTTCTGCTACATAGCGACCGTTCATGTAAGCCCTATTCGGTCGGCCAGGTGGATATCAAAGACCAACTCGCCAAAAAACTGGGCGTAAAAGTGCTCCTCTTGGAAGCCGATCACAACGACCCACGCGCCTTTGCCCAAGAGCAGGCGAGCAATCGACTTCAGGCCTTCATGGAGAGCTTCGAATGAGCGAGCTATCCGCCATAGGCGTCGATGTTGGTAGTACGTCTTGGAAAGCCGTAGTCATCGATAGTACCGGAACTATCCGCGAGAGCTTGGTGATGGCCACGCATCCGGTCATCGACAAGCAGACCCGCGAGGGGCTGGAAAAACTGTGTCAGATGGCCAATATCACCAAAAAACTGCCCATCGGCGCGACCGGCTACGGCCGTAAGAAGGTCGAAGCCACGCGCGCTCTCACCGAAATTACCTGTCACGCCCGAGGTGCGGCCTCGTTGGCTGGTAAAGAAGGTACGTTGATCGATATTGGTGGGCAGGATACCAAGGTGATCCGTTTTGCCAAGGACGGCAAAGTCGAAGACTTCGCGATGAACGACAAATGTGCTGCGGGAACCGGCCGTTTCCTTGAGGTTCTGCTCAATCGCCTGCAGGTTCCCTACGACGAAGTCACAGAAATGGTGGCGCAAACGGACCGTGCCGTTCCCGTTTCCAGCACGTGCACGGTCTTCGCGGAGAGCGAAGTCATCTCCTTGGTTTCCGAGGGGGAGTCGGTTCCCGCCATCCTAAACGGCGTGCACCATTCGCTCGCATTTCGAGTTTCTTCCCTTCTTGGTAGGCAAGGCCAAGACCGTCAACTCTTCATGAGCGGTGGTGTCGCGCTCAATGAGGCTATGGCTGCGATGCTGACGCGTTCGCTGGAAAAGTCTGTGATGGTTTTACCTCAGCCGCAGCTGGTAGGCGCCTTGGGCGCAGCTTTGTCGGTGCTATAGAACATCAGCACGAAACAACCAAAACGTCCGTTTTTCGCCTTCTAGTTCTAAGAGCAATTTCCCCTTTGCATCCAGGCTAAGTGTGCAACGTTTACCGTCGTGTTCCCCCCGGGAGATATGTGCGGCAACGGAGCGCGATGTTGTGGCAAACGGCGATAACCTGCCGCTCCAATTGCCCGCTGGCCCGTTGAAACGAAGCACATTGCCCTCGATGGCCAGCGTCGTTTTTGCAAGCTGCCCGAGCTTCTTGTCTAGCTCAGGAACCTTCACTCCGGCGGGAATCGTCGCCTTGAGGCCAGACGCATCGCCGACCCAGCGCCCTTGGTAAGTTTGAAAGGAATCAAGCTGCGCCCGACCTTTGCAAGCGCCGCAAAAGGCGGCCACCATCAACAGGGGCAACAGATATCCAACGACCTGGGTTCGGGACTCAATCATGATCCGATGGTAAATGCGAAGAGAGCAGATGTGCTAGACTTTCCGCAGAGTTTCTTCAAAAGGTTCTTTGACGTGAATAAGGAATTCGACGGGACCAAGAGAGCCGCGGGAATCACCCGGGAAATGCGCGAAGAAGAGGTGGAAGAACTTCTCGTTCGTGTAGGCAAATCCGACCCCGAATTGGCCATAAAATTGCGCCAGGCAATGTTTTCCTTCGAGGAATTGAAGCATGCCGACATCGTCGGGCTGCAGAAGTTCCTTCCCCAAATAGCTGGCGCGACGCTTCGTATCGCATTGAGGCGTGCTTCTCCAGAATTGAAAGCGAGGATCTATTCCGCCATGTCCAAGCGGGCCGCCGCTCTTCTTGCAGATGAGGTATCACTCATGCCGCCGATGCCTGTGTCTCAGATAGAAGCTTGCGAGGAAGAAATCTGCGATCTCGCGCGTTCTTGGATCGCCGAAGGAAAACTCCATATCCCCGGCCGGGGCGAGCCTTTCGTCTAACCCATCACGCCATGCGCATTCTCTACCTACATCAATATTTCAACACCCGAGAAGGGATTGGCGGCACGCGTTCCTATGAAATGGCGAAACGCCTGGTTGCCAAGGGCCATCAGGTTCAACTGATTACTTCTGGGCTACGTGCATCCGCGCGTTTTGCGGTCGAAGCCCCCGACGACTATCGCCAGGTTAACATTGACGGCATTGATGTTGTGTCCATTGCCGCTGCCTATAACGACCCGCGATATGGTACGACGCTTTCGGCAGAACGCCGCGCTTTGGCCTTCGTTGAATTCGTACTACTCGCCTTTCGAACCGGCACCTCACTTCCGAGGCCCGACCTCGTTATCGCCACGCATACCCCGCTTACGATTGGCATCGCAGGAAGCGCGTTAGCGAGGTTTTTCAAAGTGCCTTTCGTCTTCGAGATCCGGGACCTCTGGCCCGATTCTCTCGTCAATCTAGGCCTCCTCAAGAACCCCTGGCTCATCAGGGCGATGCGATTCATCGAAAGAGGGCTCTGCCAGCAGGCCGTGAAGATCATCACGTTGTCTCCCGGTATGCGCGCTGGTGTCTTGAACTACGGGATCGCGCCGGAACGAATTGACATGATTCCCAATGCCGCAGATACGGATCTGTTTGGCCCACATGTCGATGATGCGGATATGCGTGGCCGCTTCGCGACGCCGGATGATTTTGTCGCCATCTATTTTGGCGCCATGGGCCGCGCCAATGGCCTGCACTATATCTTGGATGCAGCAAAGGTTCTGCAGCAGCGTGGACAACGTGGCATAAAGATCATCTTACACGGCGCGGGAAGCGAAAGGGCTTCTCTCGTTAAACGAATGGAAGAGCAAGGACTAGATAACATCGTGTTCAGCGCGCCCGTGGCCAACAAGGCAAAGCTGGCGCAACTCGTGGCGACCGCCAACGTCTGTCTGACCATATACGCTGGTGAAGACCGCGAGCAAAGTTGGTCGCCCAATAAATTCTTCGACGCCCTCGCCGCAGCAAAACCCATCCTGGTAAATGTCGGTGGGTGGCTAGCCGAATTGGTAGAGAAGAACGCATGCGGCAAATTCGTCGATCCTCGACACCCCGACAGCCTGGCCGACGCGTTGATCGAACTATCCTCGGCTCACGAGGAAACGGCCCGAATGGGCGAGCGAGCCCGGATGCTTGCAGAAGGAGAGTTTTGCCGTGATCGTCTCGGCGAACAATTGGAAGCTTTGCTGAAAGCAGAGGTTGGTCTGAATAGCAGCACGGTACTGAGACAGCCCCACGGGAGCGGCAGCGCTACAGGGGAGGCGAAGGAATCGTTGGATTTGAATCGATAGCATCCGAAACGAAGAAGGATCGGAGCTGAGATTTCAGGTTCTTCCTCACAAACATGACAAAATGCCCATCGCGAGTACAGCGTTGCTGTGTGCCGCAAATATAGTATTTGCCTTGATCCGCGCAATCGTCATCGGTTGAACAAACCTGTTCGTTATTCGTGGCCTCATAGAGTACTAGGCCGCTCGTCGCCGATTCACCAGACGCAGAGAGGGTATTCAACGTAGCCGGCAAACTTCCGCTATCTAGACCTGCAACCTCCAGCGTCGGTCCGGGGACCGCATCACTGGAATAAACGAGCGGTGTACCAAGCCCCTTGGCCAACGCTTCAATGCCCTCCATGGGAGCATAGCTATCGTTGATTCCCCCTACGAGAAAGACATGTTTGGGTGGAGCACCGTTTTCCGGCCGCTGCAAAATCTGCGGCGCATAGTTGAGCGGGTCGGCGGGGTCCAGTGCGTGCTGCAGAACAGCGAGAAGAGGATGATAGATGTCCATCTTTTCCTGAAAAACGACCTCGATAATTTCCTTCATGCTTGCGCCACGAACGCGCTCCACAAATCCAAGCGACAAATGACCGCGTGCACCCGAAAAGACAGCCCCCCGAACCTCCGGGCTAACACTCAAGAAGGGGGCCCCCGTGAATGCCCCCTGGGAATGGCCCATATAGTAGACCTTCGAAGGGTCGACTTGAAATTGGCAATGAGGCTGGTTCTCGCCATTGTCGACCGCCGCGGCTACAGTAACACGCAGGGCCTTCATAGCGCGCAGAAGGCTAACGTTGTCGACACCGCCTTGGAGCATCACGCTAACGGCCTCCGTTGGATTGAGTTCGTTGAACCAAGCGAACAATGACGTTTTGCCTTCATTCTTTCGATATCCATGGTGCACCTGGTCGATACCCACCATGGCAAATCGCGGCTGGTCGCTTTCATCGCCCTCATTGAGCAGCGAGAGTTCCTTATGCATGCCCGAGCCAAGGTAGGATTTATAGCTTCCGCCGGTGCCATGACCATAGAGCACCAAGGGCCAACCGCCTTCGGGCATAGGTCCTTCGGGAACGGTCAAATGAAAGCGAATCGACTCCATGCGTTCGATGACAGGAAGGCCGTCCCCATCGAGTACGATATCTCCGCCCTCGCCGGTCGTCAGATAGGGGGTGGCACCACGCAAAAAGTTTGGTGCCTCATAGGTACCGGTGACCTGGCAGTATTTATTCTCGACATAGCTTTCTTTTAGGTCTTTGGGCTGAGGCTCAGGCGTCGCAAGTACCGCCTGCCGCAGTTTGGGCATCAATGCCCGCGGATTACCGGTCGTGAATACTGTGGCACCTACGATATCCAACTGAGGAAACGCCTTCAGATAGGCCCGTAGGGGCTGATGGACAAGATGGGCTTTCTCCGAAGCTGAGTCTGGTGCCGCTTGAGCCAGCATGTTTTCCAAGCTGCTATTCAGACCTACAAATTTCCCCGCGGCATCCTTTAGCGACTCGCGAATGAGTACCGCATACGTCGTCTTGGGTGCGAGAACGAACCCAGGCAGAGCCGCGATCGCCAGATAGTTCTCGCCGATATATTTTCCTTGCCCAGCCTCGCTGTATTTCCACCGATAGGGGATTCGTTTGCCATAGGTCGATGAACCTTCATCGATGTCGACAAAGACGACAACGGCATCGTCCGCCAATGAGGCCTTTTCATCCGCCGGAAGCGCGCTCGTATCTATCGCACCGCTAAACCGAAAGAACACCGGTGCGATCGTGGAAAAGCCCTTCATTTGGTTTGCTGCCGTGAGGTCGAAGAATGGATGCATCAACTCCGCCGTCTTTTCCTTCAACGCATCGTAGTTGACGGATCCATCATCGTTGAGCCGCAAATTATTGGGAAAGGGGAGTTCGAAGAAGGGCCTTTGCGAAAGGTCATCGACGTCGTAGAGTAGAACCGTCTTCGCATTGTTGTCCGGAGCGTCAACCGGAGCCGGCAGTGAAGCGCTATTGCAGGCCACGGGGCCCAGCAGAGTCGAAACGGTGAGAATCCACGCCCAAGCGGAACGATCTATGGAAAATGGTGCGGTACGGGCTGCTTTATTCATCGCGACATTCCTCTCAATAGAAACAGTGAAGCCCCTTGAGCTCAAACCTCAAATAGAAATGCCACGGCAGCGTTGCGCTGCTTGATGAATACCGTCTACTCTCCATCCTCAAATTGTTGCATACAGCATGCCAATAGAGCGGACGATCTTCAACCATTCGAAGCCACGTCACAGCGCAAGTGTGGTGATTTGCTACGCTTTTCAGCAGATGTCTCGCTGCTTCCTCCTCACACTATCGGGATGCTACCCCAACCCGGATAGAGTGGTTTCTCTCCTGTGAACATTGCCACCAACAAGCTGCAGATTTCTCCTCTCGCCCTTGACAGGATACCCCTCGGGGGTATATTTAGGATACCCCCGAGGGGTATCACTAGCGGGGAATAATAAGGGGCTCGCGATGATGAATGAACCTACCAAGGCGAAGTTGCTCAAGCGGCTTAGGAGGGCCGAAGGCCAATTGGCCGCTGTAACGCGAATGGTTGAAGAGGATCAGTATTGCGTCGAGATCCTTCTGCAAATCTCCGCTATTCGTGGCGCACTGAGCAAAATCGGTCAGATTCTATTGGCTTCCCATATCGAAAGCTGCGTAACGAACGCACTAACACACGGCAAAGCCGACGCTCGAAAGAAAAAGATCGATGAACTGATGGAAGTGTTCGCACGGTATAGCGGACTTGCGGGAGCGTAAGGCATGCTCGAAGCAATATGGAATGTTGTGTTGGCTCTCGGTCCGTGGCTGCTATTCGGTACGTTGGTAGCAGCGCTCTTGCATGGTTTGGTCCCCAGTCAGTTCATTAAGCGTCAGCTCAAAGGCGTTGGCGGGGTATATAAAGCGGTGGCGTTGGGTGTGCCGCTTCCTCTCTGCTCTTGTGGCGTAATTCCGGCAGGTCTAGGCCTCAAACGGGATGGCGCATCCGATGGTGCCGCGATTGGCTTTTTGATCAGTACGCCGCAGACAGGCGTAGATTCGATTATGGTCAGCGCAGCGTTCCTCGGCTGGCCCTTCGCCCTATTCAAAGTCGCGAGTGCGACCGTGACGGGAATTGCCGGCGGCATGTTGGCCCATCTTTGGGGTGAAAAAGGCGGCGCCCCCGAGTCTGAGGGCCAGGCAGCCACGGCGCCTTCCGCAGCGTTTTCCGGGAACCGACTGCGTTCGATGTTCGACCATGGCATTCAGATCATCCGCAGCATCTGGTATTGGCTTGTCTTCGGTATCGTCGTTTCAGCCGCGATTACGAACTATGTACCAACCGAAACCCTCGCCGGTCTCGCAAGCTATGGTGGCGTCTTCGCACTGCTTGCGGTACTCGGCATTTCACTTCCGCTTTATGTTTGTGCGACGGCCTCCGTTCCTATTGCCGCTGCTCTGGTTGCGGGGGGTATGCCCACCGGCGCCGCCTTGGTCTTTCTAATGGCAGGTCCGGCCACGAACTTGGCGACCATGGGTGCCATTCACCGAGGGTTTGGTGGTCGGATATTGGCGATTTATCTCATCACCATTATCGGCGGCAGTATCGGCTTTGGTCTCACGTTCGACTCCCTCTTGAGCGCGAGTGGAGGCCAAGCCATCATGCACGATCACGGACATGCCAACTGGCTCGAGCTTTCCACTTCGGTTGTATTTCTAGCCTTGCTAGCGTATTTCGCCTTGGAATGGGCACGAAATCAAATCAGGAGAATAACGATGAACGATAAAGCCGGCAGCGAAGCAAGTATCACGCTTTCCGTAGGCGGCATGAGCTGCGGAGGATGCGTCAATAAACTCGAAGGTGCGCTACGAAATACGGACGGCGTAGAAACGGTGACGGTGACGCTCAAGCCGGGTGCCGCAACAATTCAGGGTGCGCTAGACGAAGCCCAATTTCGTAAGGTGATCGAGGAAAATGGTTTCACCGTCGGGAGCTAGCTTATTGGGGTAGCGGAAGCAACGCCTTCAAAGCTTCGTCGAAACGATCCTGCCACGCATTCCACGTATGAGCCTGCTCTAAGTTTTCCCAATGCTCCACGTCAAAACCCTTGGCCTTCAATGCATCACGCATCTCGATAGTCGAGTCTCGGTTGTCGGTTCCGTTGTCGAGATAGAGCCGTTCGAATTCGAGTTTCTCGCTTTCTGAGACGCGCGAAATCATCAAGCTATCAGCAAACCAAAATGAGCCGGACTGAGCCCCCACGCGCTTGAAGCAGTCGTTTCGCCAAAACGCCGCGGCATAAGAAATCAATCCGCCAAGTGAAGCGCCGATGATGCCCCTCGAATTCGCATCCGTTCGACTTCGATACTTGGTGTCGATATGCGGCAAAAGGGTATCGCAAAGAAAGTCGGAATAGTTTCTGCCTTGGGAACTCTCCTCGCAGCTATATTCGTCCATGCGATTGTTTTGGTGGGCGAGAGCCACAAAAAGCAAAATCGCTGATTCGGCCTGCCCCGTACTGAACACCTGGTCGGCCACCGAATCGAAATGGGATCGGCAGATGGACTCGTTGCCATCATTGACCACAAGAACCGGATAACGACGACAGCTGTCGGCGTCATAAGACGGTGGAAGGTAGACGTAGACATCTCGAGTATTGCCGAGTTCGGAACTGAAGACGGAAAGGCGTTCCAGCCGCCCCTTCGACGCTGATTGTTTCCACGCTGGCAATACGGAATTGAATTCCCCGAGGCCTTCGCGCGGAATACCATCCCAAACCAAATGCGGGTTCAATAAATCCGTCGTCCAGATCCCCTCGCTGGCAAATTTATATTGTTCGGCACCCTCCCCCATCGCGACTTCGAAAACGTGGAGATTCGTATCCATGATGGGCTCGACCTTATCCTGGTCGACCTGCCAACCGTTGAACGTACCCGCGACAAATGGAGCGTTATTTCCTTGCCAGAAAACGAGCGCCTTATTTGCGTCGCGCAAAGGGTAATCGCCCGATGCCTTCAGCTCATCGATGAAATCCGTTGCGCGGGCTTGGCGCTGTTCGGGTAGAGTGAGAACCGCGAGATCATCCAACAGTGTCTGGTAGCGAGAAAGGTTAGAAACGGGCGCCGGCGGCTCGCAGCTATCGGCTGCGTAGCCGTCCACTGAAGAACCGGCTTCATTCAGCGTACCGGCATCAAATGAATCGACTGTCGACGTATCAAAGGCTAGAGCATCTTCGCCAATAGCCGGCGTTTGGCACGCGGGTATGAAAGGTAGAAGAAGAAGGAAAAGACAAGTTGTACGTAGAAAATGGGTCAATTCATATCCGCCAAGGCACTCCGGGCGGACATTAGATTCTCATAGCTGAAGAAGCAAGCCTGTCCCTGCGAGTCCTTGAATATGATGCACCAAGATCAGTCCGTAGATGCTGACGGCACCCAGGCTTCCGATGACGGCGCTACGTCGTTCTCTGAATTGCCAGAGCACCCAGATCCCCATGGAAACCAAGGCGAGCTTGACGATCATAAAGCGAAGGGGGCTTGCGGTAAGGAGTTCGTCCATTAGCGGGTTCGCCTCAGCGGCGAGTCCGGATTTCACTGCAAATAGGGTGAACATCGCATCCAAAAGGTTGAGCACCAAGACGGCTCCAAGGACCCATTGGATCCAACGGTTCGTGGGCAAAGCTCTCTTCTTCTGGATCGTACTGCATTTGAACATGCTTATGGGTATATGCAAAAAGAACACCACGAACGCAACTCTGTAAGTAGCTGATTTTTGGTGTAGGGAGACCCGCCTCAGGGTGTTACGGGCTGCCATTCGTGACCAAGGTGGTCACTGGAACTGCAATATGCTGCAATCCGGTTGCAGATCGGTCTTTGATTTCGGGGGACGAGCTACTTCTGAATCGTGCAGTTGACCGCGTTGAATCCGATGCCGAGAGACAGCGCATCGGGCTCCGAATCTGGCTCGCCATTGATACCGTGTAGATCGCCCTTCAACACCGTTCCGATGACGCTATTTTGCAGTTCACCGCCGGAGATCTTTCCGTCTTTATCCGTATCGAAGGCCGACAGCACTGATTTTGCGTAGGCCGGCGTTGAGTTAGCTCCGATCAGCCACGTGAGGGTTTCTGCCAACGCGGGCATCAGCGTGCTTTCGATCTCCGATTTGGGTAGGGCACCCGTGAGACGACCGTTCGTGATGCCGTTGGGGCCGATATCTCCTTCAATGCGTGCCCAATAGAGCGTAACGGGAATGGGTGGCTTTCCGGGTACCAAGGGCAAAGGCACTACGAGGTTTCCTGGACCCACGTCGAGACGACCATCGACGACCTTGCCTGTAAGCTTGATCCCCTGAGGGCCTTCAGAGGAAATACCGAAGTCCTCGCTGCCACTGAAGTTATCGGCGGCGGTGTCGCTATCCGAACCGCGGTATACCTGAGCGGAGGTAGCAGCATCATTGATTAGGGAACTGCCGAGGATTTCCATCAGAATCAAGGTCATCCCACTTTTCACCGAGTAGTCGGTCTCCGCCTGTAGGTCGAGTCCTTGAAGAAAGGTATCCAGAACGCTAATGATCTCGCCCAAGCGATTGTCGGGTACGCCGTCTCCGTTGATATCAGCAGCATACTCACTACTGGACTTCGGCAGTTTTACCTGGTCCATCACGACTTGCATCACCGGTTCGGCGACCACAGGTGGGGTATCCACAGGGGGATCGGCCGGGGTCGGGTCATTGGGATTATCGTTATTGGGATCGTCGGGGTTGGCATTCAAGCAGGCCACCGCTCCGACGCATTGACTGTCGGCACAGTCCGTATCTCCATCATAGTCATCATCGATATTGTTGGCGCAATTTTCCTGCGTAGGTACCGCGCCGACCGAACCGGGTGCACAACCGAAAAGGAGTGCTCCCATCAAGCCAACCATCAGACTCCCCGCTACGATTCCATATCTTCTCTGCATGATTTACCTCTCTCTTCCTTTGCTTACCAAGGTCAAGATCATCTCGTGGTTCCGCAGATATCGCAGTATCCCCCCGGCACTGCAGTCTACATTTTCACTTTGCGCATTCTTTCGATGCACCGCTTATGCCAAAGCAGCAATCTCATGATCTCAATGGACTAAGGGATTCAGAACCAGAAAGGCGAGTTGCCAGGCAGGCCCGGACCGCGACAATAGTTGCCCACGAAAGGCATCAACGACTTTCGCGCCCCGGCCTCGAAACGGAAACTAGCGGGATACTACGCGGGGCAAGGTGCCGATGAACGCCTCAACGCGTTTCCACGACGGCACCAATTCGACTTTCCCCAAACCGAATTTCTTTAGCTTCTGCGTTTTCAGATCAATACGCCAAGCCTGTGCATTGAGAAAGCCCCAAAGCGCATCATCGGCAAAATTGGCCGGGATTGGCTTGGGGTAGTTTTGAAAACGCCATTTCCTCTGACGGAATTTTGTATGAAACGCAGCGCTGAATCGTCCTGACGCACCGTTCATGACCATCATCACCTGCAAAGGAAATCCGCGCTTTCGCCACGGGACCGAAACAACGAAAAAACATCGACCACCTTTAGCGTAGATATCACCAAAAGGTGAGAGAAACGTGGGGGCCGTTGGCTTGCTGCGCCAGACGATCTTCCTTTCTTGCGTATCCAAGACCACGAGCCGGTAGTGATATTTGTTCGGCCCTGCAGCTTTCTGCAACACCATGGGAACGTGGCGGCCTTTCAACCGGCCGAAAGCGGAAAGAGAAGGGCGGTTTATGCTCACAGAGTCAAGAAGTCCGGGATCGAATATTCCAAAACCATCGTTGAAAGCGATAGCGTGGCGTTCGCCCTTCTTCAACGAAACGAAGGTCAACGCTCCGCGCGGCGTGCCCTTTCCCGTGGCGACCCACAACCCATCCTCTGAAAATGCGATGACGCCATACGGGGAGGCGAATTCGGGGAGTTGAATGTTCTTATTCGCCACCTGAACCGGCTTTGCCGTGGCGTCCTCAAACGATAATTTGGCCAACTGAGAATGTCTATTCTCCCAAAAGAATGAATAGAAATTCTCCCCCGTAAAGAGCAAAGGGAACGTCGGAGGTTCAATAGATTGAGCCTTTCCGGATTGCCGCTGAATCGCAAGGACTTTGGAGGTACCCGCAGCGATGATTTTTCCTTTGCTCGAAAAAAATGCATAGCGAGCTACGCCCGAATGTGACCAGCGGTCTTTTCCGTCCGCAAGAGATATGGCCAAGAGGCGAGACTCCAGCTTTTTCGTCCGCGTCATCAATCGCAAGAGAACTAAATCACCGTCCACGGCAACGCCATAGCTGTCTTCCACATCTTCGGCTAGGTGGCGCTGCCAAATCTGTTTACCATCAGCCAAAGCGTATCGGCTTACGGTCAATCGATGGGTCGACCCCGCTTTGTGGGCGTTCCCGTCTTGGACTTGCCTCGACCGACGGAGGATGACAACAGAATCTTTTGCTAATGCCATATGCGATCTGGGCGCTATGGGTCGACCGATGGGTGGTGTACTGCGTTCCCAAATCGTTCTGCCGGTCATCCCGTCGATCGCTGATAAGACCGAGCCGGATTCAAGAGTCGGTGCTTCATAACCCACAATGAGGTCTCGTCGACCATCGCCGTTGAGGTCCACCGTGACCATTTCTTGGATATGACTACGCCTAGCCTCGGCGAGTTTGAATAGACGTAAGGCCCACCAAATGCCCACTCCGAGTAGAAGCAATAGAACACCAGAGATGATCAGACGAATCCGCTTTGCTTTGCTTGATATGGCCATGTGTTATCTAATCGAGAGGAGCGCGAACGGGCGCAAGTTCCGGATGGGGACCCGGGCGTGTATCCAAGACGGGGCCGCGATTTAGCCAGGCACGAGCAGCTTCCTTGCCTGCAAGGTACATTGACGTCATAGCCTCCGGCTCAAAATAGAGATAGGAGCCCGCGTCAAATACCGACGAACTCGCCGGTCGAATCGCATCATAAAGGTCGACCACGCGTAAATGATGAGAAGGGGAAACTTCAGCCAGACGGTTGCGTTCCAGCAGAAGTTTGCGATCTGTATTGTAGGCGTTTTCCAAAAAGGCATCGGCCAATCGTTCAATGGCAAAACCGAAATTGGAAGGCCGAGTTGGACTATGGTCGCCGTCGGGCGTGACCAAGACCGGAACGATCCGCTCGGCCCCCAAAGCGAGGGCTGGTGCAATGGGCGTATTGACCAGGAGTCCTCCGTCCCACAATTCAAGCCCATCAACGACCACAGGATTGAAGAGAATGGGAATTGAGGCGCTGGCCAAAATAACGTCCACGGAAATGGGTCCGACGCGATAGTTGGTCAAATCAGATTCGTCATGGGTCGACGGCTGCGCGTTGACAAAACGAATGACACGCCCCGAACGAATATCGACGGTGTTGATGGCGAGATTGCATTGGGGGTGTGAAATCGTTTCTCCCCCCAGAGTTTCGATCAGGCGCTCTCGAATTGCCCCCGTATTGAAGAGATACGTTGTCTCGATGCCTTCGAGAAAATGGCTGACATTATGAAAGCCAGCAGTGAGCACGTATTCCATCACCGCGGCCAGCGAACTTCCGCGAAAGGGACGAAGGTGTTTAGCCAAGATACTCGGTAAGAGTCTCGCGGAGCGCGCCCGTTGTTTTAGGGGCATCGTCGGTTGTTTCAAGGCCATGGTGGCCATCGCATTTTGGATGCCACGAAAAAAAGCGCGATTCGCAGTTACGGGCGGCTTTCGACCGAGGTCCAGCCAGAATTCCAGCATTTGTTGAGGTGACAGGCCCGCACAGATCAACGCACCGTTCAGCGCACCAGCTGAGGTTCCGCTGATCACAGACGGGAGACTTCGTAGCCCCCGGGGATCGTGACGAAGCACCTCCCATACGCCGACTTGAAACGTTCCCCGCGCGCCGCCACCGGAAAGAACCAAACCGAGAGGGCGACCCGCAATTGTCTTGAGTGGTTTTAGTGGAGACATCAGCACTATTGTGCCGGATATTCAGGGGAGAGGACAGAAAGTCGAGATTCGGTGCGCTGCTTTGCTGCTCTTAGTAGAAGTCAACGTCGGCAAAGTCAAAATCAAGCCGCTCAGCGTCGCCGTAGCGATAGAGGTTTAGGCCGCTGGTATAGGTTGTGATGGCGGCATAGTTTTCATCCAATGCCGTTACGCTAACCGTATAATAACCGCTGACCATGCCACCGATATAGTGGCTGGAAGCCCAATTATCATAACGACAATCCACGTAGATGCTGCGGGTGGAGGGTCCTTCCACTTCCACCTTCCATTTGTCCACACCGTAGTAGTTGCAGAGCGAAGCTGAAGATGACCCATCGATGGTCCAGTTGATCTTCAAGCTCTCGGTATCGCCCGTGTCGTAGTCGTACGCATAAGGGTCGATTTCCAAGAGGCAACCCGTGCTGAGCATGGTGCCAACCAAAGCCAAAGCGAATAGGGATAGAGATTTGCGAAACATGATTTGCCTCCTTGGAATGAATGGACGGAACGCGTCCTAGGGTGTTGTCTCGTACCCGCCTAGCGGCCGATGACCCGACTAATTGCAGCCTCTGTGCCAACGAGAAGCACGGGCGACAATTACGGCAAATGCATTATTTACATACACTTACGCAACATTCCGTTTTTTCGGCACCATCGTCCGCCCGGTGAGGCCTTCACACTGTAATCGGCGGTTCACGCCCCGATGCCCGGCTTATCTCCCCGCGGGTGAAAAGGATGGGAGGGACAAGGATTTGCACACAACCTGTGGGACTATGTGGGTCTCGATGAGACGCTCGGTTCCAATCCAACTCCCCCTCACCTTGCTCTTGCTCTTGCTCTTGCTCTGCCAGACGGCCTCGGCATTCGACTACGAACTCAAGCTCGCGCTCAACAATCGACTCCATCTGCAGAAGAACACCATTGAACGACTTCTACGCTACAGCGAGGAACGACAGCTCTACGACACGAGAAATTATCTGGCGCCATATAGGAATAACGTTCAATACGGGCTATCTGCCAGCGCCCAACTGAAACTCGAAGCGAATGATTGGTTCAGTGTGGAATTGGCCATCGACAGCGGTGAGATGCGGCCCATCGGGCGGTTGCCTCAGCCCGTGGTGGTTCCGCTTCCCGACAAAGTGGCGGCTTACCTCCCCGATCCTATCGCACAGTCGACGCGGGATGAGCGCCGCTATCTATCCAACGGCCAGCCCTTTGCGGACGAAGCGGAAGAAACCTACTTCATCCGCCAGGCCTCGCTCCGCTTCGCCATCCCCGAAACCGAATGGCTTTCCGTCGAAATCGGTCGCATGGTTTCTTCTGTGGGGTCGAATCTGATCTACAACGATTCCGCATTGGGTATCGGTGTGGTCATCGACCTTGAACCTACTAAAGATATTCCCCTACGCTTTTCGCTGCAGGCTTTGCTGCCCACGCGAACGTGGAATAGCGGTTTGAGTTCTCCTTTGGTCGAACTAAAAGGGGAATACCTGCTTTCCTTCATGGAATCCGTTGGGCTGAGTTTCACCTTCTACCATGATGGAGACGATAACTTTGGCCAGCATTTCGTACCGAGCATCTCCGAGGCTGCGGCTGTTCTTTGGCCCGACACGGTCAATAGCAGCGCCGGCTACCAGAGCTTGATCGCGACGCTACTCGGCACAGCCCAGCCGAGCGATGGCAATGTTTTCTGGTTGAGTCTGTCCGGAAATAAACTCTTCGGGGATTTCTCGCTGGCGGCCACGTTCGTGCTGGAATTTGGCAGCCTGCGGCTGGGCAATCCGTTTTATCAGATAGAGCAGCTCAGCCAATCGGCACCCGAGTTGTACCTCACGCTTCCCAATTCCATACCGAAGGACCCCGTGTTGAACTTTGATACGCTGGGATTCGCCGTCGATCTTTCGTTTCAATATCTCGTTCGCGAATCCATGGCAGTGGGCGCCTTCTTCCTCTTTCTTAGCGGCGCCGATAACCCATATGTCAGGGCCAAGGATGATGGGTATGGCAGTTTCCTAGCTGTGCTGCCCTTCGTCACACATACCAACCTTTTCTTTTCCGGCGGGCTCAACGAGACGTTTAGTGGCCGACAACTCTCCAACGCCGGAATCAACGGCCGAGGCGTCGTTGCCCTTGGCCCCACATTCCAATGGGAACCCATCGAATCCTTGGCACTAGGCTCCACAGCCGCGGCTCTTTTTTCGCCTATTCCCTCACTCTATGGAGGACAATTCTACGGCGTGGAATTCGATTTTCAGGGCGCTTACGATATCATCGACTATGTCAGGGTTTCGTTGGAATACGATTTCTTGGTGGCCGGTGATTTCTTTTCTCGCGAGGGCGTCGTGCACCAAATCTTGGTCGGTCTCGATCTCAGCTATGAGCGTTAGGCGATGTTGAGACGGATTGCAGCAACGATTTCCCGTTTGGGCTTGGGGCTGAGCATTTCCCTCTGGGGCTCGGGGGCCGACTCACGCCCCACAAGCCGCCCCACAAGCATCCCAGCAAGCCGCCCCAGCACGCCACATTCAAAACCGACATCACACCCAACACCGACTACACAGTCATCGAGGCGGCCGAAGATCTCCGCCGAGGATCTTCAGACAATACAGAATTTAGAATTATTACAAAGACTTGAGCTTCTGCGTAAGATGGATCTCTTCGTCAACACCAAAGCCCCCCGGAAGAAGAAAGGCAAATGATGCGCGATTTTCCAGCTAAGGGATCGCAACTTCTCGCCATTTTCCGTGTTGGGCTAGGCAATGATTAACGCGATGACGCCCGTCGAGCAGGTCGAATTGGAAATGCCGGACGAGGATGTCCGGCTGATGTTGGCCTTTCAGGCCGGAGATGAGGAATGTTTCAACCAGCTCTTTCAAAAATACAAAGGCCCGATCGTCGCCTTCGCTTGCCGCTTCAGTGGACGCCCATCGGTGGCCGAAGAATTGGCTCAAGAGATTTTCGTCAAATGCTATATGGCGGCCCCCAAATATCAGCCATCAGCCCGTTTTTCCTCGTGGCTCTTTCGCATCGCTCGCAATCACTGTCTCAACGAAATTCGTCGACAAGACTATCGCAACCCTACCCAATCCTTCGACGAGACTTGGCAGGGAGCGGGGAACGAAAATCCCGAAACTCATGCCCACGGCATTCAGATACAAAAGGCCGTGATGCATGCCCTGGCGGAACTCCCCGAAAAACAGCGCACAGCTCTTCTACTCAATCGTTTCCATGCGATGCCCTACGAATCGATAGCCGAAACCATGGATACGTCGCTAAGCGCCGTGAAATCGCTGATCAACCGGGCCAAAAAAACAATGACCAAACGCCTCGATGGCGTATTGGAGAGTGGCGATGAGCTGTAGAAAACAGCAAAAGAACCTAAGTGCCCTGCTCGACGGAGAACTCGACGATGCTCTTGCGCAGAGCCTATCGGAACACCTCGCCCGGTGCGCCTCCTGCCAGAAGGAAAAGGCGAAGCTCGAACGGTCGATGCAAGCGTTAGGAACGTATGCGGTCCCCTCTCCGTCACCCAGCTTCGACAGCGATTTTTCCCGCCGACTTCGACTCGCCAAGGCGGAACAGGAAAAGGCCCGCAGTCCCCGTCGGTTCCTGCTGTGGGGAGGGTTTGCTACCGCGACGGCTGCAGCTGCTATCGCCCTCTTTGCCCTGGGGGTTTGGCGTGGTGGGCCGGCGGCGCCAGCCCAAATAGTAGACGTTGAATTGGCGCAGAATCTAGAACTTCTCGAAGACTACGACGTCGTGAGCAGCCTGGATATCTTGGAGGATTTTGACGTCGTCTCGAATTTGGATTCACTCATGGAGGATGAGGGATGATCTTCCAACGCCTACCGATCTTCGCATTGTTTCTATTCATCGCGCTGCCAGCTTTGGCACAGCCTTCTGACGAACAGTTGAAACAATGGCAGTCGATGTCCGAAACAGAAAAGCAGGCCCTGCGCGAAAAGTTACGGGCATTCAAAAAACTGCCGGAGGGGGAGCGTGCCGAAGTACGTCGACGGTTTCGTTTGCTAAAAAGCTACAGCCCTGAAAAACGTAAAGAGTTGGAAGCAAAATACCGAGCGTTTCGCAAACTGCCGCGCTCTGAACAGAAGCGGATAAAAAAGCTCTACGCGCGCTACCGCAACTTCGACACGGGAAAGCGAAGCCAGATGCGGCGATTGCTCAACAAAGTGAGTAGAATGCCGCCAAAGGCCCGAAAACGTTTCTGGACGAAGGTGAGAAAGTGGCGCCATCTAACCCCGCAACAAAGGGGGAAATTGAGGCGAAAGTATCGTCAGCGAAAGAAATAGTCTCTGAAAACGTCGCCATGGCGGATCCGCGAGTTCGCGTGGTAGGGTCGCCGAAACCTCAACGCCTAACGGCAGGAAGAGACGATGCGACCCAATATTCCCCGAACGCTTGGCTTTGCCTCTCTTTACATTGTTGGCTTTTTCTTTTTTGGTGCCCCCCCTGCCAACGCCGCTACGTGCGGAACACCCGCAGCCTGCAATAGCGCGGGCGTCACCGCAACAAAGAAAGGGGATTTCAAAACCGCCTTCAAACTCTTTGAAGATGCATGCAAGGGCAATGACGCCAGCGGTTGTTATAATTGCGCCGTCTTCTATTTGCAGGGCAAAGGCAAGAAGAAAGACTATTCCAAAGCCTTTCCCTTCCTGAAGAAGGCCTGTTCGGCGGGTGACGCTGGCGGTTGCTATAACGGCGGAGTACTCCTGCTCAATGGCATGGGCGTAAAAAAAGATGGCAAGCAGGCCCTCTCGCTTTTCATCAAGGCCTGCCAAGGAAAACACTACGGCGGCTGCAATAACGCTGGCGTTGTGCTGATCAAGGGTCCCGATGTTCCACGAGACCTCAAACGTGCCCGTGCTTTTTTCAAGACGGGCTGCGCCGGCGGCGATAAGAGCGCCTGCAAGGGCGTAAAGGTTGTCGACAACGCGTTGGGAAAAAAGAAATCCGAACCGACGAAATCCGGTACGAGCAACGGAAAGATCGCGGGCTCCAATGTCAACGTGGGTTCGATGAAAGTCGACGGCTTGGAGGTCAAACAACTCAGCTGCAAACTCCCCGGTGCGGGTTTCCTCGCCGCGGCCCAGGTTGTCGGCGGGCTTTCCAAACAGAAGAAGGCGCTTAAGCGCTGCGGAAAGAAAGGCGCCCAGGCTCGGGTCCGTTGGAGCTATGCCGGTGGCCGAGCCACCTCGATCGAGGTAAGCGGTGTTTCCGGAAAGGTGAAGGGCTGTGTCAAAAGGGCTATGAAGAAAGTGAAAGGCAATCTCACGGGAACGTGCTCCGCTTCGATCCTGCTAGGTCCCTAAGGCGATCCGATGTCGCAGATGATTCCATTCGCTAACGTGAAGCCAACGGAGATCCCCAAAACTTCGCTATCTGTCCTTATTTCACTTGCTGCTCTTTGTCTTATCCATTGTTCAGACCAGGTGCCCATAGATTCATCTACGCTCGACGCGAGCGTAGACCAGGCAATCGATGCTTCCCCATATTCAGGTGACGCCGCTGATGCATTTCCCATCGACGATGCTGACGCGACGACAGGTTTGGTATTCTCAGAACCGGTACTCGTAGCCAATACCCCGGGAAATGCCAAATTACCCGCGATAGCCGCGCTGAACGACGGCTTCGTTCAAATCGTGTGGCACGATTTCAGCCGCGACCCAGCCGGGCTCTATCAGGCAGAAGGAAAAGCGGGTCAATGGGAGGTAAGAAAACTGACACTCGACGGGGGAAAGAAATCGACCTCTGCCAAGCTTCTTGTTGAAAACGATAAGGTTCATATGTTGTGGGAAGTCTGGGAAAGCGAACCGACGCTATACCATGCGATCTATCAGGAAGATTGGTCAGAGCCGCAAAAAGTAGCCGTCGGAAAAACTGTCAGTAGTACCTTCGATGCTCAGGGAAATATCCACGCGCTCTTTTTCAGTCAGAAATTCCCGACGCATGCCATCTATGATGGAAAGAGTTGGTCGATGGGTGATGTGATTCCTTTGGACCATACCTATATCAATACGTTTAGGTTGGCGGTGGTGAATGCTCCGGCGGGAATCGAAGTGGCGCTATCCACCTCCCCTGGCGGCACCGGTTATCAAATGCGCCGCTGGAAATGGGCACCGATGACGGGATGGGGTGATATGCAGACGTTGGTCGAAAGCCTCCATTTGTCGTCTGACGATCCTCACGGCGCAAGTGATAGCAAAGGCCTGGCCCATTGGGTTTGGACAGAGCAAAGTCCCTTGGATCCCAACCTCATCGGCATCGCTACCATGAAGAATACCGATGCCTCCTACCATTGGGTTAGCGCAGAGGTTGGATTCGCGATGGGTCCCGTTATGACCATTCCTCCGGACGATCTACCCGTTGTCGCCTGGATTACCCCCCGCGAGACGATCGCCGTCGACCGACACCCCTACGGCACGCCGCAAGAATTGACCAGCCACGACGCGACCATCCCCAGCATCACTTCAGATGCGGACGGCTATAGCCATCTCGTCTTTTCCGCGCGTGATGATCAGGGTATTCAGCAGATCTGGTACAGCAGCAATCGGCCAGCGGGACCAAACCGATAGGCCGATTGCCGAGAACCGATAGGCCGATTGCCGAGAACCGATAGGCCGATTACCGATTACCGAGAACCGATAGGCCGATTACCGAGAACCGATTGCCGAGAACCGATTACCGAGAACCGATTGCCGATTACCGATTGCCGATTACCGATTACCGATTGCCGATTACCGATTACCGATTGCCGATTACCGATTACCGATTGCCGAGAACCGAGAACCGATTGGGTCCGGACCAAACAGGGGACATGGTTGACACTTTTTCGGCCTGGCAGAATGAAGCCAGTACTATGGCGTGATCAGAGAAGAGACGTTGTTGAGCAACGTCAGGAACTCAAGTCGGTCACCATCTGTACCCGCATTGGCTGTGGCCACACTCAAGATCGATGCCATCGCTCCCTTTTGCGCGTAGGGGCTTTCCTTGAGGATCTCTGCGAAGGTGGCGATCATCGTCGACCATTGAAAGTCGGCAGATGTTGAAGAGAATTCCGAAAGGCTCTTTGCAGCGTCGAGGCTTTGCGTCATCTCCATAGCCGCATCCTCTTCCGTGGCATTGGGTGCCTTGTAGCGCAAGCGCACACGGAATAGCTCCGTGCTATCCATATTCAGAATTTCTTCGTAGTCGGGGCCACTCAGCGGGACAGGAGCCCCGGGAGGCGTGGGGATTTGGCTGCCTGCAAGAATTACTTCGTAAAGTGCGGTCACGTTATGCCCTGACCCCACCTCGCCGGCGTCTACCTTGTCATCGGTGAATTGCTCGTCAGGAATGTCGCGATTTTCGTAGCCCAATAGTCTATAGGCGAAAACTTGCTGCGTGTTGAACTCGACCTGAATCTTCACATCTTTGGCGATCAGGTTGAAGGTATTGAGCAACCTTTCATTCGCGTATTTGATCGCTTGGTCTTCACTCGAGATCACACCGTAGATGCCATTTCCTGCGTTGGTGATCGCTTCCATCATCGAATCGTTGAGGTTGCCACTACCGAATCCCAAGACGGTCAGTGTGATCCCCGTTTTGCGTTTCTGCTCGATCAACGTAACCAGGGCGTCGTTGCTGGACGCGCCCACATTGAAATCACCATCCGAGCAGAGCAGGATATGGTTGATACCGTCCTCGATGAAGCCAAGTTCAGCTTGCTGATAAGCGAGATCGATTCCCGCCGCTCCGGCCGTTGAGCCTCCCGAGCTCAAACCATTGATAGCCGCGCTGATGGTCGCTTTGTCGGCTACGGAAGTCGGAGGTAACCTGACCGACACGTTGCCCGCATAGGTCACGATCGAAATCGTGCTCTTGCTATCGAGAACATCTATCGTGGTAAGCAAAAGCGTCTTAACGAGTGGCAGTTTTTTCGACGAACTCATACTACCCGAAACATCGATCAGAAAGACCAGGTTCGCGGGGCGCGCTTCGAAAGGCACCTCTTTGCCCTTGATACCGACCGAAACGATGGTGCTGCTGGTGAATGGGTTGGGCGCGGCGGTTAGGGTGATCGCGAAGGGATCTTTTGCATCAGCCGCAGGCGGCGCGTAGTCGTATTTGAAATAGTTGATGAACTCTTCTAGGCGCACACTATCTTTATGAGGCAGACGGTTATATTCGGCATCACGACGAAAGATATCGTAGCTTGCCGTATCGACATCGGCCGCAAATGTGGAAAGGGGATCGAATGCTGTGAAAACGAAGGGGTTGGTGCCAACCGTTTCATATTTATCCCCCGAAACCGCGCCCGATCCGTCGTCATACCAATAGCCATCACTGTCTTGGCTGCCGGTATAACCCGAGCCACCCGACCCACCCGACCCACCGGCGCCGGAGTTTTGAGGTGCAGGTGAATGGTAACTGTCACCATCCCTTGCGCTTCCGGGACTTCCCCCGGCATCATCACCACACGCACCGGTTAGCAGTAGGCTGGATATCGCCAAGGCTAGGCCACCAAATCGTATCATCACTCTCTCCTTCTCCCATTCATTCTCGGGTAGATGCCGCCGCTTCGATGCGGCTATTCAAGCAATCTTCGGGCCATTCGAGCAGACGGTAAACATCTGGAATCATGAGATAAAGTTAGGTGTGTTTTGGGCATGGGTCAGATTGAACGGCACACCGTGCCATCCATGTCACAGATATCTGATGCCGACGCCAGAACGTCGCTGGTGCGGGGCTTCGGTGATCGGCCAACTATCGAGTATACTTTCGCCAACAGAGTGAGCGAATAGCCCGTGGATGCGAAAGCCTGGATCGGCAAGGTCCTGCACGATACCTACAAGATCGAGACGTTGCTCGACAGCGGCGGGATGGGTGCGGTCTTCGAGGCGTCCCACAGCCGGCTTACACGTCGGTTCGCGATCAAGGTGCTGGCCACCCGCATTGCCGACGAAGAATCTGTTGCTTACGCGCGATTTCAACGCGAAGCGGAAATCACCAGCAAACTTGGACATCCCAATATTGTCGAAGTCTTCGACTACAACCGCACGGACGACGGCTCCCCCTATATCGTGATGGAGCTTTTGGAGGGTGAGAGTTTGGCGAGGCGCTTCGCCAAGCTGGGTCGAATGGAGCCCGAACAAGTCTTGCCTATTCTGGTGCAAATCGCCAGCGCTCTAGAGGCCGCCCACGCAGCAAAAGTCGTACACCGCGACCTCAAGCCAAAGAATATTTTCATATCATCGGTGAGCGGCGGCGACGAAATCGTCAAGGTGTTCGACTTTGGTATTTCGAAGGTCGTTGATTCCGGATCCGATCTAACCCAAACCTCTGCGCTGATCGGCACACCACGCTACATGTCGCCCGAGCAAGCCGATGGCCGCTCCGATGAAGTGAATTTTCGCTGCGACATCTACGCCATGGGCGTCATTCTCTACGAACTCTTGGCCGGGCATCCCCCCTTCATGAGCAACTCCACCGCCTCGCTGCTACATATGATCGTCTACCAGGAGATCAATCCGCCCCATTTAGACCACCCCCATATCTCCGAAGAGATCGGCGCCGTGCTTTGTAAGGCGATGGCAAAGAAGCCCGATGATCGCTATCCGAGTATGAGTGCGTTGGCTAAAGCACTCGGTGATGCCATGGGCGAACCGGTCACCACCAGCAAACTGATGCTTCCAGCCGACGTCGGCGTTCCCAAGCCAGTCAACTTTGACGATAGCTTTGACGAAGCTACCGAAATGCAGCCGACATCGTCGACCAACGCTCAAACGGAAACAGCCGCCGTGCCAGTCGCGCGTCCCTTGGCCTCACACGAGGATGAAACCTTAGTACCCGACGCGCCAGCCATCGCCGCATCACCCGCCATTCAAGGTCGCGCATCGCAGATCACCACCACGGAAAGCAAGCGAAATGCCCGCGCAGTAATACTCCCCAACGAAATCCCTGGGCCCATTGAGACAAATACGAATATCGAACCACCAAAGTCGGGATTGAGCCGAGTGCTGCTTCCCCTCTTGGTTCTGGGTGCAATCGCCGCCGCCATCTATTTCGGATTGTTTGCGAAAGAAAAACATGTCGCTACTCCGGCTGGTACCGCAGACCTTTCAGCCGCTTCCCAGCAAGACGCTTCGCCAGCCTCAAAACATCTCGACAGCCAAGCTCAGGCTCTCTTGAAGAATGATCTAGCAAAGACAATATCCGACGCGCGCCATCGCAAACCGACAAAGACAATCCGTCAGATCAAAAATGACACGCCTGGCTCCATTTTGGTGCAAACACCGCTCAAGACCAAAAGCGGTAAGACCATACCCAGCTGGGCGAACGTCTATGTCGATGGTCTAAAGGCCCACCGCGAATCGCCTGTCATCATCCGAAAAGTAAAACCCGGCCGGCGCAAGGTGATGATCTCGCGCAAAGGATTCCCACAGCAGGTGAAGTCGGTAAATGTGGAACCGGGCAAACAAACTCGGGTGGTGATACCACTGACCGAAAAGTAGCAAGGACGCGACTTCCACCCACCGGCGCCAATGGACGTCGACAGGTTTGCATTTTGATGAGGCTCAGATTTTTCGAATCAGAGCACTAACTGAGCGTCCCCATCTGCTGGAGATAGGCCCGCAGAGGCGCGGCTTGCGTGCGCGGGATAGTTACCAGATTCTGCTTCCCCGCAGCCGATGTCAAAACGAGTTTCCCAGAATCGTCCAAGGCTGATTGGGGGTAGTCCGCCCAGACCGCTGTCCATGCCTTGCGAATCAGACGCTTGCTGAGCATGTCGCGTAGCTCTAGCTGAAATGCCGCCAAGCTTGTCGCGTTTTGGCATAAGCCAAAGAGGAGCTGGTAGATCGGCAGCCGAGGTCCAAAGGACTTTTCTCCTTTGCCAGCCGCAACATATATGACCAATTCATCGGCACCGACGAGGCAGGGCCCTTGAATGGGCCCCTCGTCCCGAGCGAGCTCCACGGCATCGATCAAAATGACACCCAAATCGGACCGCGGCATAAATAGGTTCCCCCTTTTGTCGACGGGTGGGGCAACAAAAATATCGCATTGGGGCATTCGCCAGAGTACCAACGCCCCCCAAAGGTCCATTAGATCCTGCCGTGAACAATAGGGCAGACTCAGGGGCTTAACCTTCGCACGATCGAAGGGCTTGAGATGGAGCGAACGCTTCGGACCGGCGAGCCAAATGGCGCCGCTTTCGATGGCCGCTAAATTCTGGTGGTCTAGAGCCCGGACCTTACTACCCACGATTGGCAAAACCAGCGAACGCTTCGTCGTTATCCAGTATTCGCTTCCCGCCCGCAGCAGCAACAAGATCGCCAGTGGTATCGTTATAACGAAAAGGAAAGCGAGGACGATCGAAATCCAAAGGAAGGCCCCCGGTTTGGCCATGGCGATAACGTATTCGTCGTCGGCCAAGGTCACTAGTTTGTGGCTTGGCAGGTGTTCAGCGACGGGAGATTCCCGCAGAATTTTTCCCGCCAAGTTAAGCGGACCGGACTCAACGGGTTCCGTGGGCTCGGTGGGTACCGCGGCAGCTGACTCTGCTGCTGACTCTGCTGCCTCTCTGGCTATATCATCCAGTGCCCAAAGGCCCGAGCCAACAACAACATTTAACGCTGGGACATCGACCGGGTCGGATTGGGGTTGAACTACGGGTTCACCACCCGTGGCAGCAGCCGCCGCTTCACGTCGCAAACGAATCTGCTCGAGAAGTTCTTCAGCGCCGCTTTCATCCAATTGAATGGTCTTATTCTGCGACGACGGTGTCTTTTCGCGAATGCCCCCCCCCGTTTGCACGCGCTCCAGCCC
>Ga0257122_1000270_pt1 | contig 52292 bp, 37 predicted proteins | sample SI106_120metaG_FD_190146 | JGI IMG/M metagenome (GOLD analysis project Ga0257122, IMG submission 190146) | Marine microbial communities from Saanich Inlet, British Columbia, Canada - SI106_120 | ecosystem: Environmental > Aquatic > Marine > Inlet | place: Canada: British Columbia | collected... | reverse complement strand
AGCGCTGCGCACTCATCGATTCGCCCGTTCCTCGAACGACCAAATAAAGGTCACCCTTGGACTGTTTGATATTCTCAGCATGCTTACGAATGTCACGCCAAACCGGGCGGAACATCTTCCGCACAACCGAGCCGCGCGCCTTCGTCAACCCCGGGGCACTACCGCTATCCTTGCTCTGATGTTCAAAAATCAGCGCGCCACTATTGCCGTCGATGAGTCTGAGGTGCAGTTCGCCTTCGTAAATCGGGTCGCCCTGAAGCTGGGGCAGCAGCCGGCCCTTCAGCTGAGCCACGAGAATAATATCCACGTTGGCCTTCGCCAGCTTTTCCAGCTGTTCGCCCGCCAATAAATCCCCAAGGCCAAGGCCAGCTTTGCGCAAAGCCTTTTCTCCTCCGCTAGCAAGGCCGAGCCCACTCAGTGGGGACTTTAAAATGCTATAAAACCAGGCATTTGACTGAGTTTCACCACTGAGAAGTTCCTGGGCCACGACGGCGAGGCGTATTTGTTCCGCGTTCGCTTTCGGGGCCGTCAAAAATACGAAGAATCCCAAACATATCGCGGAGACCAAGCGGTTGCTCATCAGGTTTCCTCCCATCCATGGACTATACGGACCCACGCCAAACAGGGCAAGCGATCGCCGTAAACGGTTCATTGACATAATATTCCAGCATACATAGAATTCAGCCATACCATCCGTTGTGGGGACGAACCGTAGATGGCCATGTTGCAAGAAAGCGAATGCCGGCGTCAGCGCAGAATAACCTGTAGCTTGTCGGTTCAGCTCCATGCGCCTAGCGAAGATGTTCTGCTTTTTACCTACGCAACCAATGTTTCAGAAACCGGTGCATTCGTTCGCGCCAATCGGTTGCTGCCTATCGGCACCAAGGTTCATGTTTCATTGCAACCCGAGAGTTTTGGCGGACGGGTGAAGCTTGAAGGTTTGGTCGTACGCGTGGCGAATGGAGATTCGCCACGTGGCATGGGACTGAGTTTTGCTCCACCGACGAATGATCTGAAGACCGAGCTAGACCATCTACTCAAGCGTATCGATCACGGGGTTCCCGCCGCCGATGCCGATGCGTATGCTTGGCACCACCGACAAGAATCGCATCAATAGTATTTCGACCTTAGCCGTTTTCTATTTGTCGCCGAACCGAACGGTTGCGCTAAAGGTCCACTCATCGATGCTCATCGCGTAGGTACCGTTGCCTACGGCCTCGCCGAAACCATCGCTGGCCCAGGGGACCACCTGACGAACTTCACTACCGCAGGGTTCGGTTACGCCGTCAGCGCAGGTTGGCGCACCCGCGGGAGGAGCGACGTTATGCGTCTCGTGGAAGAGATGGAAGTAGCCGATATTGAAATCGTATCGTCCCCAGCTGAAGCCCGCACCGATTGAAATGCCGACCCGCTGATGGGGAAGAAAGTCGAGCCGAGAATATTGTTTTGGCGCGGCGCGGGCCTCATAGAGTACGCCGGTGCGTAGCGTCAAAGCGCCGTCATCGACGATATCGTGGAAGGTATACGATCCACCTAGTCGAAGGCTCCAACTGTCGTTCCAATTATGAGGGACCGACATGCCTTCGATCGGAAAGAAGAGAGAGCCGCCTGCCTCGGTTTTCACCTCAACCGGGGTATCGAATTTCAAGTTGAAGGCCTTCAGGGCTGACGTCTGCTCCCAGATGAAATCCAATTCGATATCAAAAACTTCGCGTTTGCGTAGATCGCGATGAACATAGCGGGCACCGGTTCGAACGATCCACTGCTTGGGGATCTCGATCGAAACCGCCGCAGGATTGGGATCCGCATGCAATGGGATCCCCCCCGCAAGTCGCTGATAGACCGATTCGGGAATGCCCTTGCATTCACCCTCGCCGTCCTCCCCGTAGCCGCCGATGCAAACTTTCCCCCGACCTTTGAAGGTAAAACCAAAACGCAAAGACGCACCGAACTCCAAGAAATCCGTAGCCTTCCAATGCACGCCCAGAATACCGGTGGGTGTCGCGCCGGACGATGCATCTAGTTGGACGTCGATGTCTCCCTCGGGAACTTCCTCGGGGGTGGCCGAGATAACCGTCTTATATCGCAGGCTAGACCAGCCGACCTGAACCACGCCGCCGAAGCTAAGGCCGTCGATGGGTTCCCAAGCGATGCCGACGGAGGGATAGAGGACGAGCACTTCAGTACCCACGGTATCGTAGCGGTTTGGACTTGCGATGCCCGTAGGGTCATTGGCATCCGTGGGCACGCAGGGCGAGGTATTGGGTTTGCAGTAGCGGGGAAACGTATGGGCGTTATGGGAATTGGGGCCATAGATGCCGGCCATAACGACGAGATTGTATTTATGCAGAAAGCCAAAATCGGTGGTGATCGCGAGAAAGGGCGTAAGAAAGGGGGCGTCGCCATTTTTTATTTCAGGAAGACGGATAGAGGAATCGTGAGGGTAGCGATCGATGGGCAGCGGATTACCTAGACCATCCTTATAATAGATACGTCGTTGGAACCGCACGTTCTCCAGCAGCAGGTTACCTCCGATATAGACGTGCGTTCCCCGCAACTGCGTTGCACCCGCGGGGTTATGATAGAGAGCGGTTGGATCATCTGCGCGCGCAACGAAGGCGCCACCCCGTCCTAGAGCGACCGTGCCATGGTCGGGGTAGTGAAATCCCCCAGCGATTGCATTTTCGGCGCCGAATGAAATGACCATCATGCTGGCGGCCGCGAGGATTACAATCGTTCGCCGGGCGAAACGGAGACGTTGGGGGTTTGTCATTTGGTTTCCTCAGACTTCGCTCTGCTCAAGATTCCGTGTCGGCTCGGTGCTGAGCTTTTTCAGGTGGACGTGGATCAGCGCGATGGCAGCGGGTGTCATTCCGGGTATGCGTGACGCCTGACCGATGGAAATCGGCTGGTGGTGATCCAGCTTTTCTCTCACTTCATTGCTCAATCCAGAAATGGATCGATAGTCGATATTTGACGGAATCTTCTCATCGTCCATGACTTTAAGACGTTCGGCGAGGTCGCGCTGTCGTTCGATATAGGGGGCGTATTTGATTTCTACTTCGGCCTGTTCCATTGCCAGCGGATCATCCGCTAGGTCTGAGGGAATTTCGCCGGCATCAAATAGGAGTTTTAGGCCGACCTCAGGTCGGCGAACCAATTGTTCCAAAGGAGTTCCGTTTTGGGTTGCCGTCGTTTCCGCTTGTAGCAACGCAGGATTTAATTTGTCGGCTGCCTTGATACGAGAGCCTCTCAGGAAGGTGACGAGTTGGTCAACCTTTTGCCGATGTGTGACAAAATCTTCCCACTGTGGATCATCCACCAATCCCAATTCTCTGCCGATGGAGGTCAGTCGCATTTCGGCATTATCTTCTCGTAGTAGCAGGCGATACTCAGCGCGGGATGTGAACATTCGATAAGGCTCGTGGGTTCCCTTGGTTACCAAATCATCCACCATCACGCCTAAATAGGCTTGGTCTCGGCGGAGGATCAGAGGCGCTTCGCCCTGAACGTCTTGGCTCGCGTTGATTCCCGCCAACAAGCCTTGGCCCGCAGCCTCCTCGTAGCCCGTGGTGCCGTTGATCTGTCCCGCCAGGTAGAGGCCGTCGATGCCGCGCACGCCCAAGGAAGGTAAGAGTTGTTGGGGATCTGAATAATCGTATTCAACCGCGTAGCCGTATTGGGCGATCTCCGCATTTTCGAAACCGGCGATCGTCTTGAGGAAGGCTTCCTGGACATCGCGGGGAAGGCTGGTGGAGATCCCGTTGGGATAGATAAGACCCGATTCCAATCCCTCGGGCTCAACGAAGATTTGGTGTCGGTCCCGGTCGGCAAACCGCTTTACTTTGTCCTCGATGGATGGGCAATAGCGTGGCCCCGTCGATTGGATCTGCCCCGAATAAACCGGCGACAGGTGGATATTGTCGCGAATGAGCTGATGGGTGTGCGCGGTGGTGTACGTGATATGGCAGGAGACCTGCGCCAAGGGAGGCTTGCCCTGCGGCCAGCGGCTTCTTCGTGAAAAGCGTGGTGCGATCTCATCGCCGGGCTGGGGCTCCATCTTTTCGAAATCGATCGAATGGCTGTGGATCCGACACGGGGTACCGGTCTTGAGGCGGTGCATCTTCAAGCCCAAGGCCTGCAGAGATGATGAGAGTCGGGTCGCCGGCTTTTCACCCCAGCGCCCACCGGGTAGATGGGTTTCTCCGATATGTAGGATGCCTCCTAAGAAGGTGCCCGTCGTGATGATAGCGGCGCGACAGGGGATCTCTGTGCCGTCGGCCAGGCGCACCGCTTTGATGCGCCCGCCTTGAACGACCAATTCCGTCGCCTCTCCCTCAACCAATTCAAGGCGCTCGCTTCGGGCCACGACACGGGCCATGTAGGCAGAATAGCGCTCCTTATCCGACTGGCAGCGCGTTCCACGTACGGCGGCCCCTTTGCGGGTATTCAGTCGGCGAAAGTGGATCCCCGTCGCATCGGCGCAGAGTCCCATCTCCCCGCCCAGCGCGTCGATTTCCCGTACGAGATGCCCCTTGCCCAAGCCGCCGATAGCGGGGTTGCACGACATCCGGGCGACAGCCGTAATATCGGCCGAAACCATCGCAACCTTTGCACCGCGTCGGCTCGCAGCCAACGCCGCCTCCACGCCGGCGTGCCCGGCCCCGACCACAACGATGTCGACATTATTGTTGCGCGCTGTACTGCTCACGTTGCCGCTCATTATCTATTCTTCAATGGGGCTTTGCAGGCCGGCGAATGAGGTTTCTGATGGGGGGCGAATTCATAGACCTTCAGGGAAAAGTTCAGGCTGAGTTCCTGGTAGGTGGCATCGCCGCGTTGCCGTCGTACGCCACTATGTGAAAAGCCACGGACCATAGAGGATCCGCATGGGTCGAGTACCCCACGTGGCAATTTTCGTTGATAGTCATGCCAGGTCTTCAATTCCTGGGGGCCGCAATATTGAAGACCGCCGCAAACCAGTTTGAGACTCTGGTACCAATAGGGCTTTCCGTATTCGTTGATTTCCATGCCGAGCTGTAGCCCCGTTTGGGCATCGCGGTCTTTGGCCGCTAGCCTCAACGTATATTGCCCGGGAGCCGGAAGATCGACGTAGAAGCAGGCGCCGGAGACGGGGATAGCCGGCTTAAAGAAGACGCCCTTCTTTTGGATCTCCAGCCAAATATCAGAGGTGCTCCGAGACAATCGCAATTCGAATCGCTTGTGGCCCGCGGGGATCCCCTCTTCCAATACGGGCTCCGACGGTTTGCGACAGCGACAGCTGCCACCCGTGCACCGCGCGGCAGCGAGCGCCAGGGTTGTTTCCCGGCGAAGATCCGTGGTTCCCTTTTCGGAAACCGAACCCGCACAAGCGATGAAAGGAAGAAAAGCGAATACCAAAACCAGTCGAACTAAAGACATAAGGGGACAGACCTTTTCAACGATTTCAGCAGCTTGTCAAGCTCTGGACTCATATGGTTGGCACTCTGGGCCTTTGATAACCACGTTTGACACCCTCAGGGGGCCGGAGTAGGCTGCTTTCCTTTCGGCCCTTTAACACAGATTATTTATGGTTTTGCCCAAAACAACAATATTTACGCTTTCTCTACTGCTTTGCGCAGCCGTCTTGAGCACGGGCTGTCAGGGGCAGACCAGTCTCTTTTCGCGGCCGGTTGTCTACGCCCGAAGTGCCGGTGATAACTATAAGAAGGGGCTTCGCGAGCTCAAAGATGAAAACTTCATCGAGTCAGCGAAATTCTTCATCTACGTAAAGAGCAAATTTCCTTTTTCCCGCTTTGCCACCCTTGCCGAACTGAGAATTGCCGACGCACTTTTTGGGCAAGAAAAATTCCTCGAGGCCGTCGACGCCTACAAACTCTTCATCAAGTTTCACCCTACGCATCCGAACGTTCTCGACGGTTATGCGGCGTATCGGGTGGGGGATAGCTACGTCAAACAGATCCCCAGCGATTGGTTTCTTCTACCGCCCGCTTACGAAAAAGATCAAAGTTCGACGCGCGATGCTTTGCGTGAGCTGAAGGTATTCATGCAGCTTCATGCCAGCAGCAAATACCTGGCAAAGGTCAAGAATCTCCATCTGCAATGCATTCGTCGTTTAGCCGCACACGAGCTTTACGTCGCTGAATTCTATTTGGCCCAGGGTAAACCCAAAGGCACAATTTTTCGGCTGAACGGCATGCTGAAACGTTTCCCCGATGCAGGCCTCGACCCCAAAGTGATGTTGATGTTGGGTGAAACCTATCTCAAATTAGAAAAGAAGAAGAAAGCGCGGGAGGCGTTTGCGTCGCTCGTTAAACAATATCCCGCTGATCCCCATAGCAAGCGCGCGCGCAAGCACCTACGTAATATGGGAAGATGAAATGGACCCCAACACCAAGCAGCTACTCAGCCTAGGCCAAGAACACTACGACAAGGGCGAGTTTGATAAGGCCGAAAAGGTCCTGCTGCAAGTGGTCCGCGAACATCCAACGTATGCAGACGTTCAGAACATGCTGGGCGTGATCTACCATGGTCAGACTCGGTTTGCTCAGGCCAAGGGCTGCTTTGAGCGCGCCTTGACGCTCAATCCCGAATACACAGAGGCTTCGCTGAATCTCGCTGTTACGCTTAACGAACTCGGTCTTTATCACGAGGCCAAGCAAATCTACGGGCAGGCCATCGTTCGTACCCGAACGCAACCACGTGCGCTCGATTCATTTGCCATGGGCAAATTAGCGAATATGCATGCGGATACAGCCAGCGCTTACGAACGATTGGGGCTCTTTTCCGATGCAGCACGCGAATACCGTCAGGCGCTTCAACTATGCCCGGGCTTTGCAGATCTACGCACCCGACTTGCACACCTCTATCGTGAGAGCGGTCAGCAGGAAGAAGCGGCCGAACAGTATCGCCAAGCGGTAGACCGCAGCCCCAGCTATGTGCCGGCACGACTACATCTTGGGGTCACCCTTTTCGCTTTGGGTCGCAAGGAAGAAGCGCGGGCTGAATGGGAAGCGGTTTTAGAAATCGATGCTGAGAACCGCAATGCGCAATTCTATCTCAAAACGCTCGATAGCGACCTCGACTCGTAGCGTTTCCAAAGGCGGTAAAGGTAATGACTGAGCGACCTCGTCTCACCGCAGATCTACCCGGGACGGGTGGCACCATCAATTCTATCGAAGGCTTTTTGGTCGAAGAGATCCCTGCTTATCTGCCTAGCGGCGAGGGTGAGCATTGCATGGTGCAGATCGAAAAACGTGAACTGAATACGAATCAAGCCCTCGATATTCTTTGCCGGGCGTTTTCCGTCTCCTCCAAGGAGGCCGGTTCGGCGGGCATGAAAGATAAGTGGGCGGTCACCCGTCAATGGCTCACGTTGCCCAGGGTCTCGCCCGAAAAGCTCAGAACATTTAACGAAGACAAGCTTCGCGTCTTGCAGGCGGACTGGCACGGCAACAAGCTTCGCACCGGCCATCTGCGCGGAAACCGGTTCAGGTTGGTGTTAGAGGGGATCGATGCGGACGCTCAATCGCGGGCAGATGCAATCGTCGCTCGTCTTCAGGCCCATGGGGCGCCGAATTATTTTGGGATGCAGCGATTCGGTGCCGATGGAAAGAATGCCCAACGCGGATTTGATCATCTATCCGGGAAGGGTAAGCCACCGCGAGATCGGCGGCTTCGACGGTTGATGATTTCTGCGGCGCAATCACAGATCTTCAATGACGTGCTGGCGGAGCGTGTGGCGTCGCAAACCATGCGCACGCTCGTCGGTGGTGAAGTCATGCAGTTTGCCACGAGTAATGCGATCTTTATCAGTGAGGATAGTGAAGTGGATCAGCAGCGCATAGAGGGTGGCGAATTGGTCATCACGGGGCCGATTTGTGGCCCTCGCATGCCGGCCTGCCTTGAGGAAAGTGAATCAAGGCAAATAGAAGATCGCATTTTCGCCAAGTACGATGTCGCACCGGCCGACTTTTCCAAATTGGGTCGTTTGGCACGTGGCGGACGACGTCCGCTATGGGTGTCCATGGCTGACTTATCCGTCGACGTCCAGGGTGACAGTCTGATCGCAGAGTTCATGCTACCCGCAGGAGCATACGCGACCGTTATTCTGGATGAGTTGAGCAAGACACCCGAGCAGCTACTCCGGCAGCCGCAACGGAATTAGGCGTCTTCTAAGATCTCCACGAATTCATCGTAGAGCCCACGGGCTGCTTCTATTCGGCTGATACCTGCGGGAGCCAACCTGATATCGAGCTGGGCGCCAACGAGGTCGAAGCTTGTGCCTTTGATGCTCGTCATATCGAGGGAATGCTCTTTTAGCGTCTGCTCCACATCCTCAGGGCTGACGCCAAACCGCCGGGCGACTCCGTCTAGATTGGGCTTGCGGTAGCCATCGTCGGGGGTGATCCCCAAATGGTACGCACAGAAAAGACCAAAGCCGTCCATGGCCAATTGATCGCCATCTGCTGAGGCGAGCTCCCGGCCACCCAAAACGCTATGGCCGTCGGCCGTGTTGTTGGTGGGAGAAAGCTGTCTTTCCATGCCGCCCTGCCGGTGTCCCCGTGCACGGTTGCCCTGATTATTACCGCCGCCGCCACCGCCACCTCGTCCCTGTGGCTTGCGCTTACGTCGCCGGCCTTGCTGCCCGCCGCCGCCGCCGCCGCCACCGCCACCAGACCTACCACCACCACCACCACCTCGGCCTCTTCTTCGGCCCCCTCCGGATGGACTTGGTTCCGTCATTTTACAGCCTCATCTCTTCCAATAGATGCCTAGGGAGTGGAGAAAGTGGCATGATTACCCGCTACTCTCCAGGCGATCGCCGGTCGATCGCCCTGGTACGCTCCCGGTTTCGCAACACTCAGACGACTCCATCGAGACGTCCTCGAAACTCATTTCCGCGTGTCTTCGCGCGAATGGGCGCTTTTCGCATTCCTCATTCGCTTGATGGCCCCGCCCAACCCTTACAGCGGTTGTTGCGTCGTCCTATGCAATTGGGGCCTAAATGGGGGCGCGGGAATCAATGTCTCCGCGGCTTATCCCTGGCGACCCTTCGGTCGCTCTATATTCTGAGTTGAGCAGTGCTCCGCGCTTCAGTCAAGCCCAAATTGCGATCCAACGTGCAATTTACCGGCCGGGGTAACCGGTGCCGTGGCGGTGGAAATACCCCCGCGGAACTCTTTGAGGGGTTGCCCCAAAATGGGGATTCTGTACAGTCTCTCGGAGCTGTGAAATACTGCCCAACAGATTGGGTTACAGGTATAGCGGATGCGCGCGCTGAGATTATCCTTTACTATCGTTGCTTTCCAGATCGCCACGGGAGCGGCTTGGGCACAGACGGCAACGGACCAGAATTTCTCCGTTCAGCTCTTTGAGCCTGCCATCGGGATCAAGGATACGTTCTTTTCCGTAGAGAGCGCCGGTGTTGCCAACCATTTGGCATTCGGCTTTGCTGGTTTTCTCCACTACCAACATCGGCCGCTGGTGATTTATTCCCGCACGTTGCCCGGCACGGGCGCCAGTGATTTCGACCTCGATAATGCAAGTCGGTCCATCGATCTTGTGAGCAATCAATTGAACGCCAATGTCATGGGCGCTGTGGGCCTACATTATAAATGGTTTCACGCCCAAGTTGGACTCGATCTACCCGTGACGCTCATGACCAAGGGTCATGTAGTCAATAGTCAGGGCGATTTGATTGGCAAGATCAATTATGCGGGTGGCTTGGGCGATCTCCGATTGCAGTTGAAAGTTCAGTTGCTGCGAGAATGGCATGGCTTGTCTATTGCCTTTTCTCCCATTCTTACTTTTCCCACATCCACCTACGACAGCTTCGGCGGCGATCCCTCCCTTTCATTTCGACCGCGCGTCGCGTTGGACTACCGCATCGGCGATCTTTTGATCGCTGCGAACTTGGGATATCTGGTGCGGGAAAGTACGACCTTCTTTTCCAGCGAAATTGGCGACCGATTTCTCTACGGGGTTGCAATCGGTTATCAAGTTCATAAGCGTATCTTCGCCATGGTCGAGGTTTTTGGCCAAGCGGGCTTCAACACAAAATCCAACTGCAAACAGGATCCTCTAACGGGAACACCTATTTGTAGTGATACGTCTGCCGTTGACCTAGACGCCTTTCCTCTCGAGCTCATGTTCGGTGGTCACGTCAACATCGCCCGCGGTTTTTCCGCAACCATCGGCGCCGGCTTTGGTTTGATCAAGGCAGTGGGTAGTCCTGAATTTCGACTCTTGGCGGGTTTGAGGTGGGCTCCCGATTTCAAAGACACCGACTCGGATGGCGTTTACGATCGCGAAGATAAATGCCCGACGCAGCCCGAGGATAAAGACGGCTTCCAAGACGCCGATGGTTGTCCTGAACCTGATAACGATCGCGATCGTATTCCTGACACGCGCGATAAATGTCCCAACCGTGCAGAGGATCGCGACGGCTACCAGGATCACGATGGTTGTCCCGAACTAGACAACGATAAGGATGGCATTCCTGACCTTCACGACGAATGTCCGATGAAGAAGGAGACGCTGAATAAATACAAGGATAAGGATGGCTGTCCGGATACACCCGAGCGTGACGGCGATGGCATTCCCGATCATCTCGATAAATGTCCCGACGAACGCGAAGACGTCGATAATTTCCAAGACGAGGACGGTTGTCCCGATCCCGACAACGACAACGATAGCGTTCCGGACAACCTCGATGACTGTCCACTAGAAGCGGAAGACATCGACAACTTCAAAGACGACGATGGTTGTCCCGAGCCGGACAACGATAGTGACGGTGTGTTGGATGCTAAAGACAAATGTCCCAACAAGCCCGAAACCATCAATGGCTATAAAGACCATGATGGCTGTCCGGATCGAGGCAAGTCTCACGTCATCATCAAAGAAAATAAGATCGTTATTACGAAGAAGGTCTACTTCGCCACGGGGCGCGCAAAGATCAAACGTCGCTCCTATGGCATTCTTAATGAAGTGGCCTTGGTTCTGCGAGCGAACCCCCAGATCAAAGGTATTCGCGTCGAGGGGCATACGGATAATCGCGGCAAGGTCGCTTACAACACCTCGCTTTCGCAAAAACGTGCGGATGCGGTACGCGAGTATCTGATCAAACGGGGCACCCTTGCCTCGCGGCTATTCGCGGTTGGCTATGGCCCAGAAAAGCCCGTTGACTCCAATCGTACGTCCAAGGGGCGTGCCAACAACCGCCGCGTTGAATTTACCATTCTTGAGCAGGCCCCCGGAAAGGCCCCGTAGCAGCCGCTGATTGAGGAGCCGAACCGATGCGCCAAACGAGCTACTTGCTTACCCTTCTCGTACTTAACGCTTGTGCGACGGGTTCAACGTCGAAGACCGCCACGACCACCAACAACACCGCAGAACGCCATCCCTATCGCGCCAAAGCGGTGGCCGGAGCCAAAGCGGAAAAATGCAGCGACACGTTCAATGGAAATTTGGTGACGATCGACGAGACGGGAAAAAGTTTCGTCGTGAAGACTGCGGATGGAAATAGTGAGGCCGCAGAAAAGTCCATTTGGCGTGGCGATCTCAATGGGGATAAACAAGAAGACCTCATGCTCTATTTCGGACATTGCGGAAATCGAGGCGAATGTATGGCCGGAGTTTATATTCGTTGTCAGGCGAATACGTTCGCTGAGGTCGTCGCTCCCCAGTATTTCTTTCGCCTCGGTTTAGGCAAGGCCAAGACGGAAAAACTCGGCGCGAAATGGCTGGATATTTTCGAGATTCAGCGCGGCGGAGACAAGCTGAGTGTCGTTCATTGGCATTTTGATGGCTCACGCTATAAACGCGATGAAGGAAGCCGCCGGTCACTCGACATGGGTAAAGGCAAATAGCGTACCCGTTCCAAAGCCGTTAAGGCTTGTTCACAGTGTGGCCTAGAACCCACGTGACGATCTTCTAGCTTTTCCCCCTTTACAGCCACTATCCAATGATAATCGGCCGAGATTTGGCTGAGTGGCCGCAACTCCTCAGCCGTGGCACAGGGTTCGCAATATCCTCCCTCCGAAAGGCGATTCGTCGCCGAATATGGAGGTCGATCATGCGAGTCAAACTTATCGCGACCCTTGTGACGTTGGTCACATTTGCCAGCTTGAATCATGCTGATGCTCAATTTCTCCACCGGAGTGCCGTACGTGCTGAACGCAATCTCGGCATTACTCTAACGGGCGATTCTTTCTTCAGCGCGGACGACATTGGCCTTCCGCTGCCGGGAGTCCAACTGACGTATAATATCAGTCCGTATATGGCGCTGGAAGCCAAGACGAGTTTGCTCTATTCGGGGACACCGCTCAAAGGGATGAGCGTCAACACGGTGGGGATCAAAGGCTATTTTCTCAAGGGGCGATTTTCGCCCTATGCCTATTTGAGAACGGGCTTTGCTCATACGGAACAGACCTTGCTCAATGAGAAGATCGCCGCTCGTTTCGTCGGCATTGGCGAGGCCGGTGGCGGGTTGGAATTTGCCGGCCATTCAGGATTGGTGCTCTATCTGGAGGCTGGCCCGGTCACAGCGTTCACCAGCGAATCCATCGCCATTGCCGGTCGTGCGTCCGTGGGCATCGGGGTGCGCTTCTGATGTCGCCTTTCTTCTTCTGCCGGGGATCTTATGGGATAATCCTCGACGTATGGCCCCACCTTCATGCTGCTTGTGCTCGAAAGAGATCGCGTTGGGTGACCCAACGTGTCCGCATTGTGGTGCGGGGCAGGTGGTGGTTGACCCTCAGGCTGAAACCATCGTCGGCATTGAGGATGAGGCACCGCAGAGGGGGGCTGCCTCCGCAGGCTGGGACTCTGAGGAAACCGTCACCGACCCGGTCGAGGATGAGGCGCCGCAGAAAGATTCCGGTTCAGCTCGCGTCGGCACCGGCGGGAAGTTCGGCCGGCGAACCCCATCGTCCATGAATAAGACCCTGGTTTTCGAAGACGCTGATGCCCTTCGGGCCCAGGCCTTGGCACACCGACCGACAAAAGTCATTGATGAAGAGGGAAAAGCCACGGACGCGGCTAAATCGGGCGACCCCATCGATTCTCCCGAGCAAGACTTAGCAAATCTTCAGCCCACGCGGGCAGTGCTGAAATGGCTACTCTTCGTTAGTTTCATTTCGGTTGTCGGGTTGCCCATCTTCTTCTGGTTGCTCTGGGGCGGGGTCGGTCGGCAATACCGCGTGACGACGCACGCGTGGTCCGTTCAACCGCTCTGGGGCTCGCGTTTGCGAACCTTAGAACACAGGCATCTGGCCCAATGTGAAATCAACTCCGCGCTAATGGGTTTGAGCGCAACCCTTTGCCTTATGCCGCTCGACCGATCGAATCAAAGGCCGATCTACTTCCGGTACTGTCGTCCTGAAGAATTGCAGGACTTGCTCGCTAAGGTTGAGGCCTGGCGGGCTTCGCTGAGCTAGTTCTTGTGCATTTCGCTGGCAAGCCAATACGTCGTTTTTCGGTCGGCTTGATTGGGACCTTCGCCACGATTGCCGGTTACGCTGGTTGCACCGGTTGCAACGATGCTTCCCGCACTGTCGACCGCGGCGTGCAATGTCCCGAAGAAGTCGTTGCGCCTCACATGCTGCCGAGGCAGAAAGCGGAACACCGGTCCTGGCGTTACTGGGCGGCAAAATACTCGGGGAAAGCGAAAGAGCCGCTGTTGAGTTCAGGCGATTTTCAGACTCAGCGTGCGGCCGTCGCCCGAATCAAGAATGGACTGGGTTGGTCAGCTGGCCGCTGGAATGTGATGCGGCGTCGGATTACCGCACGAACACTAAGAAACTATCTGGAAGAAAGCGTGGCGAGCCTCATCACACGCGTTCGGCAAAATAAACGTGTTCTGCGGGGCGGAACGAGGCCATCCAAACTCATCGAGCGCTACCAGCGTTTTGTCGCTGCGGCGCAGCTTGTCGTACCGGGAGAGTTCCGCCTTGCCATCCGAGAAACGCCTCTGGGTTGCTATCCTAGCGCCAAAGGGCTCTATGCTAGAGTGGGTGCCAAGTCCGCCGGGAAGGCAGTCGATCCGGCCTTCAACCTCAACCAATGCTCTCGTATCTTTCCGGGCGAAATCGTACGGGTGCTCTATCGAGCCAATGACCGTTGGTGGTTGGTTCACACATCTTATGCGGAGGGTTGGGTGCAGCCGCCAATGCTCAGCGCTCCGCTCGAAACAATGCTCGCCGCGCGTTTCGCGGCCGTGCAAGGTCCTTCATCTATGCCGCTTTCGGTCGGAAAGCGCTATTCCTCGATGACGTTCGATGCTGACAGCGTCCCACTCGAAGATTTCGCCGGTAAGATCATCGGTTATGGCCGCATCGGTTTGGTCCTACCCAGGGCTCCTCTATTTCGATATGAGTCGGTATTCGATCGCTGGCTGTCAAAGCCTGTATCGCCTTGGGCGTGGTTTCCGGGCGAAAGGGGATTGGTTCGGGTCAGACGCCGGGCTGACCACGTTCGCCCAACGGGCATCATACCTCTGACACGCCACGCCTTGTTTCGTCGAGCATTTGCATTGCTCGACCAACCCTATGGTTGGGGTGGGCGGGGAGGTCACCGCGATTGCTCGCGTTATATGATGGACCTTTTCAATGGCTTCGATGTGCAGCTGCCCCGAAATTCTCTGCGCCAATCTGTTGCTGGTGCGGAGAATATTGATGTGAGCTCCTTTAGCGAAACGCAGAAGCGGCGTGCCATTCGCAAGGCCGCTAAGCGTGGAGCCGTATTGCTCTATATGAAGGGACATATCGCCCTCTATCTCGGCAGCGATACTGTCGCCGGACAGCAGTTCGATTTCGCTATTCACGCGCTCTATGGCTATCTGACTCGATGCGAAGGCGTACGAGAAACCCTCAATCGCATTGATCGTGTTGCCATAACGTCGCTCGATCTTGGACGCGGTAGCTCACGCAAATCGTATCTGCAGCGCATTCAGACCCTCGTCGTCATCGGCAAGCCGGGGATTAGCGTCGGAATGACGAAGTAGAGTTCCGGAGTATTTCCTCATTGCGCCGTGGCTTTTCAGCGTTTTGCGCGCAATAATGCCAAACATCTTCCGTAAGAATAGCCGCACGACGCCTACGCCGTGCTCCGGAGAAGTCGATGGACGTTCGCCGCCGCTTTTTTACCCTCTTTGTTCTTGCCTCCTTCTCGATCGTGTTCTGCCTCAGCCATACCGGCTGCAAAAAGCCGATCGAGTTGATGCCGAGCATTAGCCCCACCGGACCAACGAAGCAAAGCAAGCCGCTGGTTAAGATCGCCTTTGACCGGCCCATGGTGGCCGGAACCAAGACGGGAAAGGAACTCGATACCGCCCCTCTCGGGGTGCAGCTTACCCCGGCCACTCAGGGCAGGTGGTACTGGCTGAATGAAAAAACGTTGGCGTTTCTCCCGACCGAACACTTGCAGCCGGCAACGTCTTACGCGGTATCTATACCGCCAGGTGCCAAATCCCTTGATGGTATTTCTCTGCGAACGAATCGCGAATCGGAATTTGAAACCATCCGGCCGGAAATCAAAATCAGCGAGCCCAAATCCAGTCACCGAGGCGGCGCGTGGTTCGGCCCGCAGCAGCGGCTCTCGTTGCGATTTACCCAACCCGTTGATTCAGCGGAAATTGCCCGGCATTGCGCATTTCTCACCGCCAACGGCAAGCGGGTGATGTTGACCGTGCTCGGTGAACAACGGCAGAAGCGCGCTCTCTATTTGCAGGTGAAGCCTGCGTTACCCTTGAGCCGCAATACGGAATGGCGTCTTCGTTGCGAGGCAGGTGTCGCGGGTATCTACGGCTCTCTCGGCTCTTCCGATGCGACGGAAGTTTCGTTTCGGGTTTTCGCACCGTTGAAAGTCATGAAGATCAGCCCCCAGGGAAAAGAGCCGATCGAGCCGGACTGGGCCACGAAGATCACAATCAACTTCAATAATCCGGTTTCCTATCCGTTCAAACTTCATACGACACCATCCGTAGGGCTCGACGAACAGAGTTGTAGTCGCAGTTGGAGTTCCCCCAATATCGTTGTCTGCAAAGCAAACCTAGAGCCCAAAACCTCCTATAAGGTATTCGTGAACGCCGACCAGAAGGATGCCTTCGGTCAGACGATGGGCAAGAAAGACAGTAAGGCCCATTTTGTAGGCACCTTCAAAACCGGCCCAGCAAAACCGCGCCTTGACGTTGAAAATGGGCTTTGGGTCGTCGAAGCGGGCAAGCATTTTACAACCTGGGCACGCAACATAGACACGATCGAAGTCGAAGGAGCCCGTATCCCCCCAGAAAAGCTGGGCCAAATAGCTGAGGCGATAGACTGGTGGGATACGGAATGGTTGGATTTCGAAGAACTCAAAATCACCCCCAAAAAAGAGGTGATGACGCTCAGCCATCCGCGCGATAAATGGGGGCAAGTACCGGCTTCTACCGTTCCCCTTTTCGACAAGAAAGCGAAAGGCGTATTCTATCTCCGCTACCATAGCGACGATGATGATAGTTCGAAAGCCCACGAGCTGTTGCTCAATATCACCGACCTCACTCTCGTAACCAAACTCGGCGTGAAGGCGGGGCTGGCTTGGGTAACACGTCTGTCGAGTGGTGCTCCCGTTCGCGGCACTAGCATTGAGATCTACACGGTCAAAGGCAAACGGGTTTGGCGCGGTCGTACCGCCCGAGATGGCACCGCAAAATTGCCGGGCCGCAAAACCCTCGCCAAACATATGGAAGCCGGCGACGAAGGCGACAGCGACGCGGACGATGAGGACGACGAAGAAGAGGGGTGGGAGGACGAAGACGATGAAGAAAGCGCGAATCGTTGGGAACCTAAGCTTTTCGTAGTGGCAAAGCATAAGGACGACTGGACCTTCAATGACCCCAACCGAAGTGGCGCGCTGAGCGCTTATAGTTTCAATTTAAAGCAGAGTCTGAGCGTACGAGATGCGGAACTTCGTGGCTATGTTCATACCGATCGCGGCATCTATCAGCCGGGTGATACCGTGCACGTCAAGGGCATGCTGCGGGTTATGCGTCCCGGGCGTCGCCTCGAGCTTCCGCGGCAAGGAAAAATTTCAATCGCGGTCAAGGACCCTCGAGGTTCCACGGTATTGAAGCGTGACGTGGAATTGGGGAAATTCGGCAGTTTTGTTTTCGACGTACCCCTGCGCAAAGATACTCATCTTGGTGACTATGATATCAGCGCCAAGCACCGCCTCGGCTTGGTTCGGCGATCATTCTCAGTAGAGGACTATGAACCAGCCAATTTCGAGGTGAAGACGACCCTGGGCCAGCCTTTCTATCAAATGGGTCAGAAGCTGGATATTTCTCTCTCGGCGAATTTCTTTTATGGCGCTCCCGTGCGCCGCGGCAAAGTCAACTGGAGCGTCCATCGTCGGAAAACGAAATACAGTTTCAAGAAATACCCGGGCTTTGCATTCGTTGATGAGCATAGCTGGTACGACGATAGTTCCGTAGAGGATTACGTAACGGAATCAGAGGGCAAGACGGATAGTGATGGGCAAGCGCGGCTAAAGCTGGCACTCCCGCGCAAATCTCCTCGGGACTACCGGTATTTGATCAAGGCCACAGTTAGCGATGATACCAATCAGCGGATCTCAGCGCGCACGTCCGTTGCGGTAGCACGCTCGCCGATCTACCTCGGCATCAAGACGGGAAATTGGATGATTCAGGCCAAGAGGCCGAAGACATTTCATATTGTGGCCGTCTCACCCGACCAGAAGCAAATCGCGGCTAAAGCGCACCTTCGCGTCTACCGTGAGGAAAATAACTGTGCGTGGGAAAAGACCGGGCGCACGGGAACCTATCGCTGTTCAAAACGCGACGTCGAACTTCTCAATCGCAAGATAGACATTCCTGCGAATGGTCAGTCGACGGCCACCATCACACCCAAGATAAACGGCAAGTATTGGATCGAGGTTACGAGTAAAAAGAGGGGCGTTTCCTCAAAGAGTGCCTATTGGCTTTGGGTTTGGGGCGGGAAAGGGGGTTCGTTCAAGTTGAATGAATCGCTGCGATTCGACTTGATGGCCGATAAGAAAAGTTACAAGCCGGGTGATACCGCGCGGATCCTACTCAAAACGCCAATCGACCGCCCCACCGCTTTGGTGACCATTGAGCGACGCGGGGTTCTCAGCAAACGTGTGATAAAGCTCAAACCCAACCAAAAGACCATTGCGGTGCCGATCAAAGATGATTATGCGCCCAACGTCTATCTCTCTGTGGCGTTGTTCAAGGGCCGTACGTCGGACGGTCAACGGGGGTTTCCACTACTTGCGGTAGGTATGACGGAACTTTCGGTAAGTACCGGGCGCAAGCGCCTCAAAGTGAGCGTGGTTCCAGAGCAGACCGACTACCGTCCCGGTTCGCCAGTGAACGCAACTATCAGCGTTACGGACTATCAAGGCAAAGGCGTTGCCGCTGAGTTAGCGGTAGCCGCGGCCGATGAAGGGGTGCTTTCGTTGATCGGATTTTCTACGCCAAATCCACTGTCTTCCTTCTACGCGGTATGGCCCTTGGGCATCGTTACCGCCACCCAATACGATCGTCTCAGACAACCGGTGGCTCCCGGCACCGAACGGCCCATAACCGGTGGTGATGAAGATGATGGTGGCGGGGGAGACGACGCCGGTTCGGCACGGTCGCGGTTTGTAGCATCCGCTTTCTGGGATGGCCGTGTACAAACCGATTCTGAAGGAAAAGCGGAGATTTCCTTCCAAGCGCCGGATAATCTGACGGCCTTTCGGATTATGGCTGTGGCGGCCGACGAGCGAGACCGGTTTGGTTCGGGTGATACCCGCATCCGCATCAACAAACCTCTGCAGCTCAAGCGGGCATTGCCCCGATTCCTGCGGGTAGGTGATTCGGCGCGAATTGGCGTTGTCGTTCATAATGAAACCGGAGCCGATGGTGTCGCCCGTGTGGGCTTTGTCAGTGATGGAACGCTCAAAAGCGTGCCCAAGGCTGAACGTGAAATCGAAATAAAAGCGGGCGGTCGAAAGGTTGTCCGGTTTGCCGTAGAGGCAACGAAGGTCGGTACCAGCAAACTGCGTTTTTCCGCGAGCCTTGGTGATTTCAAAGATCTCGTCGAATACCAACTCCCCATACTCTACCCGACGGCTGAGCGCAGCAAGGTGCTCGCCGATAGCCGAACCCTCAATACCAAAGACGGTGGTCATGCGGCTACGGTGGCCCTCAAATTGCCCGCAGAGGCGATTGCAGAGTCGGCGAAGGTTAGCGTCGCAATATCAACCTCACCGGTTACAGGTTTGGAGCAGGGCCTGGACAAGTTGATTCGCTATCCTTATGGCTGTCTCGAACAAACCACATCGAAGTTGATCCCGATGCTTGCCGTAAAAGCCATCCAGAAAACCCTAGGCGTTGCCGGCACCAAGAGCGCATCCCTGAAACGTTTTGTTAAGATCGCTATCGCCAAGATCGGCAAGCACCAAGTGAAGCAAGGCGGTTTTGCCTTATGGCCGGGTGGGCAGGCGGAAACCTACTATTCCGCCTATGCGCTTTGGGGACTACACCTCGCGAAGCGCGCTGGCTTTGCCGTCAATCGCAGCCGCGTCGCGGAAGGCGTGAAGTTCTTGGAACGGGCGCTCAACTACGGTATCGACCAACATGAAGACCTGGACGGCCATAACGAAACAGGCAATCGGGCGGAGGAGGCCTTTGCTGCCTACGTCGCGTCGCTCTATGGAAGCAAGGCGGGTAACCCACTAGACTTATTGAAACACGCCGATACCCCCATCTACGGCAAGGCCTTTGCCGCGCTGGCTCTACGAAAGCGCCATGGCAGAAAGTCACCGATCACTGTTCAGGCGGCCAAGCTATTCGAAGAGGTGATAAAGAAGAATCTAGAACGGGGGCTTATCGTCGAGCCCCACGCTGAAGATCTACAGTGGTATATGAGTAGCGACGTGCGTACCACCGCCATCGCCCTCTTGGCCCTGCAAAGACTCACACCGCGCAGCAAACTCATCGGCAAACTCGCCCGAACGTTGTTGCGCGCACGAAAAAAACACTACCAATGGTGGAATACGCAGGAACAGGTTTATTCCTTGCTCGCCCTTGCCCGCTATGCGAGGCGCTTTCGTCCTCGAGAAGGCAAAGCGACCCTTGTGGCCGCTGATGGCAAGGTGCTACAGGAGTTTGAGTTTGACAAGAGCACACGGCGAGCCACGTGGCGCATCGAAGGGGCTGCACTCCGCGACGCAGGTAAAGCACTAACGATTCGAAGCGAACAAAAACTCTATTACCGGGCTTCGCTGCGTTACCATCCCGAAGTGGCCAAACTGAAGGCGCGCCGCCGAACAATCGCCGCCTACTATGCCTATCGTGACGCTAAGACCCGAAAACGTTTGAAGCGGTTCAAGGTGGGAGATATCGTCAAACTGCGAATCGCCCTGAAGAGCAACGACCGAATTTTCCATGCGATGGCGTCTCACCATTTGCCGGCCGCCTTTGCTCCGATCAATCCGCGGCTCAAGACAAGCGGCACCTCTGATTCGGATGACGATGATTCGTATTGGCGCGGCTATCAATATCTAGAGCTACATAAAGACCGTGTCGACTATACCTTGGAAGAACTCGACTCAGATTTACGTCTGCAAGAGATCAAAGTGCGTGTCACAACGCCCGGGCGCTTCACCATACCCGCTACGCTGGCCGAAGCGATGTACAATCCGCGGGCCCGCAGTCGCAGTTTGCCGCAGCAGATCGAGGTTGTGGAGTAGATGGTGCGCCTTTTGCCAAGGCGAAGGGTTCTGCGTCTATGCGCCGCCGCTGGTCTGTCCGTCGTCGTTGTGGCGATCGCTTGGCAGATCCTTGTTCGCATAAATCTGCCCAATGAATCATTGTGGCGAAAGGCGGGGCATCAATCCGTCGTCCTTTTGGCTAGCGAAGGGGGCGTACTGCGTAGCCAGGCCTCAAAAGAAGGAGGCCGGCAACACTGGGTAGCTCTTGAGCAGATTTCGCCGCACCTCTTGGCGGCCACGCTCGCCGCTGAAGACAAATCCTTTTACGCGCACGCCGGTGTCGACTGGTCTGCGATGTTCCGCGCAGTCTGGCTCAACATTCGGGCTCTACGCTGGGCTTATGGTGGTTCAACGATCAGCATGCAGCTAGCCGGCAGGCTAAGCCCCCGGCCGCGAACGATCGTTGGCAAGTTTCAGAAGATGCTGCTCGCTGCACGGCTGGAACGCTGCCTTTCAAAAGAAGAAATCCTTGAACACTATTTCAATCGCATCTACTACGGCAACGGCGCTTGGGGTGCGGCGGCGGCTTCACGGCGCTATTTCGGTCGTTCAATAGCCAAGCTGACGCTGGGGCAGGCAGCGCTGCTCGCCGTGCTGCCCCGCAACCCTACCATGTACGATCCATTCAAACGCCCCAAACGGGCGAATCGTCGCCGTCAGCATGTCCTCCAACTACTCCGCGATAACCACCGCGATACCGGTGCGATGAGCGAGGAGGATTTCGCGTCAGCCAAAAGTGAAACACTGCCACGTCGGGCATATCGCTGGCCTGCCGAAGTAGGCGCGGGCCACTTCATCGACTACGCCAAGAATAGGTGGGGCAAGGTCAAAAAGAGGGCTGGAAATACCTTGCGGACAACACTCGATCGACGCCTGCAAATCCGCTTGCAGACCGCTGTTTCCCGTCATACTCAGCGCTTGGCCGCAGACGGCATGAGCCAAGCGGGAGTGGTCGTCTTGCGCAACAGTGATGGCGCGATTCTGTCAATGGTTGGATCGGCCGACTATCGCGACAGAAGGTTTGGACAGCATAATGTGGTCACAGCCCGCTTACGGCCAGGATCGGCTCTCAAACCCTTTGTTTATGCACTCGCGCTCGAGCGGGGCGCCACGCCGGCGACGCAGGCTTTGGATGTTGTACTGCCGCACGATGCAACGCGGGCGTATGGTATCAACGTTAAGCAGCATGGTCCGGTGCGTTATCGTGAAGCGCTTGCCGGGTCCTATAACCTTTCCGCGGTGCATACGCTGCAGAAGGTGGGGGTGGATGCTGTCCTGGAAAGGTTGCGGCTGGCGGGGCTGTCCACGCTGGACCAACCCGAAGATAGCTATGACGAACGTTTGGCCATTGGGCATGCGGAAGTCACGCTTCTGCAGCTGACTGCGGCTTTCGCAGCCTTTGGCAAAGGCGGCATTCCGCTAGTTCCCCGCGCTTTCGGAGCGGTGAAAAAAGCGAAGGCCATCTTTGATGCACGTATTGCGTATCAGATCTTTGACGTTCTTCAGGACGAGACCGCACGGCGCCCGATGTTTGGTCAACGCGTGCCGATGTATCTGCCATTTCCGGTGGCGATGAAGACGGGAACCACCCGCGCCTATACGGATAACTGGGCGTTGGGAACCACCCGGGAATATACGGTTGGCGTTTGGGCCGGCAACTTCGATGGCAAACCGAGTCATAAAGTTGTTTCCCGCAAAGGAGCGGTCCCATTGCTTCGTGCCGCCTTTCAGGGGATAGCGAGTATCTATGGCAATCCAACTCCCCCGCCCCGGCCGGCAGGGCTGGTCAATGCCAGTGTTTGCGCGCTAACGGGCCTAAGACCCAGTGCCCATTGTCCTCATCGAAAGGTTGAGATCTTTCGCTCCGAAAACCTGCCCAAAGAGGCGTGCGGCTGGCATCGATACGCCTGCGGGCAGGCGGTTGTCGATTATCCGCCGGCCCTACAAGCTTGGGCGCGGGCTCACGGCAAGCTCGAAGAAGATGCGCGTTGCCGCAAAGCGCAGGCGACGTATCTGCGAATCACATCACCCAGAGAAGGTGCTGAGTTCATCTTGGATGGATTTCGATCTTTAAGGCAACAGCGCCCGCCCGTAAGCGCACAATTCGATGGCGGCAGCGTGCGCTGGACGGTCAACGGTCGTCCTTGGGAAAGATGGGTTCCAAAACCGGGAAAACATCTGCTCGTCGCCCGCAATGGCAAATTGCGCGACCAAGTGGCCTTTAGCGTTGAGCGCTAACTCGCCAGCTTCACCGCGCGGGTTGTAATCATATTGATACACGGCAACGCCAGTTGCCATGCAGCAATCGGTACGGTCGGCGAAAAAGTGAGCGGGACGTTTACCGGCACACTCATCCCACCTCCTGGAATGGAGAGTCCAACCTTGGAAATTTCCAATGGCACCTTTTCCGCGGTTCGAAGCGCCCCAGAGGAGGGAGGAAAATAGCCTCAGCCGCAGCCCCAAGGACATACCGCCGGATCTTGCGTAGCGCCGCCGTCCTAGACGTAGACCCATGTAGGTTTGTTGGCCACCTGGTGGAAATCGCGATAGATATCACGCCCCAGTTCAGGCGACCCAGCCACGGGTATTGGCATATACCTTGCTCTTCTTTTGGGCAATCAACCATCACAAAAGGGGAGTTCAGATGCTACGCAAAGCCACCGTCTCAATCGCCGCCTTCGTCGTCCTTTTCTCCCTGACGGAAATCGCCCATGGACAGACCGCCACCAGCGTAGCGCAAAGGCTCGGGTTGCCCTCCTCGGCTACGCCAAACGTTACGGCTCCCGCGGCCGGCCCGAATGGAACGTTGGTTTATCTGAACCGCAAAGGCCTCGTCACCGCCCTTCAACCCGCAACCGCCACGGCCTATTTTGGCAGCGCGAAGGGCATCGTCTTTGTGGTTAACACCCAAGGCTATTTCGTTGTTCGTAATGGTAAGCCCGTTCAACTTCGCCAAGGCCCAAGGGCGCTGTCGCATTTTCCCCATGCCCGTCGTGTTGCGCGAGCCATTTCCCACTATGCAAAGCGCGTGGCCAAGAACTCCCGAAAGGTGGCCACCAGGCCGTCTAGCAAAGGGAACGCGAGTCTTTATCGGAGCATGTCAAAGATGAATCAGATGATGCACAACACCAACATGAACATCATCAACAACATCGGCGGTGCCGGTTGCACGCGCCACTATGAAAACAATGCCTATGTTGGCTGTTGGTAACGCTTAACACCAACCGGCAGGCGGCGTGTCCGCTTGAACAGTTTGTTGAAAGGGCCTTATGCGAGATGTGCTTTCGTTATCTTTCCGCTTTTATCAACGGTGATGCTCCACGTGGGGCCGGTCCATTTCCATAGAAATTTCCCTTTCGCGTCCAAAGTGCCCACATAGAGGTAGAGATTCATACTCAAGCCATTGTCTGCGATGGCTTTCTTGAGCAAGGGCTGGATGACCTTCATGGGCAAGGTCGCCGTCTTTTGGGCCCCAACATTAAACGGCCTCGCCTGTACTATCTTGACGTCATTCGTCAACCCTAGCGTTGGTTTGTCCACCCAAAGCTCAAAGGCGAGAGAGGCGTTGGGGGTGGCCCAGCGAATATCGATACTCCACGTTCCTTTCTTGTCTTTCGAAAAATCCCAGCCCTGAAAAAGATCGGCCACCCGGGTAAGTCGACCGGTACGCTGATCCCATTCGATTGCCAAGGGAGTGCTCTTGCGGGCATAACGCGCATTGGGAAGGTGATAGGACATCCTAAAGGCGTCCGAATTGGTATACATGACATGCGCACCCGGTATGAATATGACTCTCTTCCTAAACGATTGCCCAATTGTTCCATCGGTGACCACCACTACATCTTGACCACGAAACTTAGTCGATTCCGTCGTCAGTTTCTCTTTCTGTTTGCTGCCAAAACAAACCCTGGATGAAGCAGGGAATCTCCCGTCACTCCCCGATCCCCCCATGCCCAGACGGCAGGTCGCCTTGCTCGTCTCCATCGTCGGCCGACCTACAGTACAGAAGAAGAAGTGGTCTATGCCTCCGTAGGCCTTTCGTGATTTTGGCGTTCCGTATTTCTTTAGAAATCCCTTCAACCAGTCCGCACGCATATAGGTCAGATAGCCATGGTCCCCCACTTCGAGTAATTGTGCTTTGGTCTTGTGGGTGACAATGCTCTTCGTAGGCAGGATCTTTTCACGCTTCTGAGTTCCGGCAGCCCAGTAGATGATCGGGTAGGTCGGATAACCGTTTCTCTTTAGGTAGCAACTCTTATCGTAGTCGAAGGCGCTTTTGGCTAGCGCGTCAGTATGCTCTTGGGATATATGAGCGACGTGGAAGACGCTCTTTGCTGCAATACCGTCTTTTCCGCTGAGCTTGATTGTACGGTCACCCGCAATTAGGGGAACCGAATCATATCCAAGAAAGGTGAGCTGTTCTCGAAACTTCACCGTCAAAGCCGCTGATCGTTTCGGGCAATAGACGACCAATTGGTAGCTGCCTCGTTTGAAGAAGAACTCATAGTCTGGAACTATGAGTTCGCAGCGCCATACACCGGCCTTTTCCGTATAGCCCATTTTTTTAGCTGCTTTGAGTGCGCTCGAACTGCCAAAGTAGTAGCTTCCAGCAATTGTGGCGGCCGTCAAACCAAGAATAATCCAGCCAGCAAGATTTGTAGAAAGGAGGGCCACCTTGGTAGCCATAACGCCAGCGGCACCGGCCCCAAGACCGACGACGGCAATTCCCTTGGCGATATTATTCTCCTCTGAATTCCATAGGTCACCGAAGGACAGAAGGGAGAACAGAAGGGCGACAGGGCCGAGGAATTTTCCCGCCCCCTTCAAACCCTTGACCCCCTTGGTCAATGCTGCAGTTGTCCCCTTCGAAAGAGGGCCCAATGCGTTGGCCACTACGATGCCATCGTCTGCGCCGCCCATTATTCTCATCGTTTCCTTGCCCACATCCGACCAGAATGCACCATGGTTGGAAACCGTTCCACTCATGTCCGCAGTCGCTGCCAGGAGCTGGACTTCTTCAAAGGCCCTCATTGAACGGCCCTTATCGGTTTTCATTTTCTTGCCCATGGCATAACTTGAACGCGAGTTGAAAAACGCCATCAAGATGTCAACGAGCTGCTCTTGGTGGACTTTCCCCCTACCCATCTTCGTATTGTATTTATGCCAATCGACATATCGTCGTTTGGCGACCGGTGCTTTTCTATTTCCCCATTGGGTGAGATATTTATAGTTATTCACCGACTTCTTCAGAGGGTTCTTGGCCATTTCCTCCAGTTTCAGACAGCTGTGGTCTTTTAGCGCCTTCACGAGCAAGGGAAGAATGTTCTTTTTCGCGAGTTCCCTTTTCTTCTTCATGAAGGCCTTGAAGTCCAAGTTTCCCGATTCTGCCAGCGTCTTTTGATCTATCTCCGCCTGTTTCGTGACCGCCTTCCCCAAATCTATCAGTAGCTTGTTCGTACTCGTGAGACCCAGGGCTGCGAGAAGCGTAGCGGATAGGCTTTGCACGTATTTCGTGCCCCGATAATGGTCAATGGACGGGAAGAGTTCTTCCCATACCTGAAGATCGAAACCAACCTTGCAGTCCGTTGGCACCGTCCCCAAACAATCCAAACGATCGCTCCAAAGGGGTTGGGGGATGCTCTCGCTAGGAGACCATGCCTCTGGTTGCACGCACATTTGCCAATAGCGCAAACTGATTTTCAGTTTGCCCAAAAAAGGCTGAGGTGCGTAGGGGCAAATGGCTTTGGTGCGCCACGCCTTTTTCACCGCCAAAGGTAGGGCCCCAACGAGGCCCTGTACTTGCGGTGTCGAGAGAAACTCAATGTAGCGACTACATTCCTCCTGTAGGGCTTGGTCTTCGAAGAGGAGCCGACGTTCCCCCCTTTTGATATCCTTGTTAATCGCCTTGCGGAGTGGAGCATCCTCATCGGAGCCGAAGCTCCCCTTCTTTAGTAGTGCTTGCCGCGCCGCAATATCCAACAGATACTTTCGCTGCCGTATAGACCTATTCTCCAGAATCCAGCCCGCCCCGTTCTCCTCAAGATGATAATCGGTGAAGATCTTCCGGCGCTTTGTGACGGCGCGTAGTTCCCCTTTTAGGAAACTCCCCGAGTCTAGGGCCTTACTACCTAGAAGGTTGCAGATGGAACGAACGACCCGAAAGATATAATAGCTCTGCCGGTCCCATGTTTTGACGTAGTAGCCTTCGTAGAATCCCTCGCCCTTTCTTCCGCTGGGAGTGTAGGAGATTTTTGCGGGGCCCGATGGCGCTCCCATGGGAATAGGAGCGGACGCATTGCCCACTATGGTTTTGAGAAAACAGAATGACTCTAGATTTCTGCCAATAACCCCCTTGGCCCGCCATGTCTCCGTGGAGGCCTTCCAATCGAATTTCTCGCCGTGGCCCTTCGAAACCAACCCCCACTTCACCTTGTTGATGGCCTTCTTCAATTTGGCTTTGTTTATCCCGGTTTGGTTGGTCTTGAAATACTGCCCTGTTGTATAAAAAGTATGACTGGGATCGTCGATGACTTGGCGACTACAAACCTTATAGCACTCCTTGAGCGTCGCCTCCGCAAAGGCCTTGCGGTTGTTTTTGTCGAGTAGCGCCATACTCGTGGTGGACAGCATCTGATAGCCAAGCGCGACAGCATAGGCGGCGAATTGCTGGGAGGCGAACCCCGATGGTTTCGTATGCTGCTTTTCGCTAACGCTTTTTCTGGCGAGTTTCAGCCCAACGAAAAGGCAAATAAATTCGGAGGGGACTTTTTTCGTTTCTAGGTTGGCCGTCTTGGCCTTGATCGCACGGGCCAACGACCAGATGCTGAGATGCTGAGATGCGACATGAATGATGTTTGGGTTTTGGGCCAGATGAAGCAGCTTGCCGAAGGCCATCGCCAAACGATAATCGCTTTTGATCTGAGGCATCGGAGACAGGAAACGGCTGAATTCCCTTATCCGCTTCTTTGCTAGTTTTTCGTATTTCGCGACTGCCAAGACTTGATGGAATGCCGAGGCAATGCCCAATCTCGCATCGAGATCGACAACGCCTTCTTTCTTAGAGGGGGCACATGCCTCGAGCGCCGAGGATTTGAGCTTCAAGAGATTCGCCTCACGGCTTACCGTGAGAAAACGGGTTAGATCGTCGTCCACTGGTTTCGTATCGACCTTCGTGCCATCTTTTGGATTCGCGGCTATCGCCTTGCTACGAAGGCGAAAAATTCGAGACCAATTCATCTTTGCCTTAGGCTTGCCCTTTGCATCGACCAGTTGCTCGAAGTTGGCGGGCAACTTTTTGTCGGTGGGCAATTTTTCCGGTACCAGGCAGAGGATCCTCGCCGTCTTGCCCGCAGGAATCATCGTCAGCGGGAAGGCGCTCTTCTCGTTTAGCGTTCCCGACAACAGCACTGGTGACTTGGTACCGATAAGTAGAAGGTACGGAGCATGCTTGATCAGTTTCGGTCCTTGACCTTTCTCGACTTCAGCGTCACGGACGATGATCCACTCCCGCTTGATGATGACCCTATGGTGAACACCCATGGACAAGGGGCCGATGGCCTTCTTCTTCGCCTCTGTTTCCGTTTTACGGACTGTCGTCATTTCTTCCCCCCCCTCCCCAAAAAGGGGACAAACGCTCAGACGGTTTCCTGATTCGGGACGTCGTCTCCATTATTGTCAGGTTCTTCCGCCTTGGCGAGTGCGCATAGCGCATTGAGTTCTAGCTCGAGTTCCTCATCGTCACTGAGTGCCTCGACCCATTCGCCACCTTGGTCTTCGTCGTCTTCGTCGTCTTCGTCGTCTTCGAAACTTTGTCCCGTATTGACCGGCGTAGCGGTATGTAGAAGCAATGACGCGATTCCCCGGTTGCTATCAAAGGTGTTGAGCCAGATCTGCCCCTCTTTGTCCATCGCCGTCGTCGTGAGGGCGCCTTGAAGATCGTGGGAGATAGCGTCCCAACTGTTGTCCGAAAGGACGTCACACAGCCACAGACCCGTATTGCTCCTTGCGACAATGAAAGGTGTTCCGCTACACGCGCCTATGATCTGCCAGGACGCGACGTCTCCCTCTGGTGCAGTCAATGTAATGGATGAAAGAGGTGGCCCCATCTCACTTAGGGGGACTTCTTGGTAGACAAGCGTGCCGTCGGGTTCATCCCGCACGAGTGTCGCCAACCTGGAGCCGCTTCCTTCAGCGCAGGATGGAAGAGACCAGGCAAGGAGGCGTTGGGAAGAGCGATGCAAGCAGGCCGGGGAATCGCCCGTTTGAGGACCACCATCGGGTAGGGCCTGTGACAAGATAGACGTATCTCCGTTCAATACTTCCTGCCAAATCAAATGTGTTGGCGCGGCATGGGCCCAGCCGAAGGGCATGGGCTGTGTGTGGAGCCCTTCTGCAGACCAGGGGCTTGGATATACGAGGCCGTGCGCCCCCTCACTATCGCAGGAAATTCGCAATAGGCGCCTCCCCGGCATGTCGGTGACGAAGAAGAGGCCGTGGTCGTCGTCAATTTGATTTCCTCGGGGCAAGAGTTGACAGCCATCCGCGCCCAAATCTAGAGAAGCTATCGGGGATTGGAACTTTCCGTTGGCAAAGAAGCCGGCGCCGAAATGCTGGCCCTGAATCCAGGCCACCCACCGTCCGTGAGGCGATGCGTAACTTGGTTGTCCGAAAGCCACCGTTTCAATGGGGGCGCCGTCGCGCTGGAGGCAACGAACGAAGCCGCCGTCGCGGGGATCATCGCTAAGCGTTTGCTGGATGAAGATCTCGGCAGAACCCTGGTTGTGGTGTGTAAAGATAGACCAGAAACGATGGGTATTTACGCAATAGTCCGTCAGAAATGCATGGGGGTTGGCGGGTTGAACCGTAAGCGTGGCCGATGGGCTAGCGAAATACTGGTCGTTTTCCAAGTAGACTCCGCACATCGCATAATCACCCGCTTCCAGGCCGAAGTGACGAACTTCTTCAGTATGGGCTCGTGTCGCCCCCGCGGGCAGAATCCTTTGAACCGGGGGGGCGTGGGTCTCTTCTGGATGTCTTTCAAGCCAATCGTCAAAGGGGCAATAGTCAGCGACCTGTTCTGCATCCTCGCGTAGTCGGATTTCGTAGAAGAGTTCTGATCCACGCGGGTCATCCGAAACCATGGCGTCGCTTTGGCCGATGTTGCGGATAACGCTGCGGACCATGATCCGCTGGCCCACGATGAGCGACGTGGCCGAGGGGAAACAATTCAGCTCAAGCTCTGCCTTCGGCATTTGTTTCCACCAATGAGACTACGGATTGGAGCAAACGATACCAACTTAGTCACCGAATATCCAGGATGTACCCTCCTCGGCGCTCGATGAGTTGCGCTCGACCTGGGCTGCAACGCCTATCTGCGCTACAATAACGATGATGTTCGACCATTCCCGTCGGTGCCAATTCCAACTCTCGTTGTTTTTGCAGCCCCTGGTTGGTCTATGCCTATTGATTTCGATGTCGCCCATCGGTTGTGGGCCGTCGGAGCCGATCGGAAAGAAAGAAACGGCGCTCATCCAAGGGGAATCGGTGGTGCTTGTCGGCACCGAGAACCTTCTAGCTTATACGCGCCTTTGGTATATCGGCAATCAATCGAATATTACGCGGATCTATTTTCTGATTCACGGTGACGGTAATGTCGACTATTCGAATAGTACCGCTCAGGACCGCCTAGATATGACGGCCCATCTTCCCGCCGGCGAAGGTGCGTTGCTCGCCTATCCAATCAACAAGGCGGGAGACCCGTCGTGGCCTGATTTTGCCGCGGGCATCAACGGCAAGCTCGTTCTCGATATCTACCGTCAATTGGAAACGCGCATCGGTGGCAGCTCAGGCATTCATTTTGAACAATTCAGTCTTTCGGGAGGCGGGCGCGTTAACCATGCATTGCTGCGTTTGATCAATGAATCGTACGATAGCGATAGCGACGTCCGCGATTTCGTAGATAGCAATTTGCGCGGCATTCACGACGGTGATTCTCTTTGCCGCAGTATCAGCGATTTCCGGCAGAACTATATCGACGCGATCTCTCGATTCAAAAAGCTGCGCTTTGCCTTCGTCCACAATACCTCAGGTAAAATGGCCTATGTGCACGACCACCACAATATGATCGCCGAGGCCTTCAATGCCGGGCAGGGCTATGCATATGGAGACTCGTTGGACGTCGAAGGAGGGCGTCTTCGGTTTTGGTCGGCGGCCGATCATGTAAGCGCTTGGCGAGGCCAGTTCGCAAAAGTCTTCTTCGGCGAAAAGGCCGCTGTCGGCACACGATTCACGGGCCGCAATTGTGACGACGATAATCAATGCCAGGGCAATCTCTGCCTGGCTAGCCAGGGCAGTTCGCTTTTTGCCGCGGGCATGTGCAGCCGGGTTTGCGAGAAATACTGCGACGATTCAACCGGTGAACCCACCACGTTTTGTATTAGCTTCGATCCCTGGACGGGCGCCTATCAAGGCGACCTTGGGCTTTGTTTTAGCCAGTGCGACACCGCCATCTATCCGGGCAGCGGCTGCCGGGAAGGCTATCAATGCCAGCTGACGGCGCGGCATAACGATTCCACCACCACAGCGAACGTTTGTTTGCCGGTTACGACCCCACCCGCGAGTGATGCGACGGTAGATGCACAGCCCGCAGATGCTGGCGTAGCAGATGTTCAAATACCATCGGCCGACGCGGCACCCGGCTATTGGGTACCGCCCGCAAGCCCAGGCGGATGCAGTGTGGCAAAGGCCTTCAATCCGGCGATCACCTCTGTATTGGGTCTGTTTCTGTGTTTAGCCTGGTGGAGAGGTCGGCCCAGCCAGGAGAGATAGTTCGTCTGCCAACGGTCCTGCCTCACCGGCAAGTACCCCATTCGACGAAGGCACGGGAGAACGAGGGCTACGAAACTCAACTTTCGAGTTGGAGGCCGGAGGCGCCCAATTCAATTGATCCATCTTCTGAAATGATGCTCTCCCAGAAAGTGATTCTCTGATGGAGGCAAAACATCAATCGCCCAATGCGGGAGGATCGGTAGTCCACCACGTAGCGCTTTCCATTCAACGAAATCTTCTGATATCGAGAGGAGTGTTTCTGGCGGCTTTCGACCGATGGTTCCACATAGCAGTCACGAGCTAGAGATGAGAACGCTTCAACGAGTAGGTCACGAAATAGGCTCAATCGATCTGCCTCAAGTATGACGGCATCATCCCAGGGCAGCTGGCAGTCTGCACGAACACCGAATCTCACGAGATAGGGTAGAAGGTAGAGGCTCTCCAAGCTGTCAAACTGTATCGTGTTCTCAGTTGTTCGATAATAGAGTTGAAACATCTAACGGCCTTTCTTCGTCACAAAAACGACCCTCTTTCTCTGCTGTTGGGAAAAATCTGCTTCGACAATGGGATATCGCGCCGGGATGTATCATAGAGCGACAGCGTCGCTCTGTCGACGTTTGCCCCGTATTTGGCCAAGATCCTCAGGAAGTTCCCCGCTTCTCCAAGCGTTGGCCAGTAATGGCCCGACATCCCATTGATGTTGACAATGACTCCATTGCGCACGCGCATTTCACCGGCCGCGAGGACAGGGGCGCCACCCGATAGTTTGGTGTGTCGATGCCCGATAAGGATCGCGCCTTGTTGAGTTACAACATAATCAAATTTCCCCGCCGCTTGCTTCTTGCCCTCCATATGGAAAACACCACCGATGATTCGGCCGTACAGGCCGCCGTCTGCACTCAAGGTACCCAGCCTATTGGGAATTGGGTCCTCTCCACAGGTTCGATTGGCTAACCCAAGAGGATCCGTGCTGCTAATCGTATTTGCACCATAGGCAAACTCATTGATTCCACCCAAGAGGCCGATCGGATCAGCGCTAATATAACGCCCGCACTGCGGGTCATAGTATCTAAACCGATTATAGTGCAGGCCGGTTTCGGCGTCGTAGTGTTGACCTTGAAACCGAATCGGGCAATCTACGTCTTCGCTCTTGTCTATCCAAGCGGTGCCCCACGTAGAGTAGGTAGCCGACCAAACGATATCTCCATCTTCACTGATGAGTTCCCGTGGGTTTCCCGCAAGATCATTGACGCAGAGATACCGCTTGCCATCATGTAACATCCACAAGGGCGTATTGTCGGTGGGATTGTATTCCCAAGTGCGGATCTGGGTTGACGCTTCTTCGTCGCCTGTTGCGTGTGGCGTTCGCAATTCGTGTAGCATGACGTCGCCATCCCAAACGAACTCGAATGTTTCGCTGGGGCCGACTTTCTTCAGGCGTCTCCCGAGAGCATCATAGGAATATTCCCATCGGTCGCCATTGGGTAAAATGACACCGACGAGTTGTCCCATGTCGTTCCAGCGGAACCGCGTAGCTTCCTCCTCGCCGGAACCGTCGTGCCTATGCGACATGCTACTTTTTACTTTAGCGGTTAACTGACCCTTGTGGTTGTAGTCGTATCGATAGTTCCCACGCTTAACCAAGAGGTTTCCGGCATCATATTCAGAGGAATATGAAACCTGCTCGCCAGCGACATATTCAACCTGCGTATCTGGAACCGGGCCGGAATATGATGTTTGATTCCTAGCGGCGTCGTAGGAGAATCGTTCCTTTCTGTTCCCCGGCAAAGTAGCGGCGACAATCTGTCCTTCTACATCGTACGAGTATTGTGCTTCCCCCAAACGGCTATCGCATACCTTGGTCGGGTGGTTCCTAGAGCCATATTCATAATCCCGGCCTACGATGGGAGACAACATAGGACTTTCCAGCCCCGAGATTCGTCCAACCTTCTGTTCAACACATCGTCCACGTAGGTCAAACGCTTGCGCGACCTCGATTGATTTGGGTATGAAGCGTCTGATCTCTCTGCCGATTTCATCGTATCGAAAATGAACGGGGCTGCTGTCACGAGTTTGTATCGAGGTGACCAAGCCCTGGTCATTCTGAAACACACTAGATATGTATCCCAAACTGCTAGCACGGCTCAATGCCCCCGTATCGGTGTCGACGGCCCTGCTGATTTCATGCTTTCCTTGTCGCTCAAGGGTAAGCCTCCCTAGGGCATCGAATTCTCTTTCGACGAGGCTGTTTCCATTATTAGCCTGGGTGAGGAATCCCCTTGAATCATAACCATATGTAACCTCCGTGCCGTCAGCGTAGATCGTTTTGGTGATGCGGCCCAAGGCGTCTCGCTCGAAGCCGGTCCTTATATGGTCTTCGTCGAAGGATGCGACCATCGCTCCCATTTCGTCGTACTCGTAGGCAACATGACTGCCACTGAAATCCTCTCTATTCAGTACGTCACCGTTGGCGTTGTATTCGAACCGGTAGGTTTCACCCTTTTCGTTCGTTACAGCGAGTATTCGGCCGGCTTCGGTACTCTTTTCGAAACTAACCGTGGCACCGCCAGGGCGTGTGATGTGCAGCAACTCACCCGCAATATCGTAATTCCATGATGTTACAGATTGGTCAAAGTCAACCAGTCTGACGGTTTGACCGTAGCCATCATATTCTAATGATCTCTCACTTTCATCGGCGAGAATGATACGGGTCACCCGCCCCAACAGGTCTCGCTTGCAGTAGGTCCAGTTGCCTTGCCTGTCGGATTGCCCGACGGAATAGCCTTCTTCGTCAAAGGCCGCATTCGTGATATGGCCCTGCTTGTTCTCAAACTCTATCAAGTTGCCGTGAGCATCGTAACGAAACGTGCCGCCGTCGGGAGCATCAAGCGTCTGAAGGTCTCCATGGGCATTATAAGTAAGCGTGGTTAATTCCCCGATTGGGGGCGTGATGGAGGTCAAGCGTCCCGTGGAGTCATACGCACGAACCCAAACATGACCGGCTTCATCAACATGGTTGGTCGGTCGGTGCTTATCGTCGTAGATGATTGAAGTTTCTTCTCCAGCGGCATTCGTTGTCTTATCGCGGTTTCCGTTCGCGTCGTACCGATGTGAAGTTGCTGTTCCTGCGGGGGATTGTTCAGCAATGACACGGCCAAATTCGTCAAAATCCGTTCGCCATTTATCGCCTAGCGGTTGCATCCTTTCCGTGACCTGGCCGCTATCATTCCATGTATAGCTCGTGACATTGTCGAGACTATCGCTCACTCGGGTCAGATTGGCATCGTCAAAGAACTCCAACGTAGTCCGGCGGTAATTATTGGCCCCGCAGGTTTCCACGCAGCGACCTTGTGAGTCGAACCGAAACCGAAACTCCATGCCTGAAGTATTGACCTCGCGAACCATGCGTCCCGCGTCGTCATATTCGTAGTAACTCTTCTGACCAAGCGCGTCCTCAAATCGACAAAGTAGGCCGGCGTCGTCGTATTCATAGCGGCAGACATCGCGCTGATGATCTGGGAATACGGCGTTTGTAGCCGGTTCCGTGCTGTCACCTACCAATGAGGTGCTTTCCCCGCGAGAAACATCCGGAGGGCAGATGAGTCGCAGCAGCATCGCCCGGTCATTATCGTCATAGCCAACCCGTAGTCGGCGGCGTTCACGGGAAAGAATGATCTCGCTAACGCGGCCTGCACTGTCGTGGGTGATATCAACGCCGTTCCCTGCGCCATCGTACTGTCCCACCAGTGGCATCCATTGGCCGAAGTCTCGGGCCCCGAAGATATAGCGCTTAATCTCTCCGGAAGTAGGGCTCCACTCGGTTACAACGAACTTGTCGTCAATGCGTTCCAAGTCGCAGAAGGCCCCGAAATTTGTAAGCCTCTCGCCCTTGGTCACTCTGTCCACGCGGTCATCCCAGCATACGAGGCCATCACCGCTTTCGGGAATCATTCGGTAGCCTTCAAGATCCCGTTTCAATCGCATCTCGAATGGTGAACTCCAGCCCCGGCCAAACATTCCCTCCCCTCGCTCTCGCAGGGACGAACTGTACCGTCGACCAAAGATGTGGGCGACTCGCCCGGGGCCAACGAAATCCTGGAAGCTGTGATGAAGTGTGCCGGATGCGACATCAACAGGATGGCCCACCGAAACCCTGCCCTTGACGTTTGAATTCATATGTCGTGCCATTTATGGAAGTTGATTCACGCGGGAGGGTTCTACCGCGCTACGGACTAGTCATCTCCGTAGAGAATATTCCAAAGCGGCGGGTTGAGCGTTTTGAGTTGGGCGATATCGAGCAATTTGTAGACGCTGGACGGATAGACCACCTCGGCCCGGATCTCCTTGAGGTAGTAATGGGGCTTTGTGATGTCGGGGCGGACGGTCCAAGTGGACCGATCGTCGGGGTTATAATATACCGAGGCCACGCGAATTTTTTCGTGATCGAGATTACGCCTCAAAGTCTCTTTCAGACGAATGACAACATCGTTGACCAACCGACCCGCTCGAAAGGTGGTATCGATGATCAGAATCTTGTCATCCTTGTTGATATTGTCTTCGAGATAATGAAGCCCAACCACTTCGTTCTGATAGCTGGTATTGCTCGGCGACGTATTGATACTGATATGGTCTGGCGCCTTCAGTTCGGGGTTCTTTTTCTTCAGGGCGTATTTATAGACTTCGTGAACGGGTAGACCCGCGATGACGCCCCCCGGCCAAAGGGCGATGAGGAAGTCGGGATGCCAGTCGTCATGGGCGATATTGACGCCTAGACGAATGCTGTCGAGGAGGAGTTCTTCGGCCGTGACGTAGAGTTGAGGGTCGCTGGTTTCCACGAGCTTGGGTTTCGTTGGCTCCCCTCGAAGAATATCCCAGATCGCCTCGCTCTTTTCCTTGATCCGTCCGTCTTCTGCGTCGTTGGTATCGACCAAATCCGCCAGTTCGTGGGGATAGTCGATCCAGATATCGCCAGCGACTTCGTGCAAGGCGATCAGCGGCAAATCCAATTTGGCGTAGCGTTCGGGTTTATGATGCACGGTGGCCACGCGAATATCGCGGGGCGTATTGGCCCGCGCCATTTTGCGCAGCAGGTCGACCACTTCGTTGATCGTATTTCCCGATTCGTAGACATCGTCGATGATCAGCAGGCCGTCTTCGGAGCAGACTTGCTGCACCAGGTGTTCGAGGTTCTTTACCGTGACCTGGGCCTGATGACCGATGCCCACATAGGAGTCCGTGGCGATGGTGGTGTGGTTGATCCAGACCCCGTGGCTTCGGAAAAATGCGTCAACCCCTAGGCCTACGGGCGTGCCCCCCCGCCAAAGGGAGATGGCGTGTTTGGGCCGAAAGCCGCTGGCGTAGACCAGCCGACCCAGGCGGAAGCAATCGAGGAGAAATTCGTTCGGATCTAAATGAAGCATCTGGGGCATGGTTGGCATCCTAACCTGCGGCCCCCGTGCCAGGGCACCCCCTTTTTCACCTCAGATTTTCGAGGTTTCGTTGTGCCGGCTCCATGTATTTCTGAAATCGATTGAGACACCCCGGTTCGCACCTCCCTGAGATCGTTGGACTATGCTAAGCGAAAGAGGCGGCACGGGAATTGCTCTCCTAAGGCTCGGTTTCGATCGTTTTGGGGGCTATCTAGCCTGTGTCCCTTTTGGAGGAATGAGCAATGCTTCGATATCGCATCAAAGAGCTGGCTGTCCTGTTTTTCGCCACCTTCTACCTCGCCTGCGGCGTGCCCGGCGTTCCTTATGTGGAAGAGGAAAAAGGGGAGGAATATGCCCCGGGACAGACCGAATTCAATAGTTCGGAGACCAATGAAAGCTCGCCCGGACGCAATGAGCAAGCCCCGTCGGCCTTCGGAGCCGAAGGCGATAGCGCGTCGAATGATAGCGATGGCAAATCGGCTGAACCCGCTGAGCCGCCCCAGGGGCGAGAAGGCGAAGTGGAAGAGGCGGATATTTATCGCGTCGATAAGAATCGGCTCTTCTATCTCAATACCTACCGTGGTCTGTTGATCTACGATGTCAACGACACCAAATCTCCAAAGCTCGTCTCTCGCGTTCCGGTCTACGGCTATCCCATTGAGATGTACGTCAAAGGCGATACGCTCTATGCCCTCGTCAAAGACGCGCTTTATCTCACGCAGGAATCGGGCAAACTAAAATTTGACCGCCAGAATGTATCCCAGCTCGTGTCCATCGACATTAGCGATTTGGCCAATCCCAAAGTTCTCCAAACGATAGACATCGAAGGTCTGCTTCGTGAAGGTGTTTCGCGAAAGATCGAAGACACCATCTACGTCGTTTCCTATATGCCCAAATACTACTATCGAGGTTGGAGCTACTACTATACGGGTGAGGAGCAGAAGGAAAAGGCCACGGTCTATTCCTTCAACGTGGGTGACCCCAAAAACCTCGTTCTCGTCGACAAACTGCAGGTTTTGGAAGGCGGCGGCTACTATTACAACGACAATAGCATTTCTGTAAGTCGGTATTTCCAAGGCGTGGCTATTTCTGCGACGTCCAATTCGCTGATGGTCGTGGAAAACTGGTATAGCTATACGCGTCAGCAGAATAACGGTGGATCCTATTGGTGTTCCGATCGTAAAAGCGAACAACAAGCCATCGTTTCGGTCATCGATATCAGCGACCCCTACGGCAAGATTAGAACCCATACAAAATTTGAGACCAGCGGTTCTCTGACCGACCAATTCAAGCAGACCTATATTTTCGATGAGACCACGGGTAAAGGAACCTACTACGGTATTTTCGCCCGCCGAGAGTGGAACTCGTCTAATTGCGAAAGCAATAACGTGATCAAAAACACGCTGGAATCTTGGGATATCACCGATGGCGACAATCCGACGAAACTGGATGATCTCGAATTTGGTAAGCCCAACGAAACCGTTCGCGGCAGCGTTTTCGACCCCGATCGCAAAGTTGCCTTCGCAATCACCGCACGCGCGATGGACCCGCTTTATTCGTTGAGCATTGCCGATCCTTCGAATCTAAAGATCCTCAGCGAGATTGACGGCCTCAGCGGCGACATGAACGTCTTCCGCTTCATCGGCGGCAAGAAATTCCTCGTGGGTATCGGTCGCGACAATAGCGCCGCCTGTGAGGGCTTTGGCTCTCCAACCTCCGGTTGGTCCAGCAGCGTGGCCGTGAGCATTATCGATGTTCAGGATCTAAACAAGATCCGTTTGGTCGAACGAAAATGTGTGGCGGTTAAGGATGCGTCATTCGTAGGCTCGTCCGTGAACTGGAACCTCGACCAAGCGCATAAAATGATCGGCATGCATTCCGACCAAACAGCGAATGTCATCACCGTTCCCGTCTATTATTATACCAAGTCGGATAATGATGGCTGGTGGTGGTACGAATATAAGACCGCTGTAGGCATGATGACGTGGGATTTGGATAAATACGATTCGTCCAAAAGTGAAACCGAACAGAATGTGCTGCAGAATTTCGGTACGGTTGTCCATCCCAAGGGGCAGGTAAGGCGAACCATCGTTTTCACGCATGAGGGCGCAACAAATCGCCGCATGATGATCAACCTCTCCGATACGCATATCTCCTTGGTCGATATCGACGACCTGAACCAACCCAAAGAGGATGCGATGATCGAAGTCGCACCCTACTACAGCCAGCTCTATCGATTCGGCGACTATATGGTCGAACATATTCAGCCGGGCTACTACAGCTATGGAAATTCGGAAAGCAAATCGGAATTCCGCGTCAAGGCCGCCGGCGGTAACTTGGAAGGTTCGCCTATCTTGGCGAGCTTCTCCGCCGGCCAGGTGGAACGCGTCGTAAAATTCAAAGATAATTTGGTGCTCTTCCGGCGAGTGCAGTCCACGGATACGCAAAAATACTATTACTATCGTGACACCGAACTTGAGATCTACAGCCTTGCCGATCCACTGAAGCCGGTTAAGGTCAGCACCGTCAAATTGACGGGTAGTTATATCCCCTACTATTGGTATTGGTGTGGCTCGGCGGGTTTCTGGGGCGGCTATTGGTTTAACTACTATAGCAACGACTCGTGGGTAACAACCGATCATGGATTGGTCTTCTATCGCAACTCCTACGACTATCAGACTCGAACACGATTGCGCCAACTGGTTAGTGTAAATCTCGATACGATCACCGCGCCTAAGGTAGAGGAGATTCCTCTTTCTCAGAATACGGACCAAACCTATTTGGGTCTCGTTCCCGATCCCGCGCAGCAAGGCACCTTCCTGATGTCGTATCGTGAACCCTCGGGCTCGTATACGAGTTCCGGTAAAACGTTCACCTCGTACAAATACTACGCATTGCGCTACCAATATGGCGTCAATGGCTGGCTGCAAACCGATAAGATCAACTTACCGGGTCAATTGATGAAGACGTTTGCCAGTGGTGGTGAGACGCTCTTTTTGACCTACGACTATACGTATTTCAAGATCTACAATTCGGCGGGTGACTACTGGCAATCCAGCTTCCGTTTGAACCTGCTGCGCCAAATCGAAGTGAACGGCAAGAATGTCGCTGAATTCCTAGACGACCATAAATTCTATGCCTATCGTCTACAAGGCGTCACCCTCGACGAAAATCGTATCGTGGTAAACGCACGTCACAACTATTCTTGGTACAAGGCCTTGGGTATTCCCTGGTCTGACCAAAGTGACCAACTACAGATCTTCGATATTTCCAAATTGACGTTGGATAAGGCCTACGACGAGCCGACCGGTACCTATAATATGCGTCTGATGGGTATCAACGACAGCCGTCTATTCATGAATCTGCCTGGCGATGGCGTCTTGGCGGTCGATTTGAGTGACCCCAAACAACCCACGGGACTGCAATTCGTACGTACCCTCGGTTGGGCTAGCCATATCGAATTCGGGCAAGATACGGCCTATATCGCCGCCGGCTATTTCGGTATTTACCAAATGAATCTCAAGACCCAGGCTATACCTACGATGTGAGTAAGCTTGCTTGAGGGCGATTGCAGTCGCAATCGTCCGATCTCACAGCGCATTTGATCGACTTCCCACCCTCGGCCCCTTCGCGCATTTGGTCGACTCGGCCTCACAATATGTTTAAGATACCGGCCTGGTGATGATCTCTACAGGCATGGTCGTTGAATCCCCCGAGGGCGTGAGTTTTACTTACGAATTGGCAAGCCTGAGCAATCGCGCTTTGGCCTACGGGGTGGATCTCCTTTTGCGCATCGCCATTGTCTTCGGCGTGCTCGTCCTCATCGGCGTTCTCGCCCTAGGCACGGGCATTCAAGGTACCTTGGGACTCCTCTTCATCGTTCATTTCCTCGTGGAGTGGGGCTACTACGTCTTGTTCGAATGGATCTGGGATGGTCAATCACCAGGCAAAAAGCTATTCGAATTGAGGGTGGTCAAAGTGGGCGGTCAGCCCATCGGCTTTTTCGATAGCGTCCTGCGCAACTTTTTGCGCGCGGCAGACGGGTTGCCGATGATCGGCGCCTTCAATTCTCCGTTTGCGCTTCCCGTATATGGTGCGGCTGTCGTTAGCGTTCTTTTTACCAAACGCTTTCAGCGGTTGGGGGATCTGGCCGCAGGCACCATGGTCGTGCACGAGCAACCGACCGGATTCATCTCCGTGGCACCCCAACTCGAAACCCTGCGCGGAGAAGGAGAACTAAGGGGCATCGCCCTTTCCAACCGCGAGGCGCAACTACTGCAGGAATTTGTGCTGCGCAAAGACAGGCTACATCCGGAACGCCGCCAACAGCTTGCTGACATCTTGGCCGAGCCCTATCGTCAACGTTATATCATCGACGGCGCTCTCGATTCGAGTCAGGTTTTGGTACATTTGCATAATTCTGCAGCGGGGGATCGCGCGTGACGCCAGCGGATTTTGTAAAAAGGCGAAAGGCTAATTGGGATGCTCTGGAACAGATCATCTACACGGCCGGGCGTATCAAACGTAGCCAAGCGGCCCCAGCGGAACTTTCGCGCTTTGCGGGGCTATATCGCTCGGTGTGTGCTGACCTCGCCCGCGCCCGGGCCCAGGGTTTTCCCGACGATCTCGTCGACTACCTCAATTCCCTAGCGGCGCGCAGCCATAATGCCTTTTACGTGGCCCCCCCAGCCCGGTTGGCGCGTTTTTTCGACTTTTTCAGGGTGACCTTTCCCGCAACCGTCCATCGGAATATTCGTTATGTCGTAGCTGGGCTTCTCTTTTTTTACCTTCCCCTTTTCGGCATGGTCGCCCTTTCCAAAGTCAATCCGGAAATGCTCTATGAGCTTATTCCCAAAGCCACCTTGGAAAGTATGGAAAAGATGCACTCCAAGGGTCACGCTCAGGGGCGCAGTGAATCAACCGACGCGGCGATGACGGGATTCTACGTCAAGAATAACGTTGGAATTGCTTTTCAGTGTTTTGCCATGGGGGTCTTCTTCGGTTTGGGCAGTATTATTGTATTGCTCTTCAATGGTACCGTGATCGGCGCGGTATTCGGTTTTGTCAGCGGAACGGGATCGGGAATGAACCTGATCAGTTTTGCCGTCGCCCACGGTCCTTTCGAACTAACGGCCATCGGCTTAGCCGGCGCTGCGGGTTTACGGCTGGGTTTGGGGGCAGTGATTACCGGATCGCGCCGTCGGAGAGATTCCCTCATCCTAGCCGGACGAGATGCCATTCGTTTGGTCTTGGGCGCTGGAGCCATGCTGATCATCGCAGCGTTGATCGAAGGCTTCTTATCGCCGTCCGCCTTGCCGGCGGTGATTAAGTTCACATTCGGCGCGATCACCTTGCTCTTTTTGATTTGGTACCTGGGAGTGTATGGCTGGCGCCGAGGTCAACTCATTGAGCAGCGTCGTGCTACCCAGGTTTTCGGGGAGGGCCGAAGTTGAAAAGCGACGCCCTTCAAGTGGAGATTCGGCCACGAGACAGCCACCAAGTGGTGGTGCTTGCCGCAAAGATGATTCACCATCGGCCTGGACCTCTTTTGGCCGCTTGGGCCCTATACAGTGGCTGCAGTCTAGCCTTGGTGATGGTCTTATTCTTTTCTTTTGATCTCAACCCTTGGTGGGTTTGGGCGCTCACCCTCGTTTTTGCCCCGCTCTTTTCGCTGCCCCTGGTTAGCACCATAGGGCATTTGGTATTCAGCCCCTCCGTTTCGTTCGGGGCCGTGATGCGTATGATTCGCAGTCGTGCGCTTCCCTTCGCGTTGCTGTTTTTGGTCAATAGGCTGCTCACGCTAGGGGGATTAGCACTCTTGCTGCTGCCCGGGCTCTATCTTTGGCGCAGTTCCTGGTTTCTGGGGCCCATCGCGCTCTTGGAAGGTGCAGAACTCGGGGCATCGTTCCGTCGTGGTCGCCGTTTCGCCATCGGTTTTCAAGGGCGGGTCTTTGCGCAGGCCTCAAACCTCTGCGCCACTCTGGTCTACCTTTCGTTCACCTTTGCGGCGATTTTGCATTTCTTTTTGGTTCAGGTTCTCGGACTCACATTCACCTCGCTTGCGGGGTTGGTGCGCTACGAGGGGTACAATCACCTGCTGGGACTAGTGGGCTTCTCCTTGGCGCTACCTTTTGTCACGCTCGTTTGGTTCTTTGTCTATCTGGATGTGCGTATTCGCAAAGAAGGTTGGGATTTGGAAATCGCATTCCGTTCCCAGCGCGCGAAGCTGGAGCGTCATCGTGGCTAGGGGAAGGCGCCAGTTCTGTTTTTGGCGCGCCGGGCTACTATTGCTCGTCGTTGGCGTTCTTTCGGGGCCACGCGTCGATGCCACCCAGGTGCCCCAGACGAAGACCAGCCCCAAGAAAACGACGGCGAAGAAGACGAGTGTGAAGTCAAAGCCGAAAGTGGCGCAGGCGGGTGACGTCAAGGATACCCATCAGCGGTTGAAGCGCATTTACAAGCGTTTCGGCATTCGTCGTGAGGCTCCCGACGCACCGAAATGGAATACGGGATGCGGTGGCGGTGAACGAACGGAAAAGAAGGGCGGGGGAATCGATATGGTTCCGAGTTCGCCTCCTACGGCAATCCCCGCCTGGCTAGGGTATATCCTCATCGGATCTGTAGTCGTCAGTCTTTTGGTTTTCGTTTTCTTGGGTATGCGTTCAGGTGAACGCGACGCGCGGCCCTTGCCCAGCATTCTGGACGAAGAAGACGACGACACAGGAGAAGTACTCTATCGCCCTTGGCGAGTCACTCTCGACGAATGCCGTCGCCTGGCGGGGGAAGGCAATCTGATCGCAGCTTTCGCTGCGCTTCACCGATTGCTGCTGCTGGCGCTGCAAGAGCGGGGCGATTTACGCCTGGATAAGACCACGACCAATTGGCAATACGTGCGCAGACTCACGTCTAGGCCCAAACTGCGTCGCTTGCTAAGTGACGTTACCATCGCCGCAGAACGTTCGGTTTTCGGTGAGCATCATTTGACAGCAACGGAATACCAGGGGCTTGAGGGCCGCGTTCAAGAGGAGGTCCTCAATGACGCGGCGTAAACGAGCAGGTTCTCTTATGCTTGCCCTCCTCATGGTTTGTGGTTTGCTTTTCGTGTATGGCGACAGTTGGGCGGGATCAACAACCTATAGCAGAGAACCCGATGGCAAGAAGGTCTTCTACTTTTTGCTTGAGGATCTAGGCTATCGTGTCGAACGACGCTTCAATTTAGAGAAGCTAGAAACCTTGGACCTATTGGTGGTTTCGGAGTTGAAGCCAGAAGAGGCGGAAGCCGTTTGGCAATGGGTCGCCAAAGGGGGGCACCTGCTCTACGCACCACCTTTGGTTGTGGGCCTTGAGCATTGCAAAGAGGTTCTATTCAATAAGGCCTTTCATTTTAAACGCAATAAAGATGTTGGCGATGCCAAGGCCGCGGCGGATACGGCGCTGACGTTACGCCGGGCCGGTTGTACGGCGGTGCTTCCTGAGCGCGGCAAGAGCCTTATTTCTAAAGCGGAAGAGAAGGACGCGTCCCTGGTCTTTGAGCTCGAGCATGGCGATGGTCTAATCTTGGCGTTGGCCCATGACGATTTGTTGGTCAACGATAGCTTGGATCGTGACGACGTTATCGTTCTGCTGCGTCGTTGGTTTGCCGAAAAGCTCAAGGACGGAGCAAAGGTCGGTTTTCTAGAGAAAAAGGTCGGCGGCAATTTTTGGCAGATGCTAGAGGGGGCCAATATGGTGCCTCTCGTGTTGCACGGCTTCGTACTCTTGGCGTTATTCTATTGGATGGTCGCTCCTCGGTTTGGTCGAGGGGCGCCACCCTTGCCGGCGCGTCGGCGACAGTTCGCGGAACACGCTCGCGCCTTGGGGCAATTGTATCGCGCCGCTCAGGTTTCGGGTTATGCGTTGACCCAGCAGTACGACCGCGTCATTGGCCGTATCGTAGGAACGGGCAGTCGACCGGCAGATCTGGGCGAGTTGGCCCGACTAGTAGCAACGAAAACAGGGCGAGAAACTTCCGCCGTGTTGGCTCTATTGGAAGAATTGGAAGCCGCGATGGTTCATCGTGGGGCGTTAGACCGCAAGACAGTACAGAAGCATATTGAATTGAGTAAGAAACTGGCTGCCCTTTCGACACATCGATAGGTTGGCAATAGGTCGGAAACGACAAACGGCATATGGAGAGCTGAGCGTGGATTATCAGGGCTTCGCAGAGACAATCGATAGAATACGCGCCGAAGTGGCTAAGGCGTTAGTTGGGCAAGAAGAAGTGGTCGAAGGCGTGCTGATTGCATTGGTCGCCCAAGGCCATGTGCTTTTGGAAGGCGTCCCCGGGTTGGGCAAGACGCTACTCGTTCGGATCTTGGGGCGCGTTTTGTCGCTGGAATTCAAGCGCATACAATTCACGCCGGATCTCATGCCCTCGGACGTAACGGGTAACAAAGTCTACGACGCGAAAGCGGGCGATCTCGCTTTCCGGGCCGGGCCGGTCTTCACCCAATTACTCCTCGCAGACGAGATCAATCGTGCCCCGGCCAAGACCCAGAGTTCGTTACTCGAGGCGATGCAGGAAAGACAGGTGACCATCGACGGGATTCGCCATGCTTTGCCGAATCCCTTCATTACCTTGGCCACGCAGAATCCTGTTGAGTCTCAAGGAACGTATCCCCTTCCCGAAGCACAGCTCGACCGTTTTATGTTCAAATTGAATATGAAATATCCCGCGAAGGTCGAAGAAAATCGAATCCTGACCAATTATGCGGAAGGGTTTGACGCGGCCGATCTCGACACCGCCGATTTACAGCCCGTGTGCGATGTGGAGACGATCGTCGCGATGCAGCAATTGGCGGCCAAGGTACGCGTCGATCCGCGGGTGGTGGAATATATTACATCTATCGTCGGCCAGACGCGTAACTGGGGGTCTCTCTACATGGGGGCCAGCCCGCGGGCCAGCGTAACCCTCTTGATGGCCGGGCGAATCGCCGCTGCGGTGGCGGGCCGAGACTATCTCAACCCCGATGATATTAGACAGTTGGCACCTTGGACGCTCAGGCATCGCGTCATTCTCAAGCCCGATGCCGAAATAGAAGGCGTTACGGCGGATGACGTGGTGCAAGAAATATTGGCTGCTGTTCAGGTTCCGGATTTGAGATAGCGAGGTCCCCTTTTACCCATGCTACCCACGCGTAAACTGATGCTGCTTTTGCTTTGCCCCGTGGCGGTTGCCGCGTTGGCGGTAGCCGATCCTACGTTTACGCTCTGGGTTTGGCTCGTTGATGGCATCCTCTCGATCATCGTTCTCTTCGATATCTTCAGCCTTCCCACCCGCAAGCGGCTGCTCATAGAACGAGAGGGAAGCCGAAACCTCTCGGTGGGGACAAGTAACTCTTTCGTTTTACGCATTCAGAACCGAACGCGTCGGCCTCTCTTCATTCGAATGACGGAATCATTTCCCGAAGGCATGGATTTACAGGGGCTCCCCGTTGCCTCGTGGATACCTGCACGGCAGCGGCGGAGTTTTGAATATAAGATCGTTCCACATACCCGCGGCTCGTTTGAAGTGGGGCAAACGTATATACGCGTCAACAGTCTCTTGGGGCTCTTTCGCAGACAAATGGTCGTCGACATCCCCCATTCGATGCGGGTCTTTCCGGATATAAAAATCCTCAACACGTACGCGCTACTCGCACGCCGCAATCGCATCGACCTGCTCGGTTTTCGCATGGCTCGGGGGCGTGCATCTGACGTTGAATTCGATCGCCTTCGCGATTACCAATCAGACGACGATCATCGCCGTATCGACCCGTTTGCTTCGGCGCGATATCGCAAACTGATCACGCGCGAATATCAGGTAAGCCGCAATCAGAATATCTTCTTTGTGGTCGACTGCGGTCGCACAATGGCGGGGGAATGCGGTGGATTGACAAATCTGGACCACGCACTGAATGCCACGCTCATGATGAGTTATGTCGCGCTCTCCGAAGGAGACAACGTGGGGTTGATGGCGTTCGATGATCGCGTGCGCGCTTTCTTGCCGCCCACGGCGGGCACGCGCTCCAAAACCGCCATGTTGCATGCGCTTTACGATTTGAAAGTAAGCGAGGAAGAGCCCGACTATGAGATGGCCTTTCTCACGCTACAGCGGCGTGTTCGCCAGCGCAGTCTCGTGGTGCTTCTGACCAACGTCATGGATGCGTCGAGTTTCGAACTCCTGCGCCCCCATTTGCGGGCGCTGATGAACCGTCATCTGCCTTTGGTCCTGCTTTTGCGTGACCAGGATCTCTTCGATCTTGCGGATAGCAGTCCCGAGAACGAGAACGAATTCTTCGCCTTAGGGGCCGCTGCAGAATTGGCGGGTTGGCGAGAGACACTGGCGGGGGAGCTGCAGCGTCAAGGTGCCCTCGTTCTAGACGTCCATCCGGACCATAGTACCCCTGAATTAATCAATACTTACCTCCGTATCAAGGCCGACCAATTACTTTAGATCCAGGTCCCACATTATTGTGGACTCGGTCGATGGGCCGTGATACCGATCGCCACGGTTGATACTGCCGGATTTAGCTAGCGGTTTGTTAGGAATCCATTAGAAATATTACGCAGTTATCAACGTAACAAAACACACGCCGGATTGAACCCCGCGCGACGTGCCTCAACAAGAATTGGGGTATCGCGGAAATCGGTTCAGCGGCGGCGGCTGGGCGTTTTGCCCGGATCAACGTCGAAGGAGAAAAGAAATGAGCGAGAATGTAGAAGTACAGGAAGAGAAAAAGGAAGAAGTTGTTCCGGTTCCAGCTCCCCCCAAGGAGCCCTCCAAGCCGGTACCTCAGCTGGACGAAGAAGCGCCAGTGATGACCATGCGGGCTCTGTTGGAAGCAGGTGTCCACTTCGGCCATCAAACCAATCGTTGGAATCCCAAGATGCGCCCCTATATCTATGGCGCACGCAACGGCATCCACGTCATCGATCTTCAGCAAACCTTGCCCCTCTTCATCAAGGCATACAACGCGGTGGTCCGCGCTGTGGCCAACGGCCATTCGGTTCTCTTCGTGGGCACTAAGAAGCAAGCCCAGGATGTGGTTCGCGAAGAAGCTGCACGCTGTGGCATGTATTGCGTCACCAACCGTTGGCTCGGTGGTACGTTGACCAACTTCGCCACGGTGAAGACAAGCATTGAGAAGCTCAAAGGTATCGACGCGAAATTCGCCGATGGCACCTACGACCAACTCAGCAAAAAAGAAATCCTTGGCCTCACGCGCCAGCGCGAAAAGCTAGAGCGCAACCTCGGTGGTATCAAGAATATGCCCGGCGTTCCCGGCATCTGTTTCATCGTCGATCCACGCAAAGAGCGTATCGCTATCGCCGAAGCACGAAAGCTCAACATCCCTGTCGTCGCCGTCGCCGATACCAACTGCGACCCCGACGAAGTCGATTACGTTATTCCTGGCAATGACGATGCCATCCGCGCCATTCGACTCTTCGCTGGCAAGGTTGCCGATGCGTGTATGGTCGGCAAAAGGTTGGGTCGCGATCGCGCCGTCGCTCACAAGACAACACACGTGGGCGGTTCCGAAGGAAGCCAAGAGCAGATTCACGTCCATTCCGGTGGCGACGGCCCCAAAGTGGAAGTCGTTTCACGCCGTAGCGGTCCGCGCCCTGAGCCCGAAGCTGCTGCCGCACCAAAAGAAGAAGAGAAGCAGACCCCAGCCGAATAGTCCCCCCCTGGGTTTCTATTCGTGATCAGCTGGTCGATTTTCCAACAGAAAGAAGTATAGGGAGTAAAGCTGCAATGGCACAGATTTCAGCCGCTATGGTCAAAGAGCTACGCGACATCACGCTTTCCGGATTCGTAGATTGCAAAAAAGCCCTCGCCGAATGCGATGGCGACATGCAAAAGGCGACCGAATTCTTACGCAAGAAGGGCCTGGCACAAGCCGCCAAAAAAACCGGACGTGCGGCCGCCGCCGGTCTCGTTCACTCATATATTCACGCGGGTGGCAAAATCGGCGTGTTGGTCGAAGTTAACTGCGAAACCGATTTCGTGGCCAAAACGGATCAGTTTGCTTCATTCGTAAGCGACGTGGGCATGCAAATCGCTGCCATGAATCCCCTGTGGCTTTCGTCTGACGAAATCCCCGAGGACGCTGTGGAAAAAGAGCGCGAAATCCGCACCGCTCAAGCGTTGGAATCCGGTAAGCCCGAAGCTGTGGTCGGCAAGATCGTTGAAGGCCAGCTGAAGAAATGGCGCACCGAGGTTTGTCTACTCGACCAAGCATTCGTTAAAGAGAATAAGAAAAGCATCCAAATGCTTCTCACGGAGCTCATCGCTCAAATCGGCGAAAACTGCAAAATCCGACGTTTCGTTCGTTGGGAAGTCGGCGAAGGCATCGAAATAGTCAAGAAAGACTATGCTGAGGAGATTGCGGAGTTGACTTCGTAGTGGGCGAACTGGCCTACCGCCGCGTATTACTCAAGCTAAGCGGCGAAGCATTGCAAGGGGACGCTATCGGTGCGTCTATCGACACGACGATCCTTGAAGGCATTGCGACCCAGATTCGAGACCTCACCAAACTCGGCGTTGAAGTAGCGGTCGTGATCGGTGGCGGAAATCTCTTCCGCGGCCTCACCGGGGCTGCTGCCGGCATGGATCGCACAGCAGCCGATACCATGGGCATGTTGGCCACGTTGATGAATTGTCTGGCCATGCAAGATGCGTTGATCCGCTGCGGTCAGCCCGCATCGGTCATGTCGGCCATCCCCGTGATGCAGGTTTGCGACCCCTTCACCCGCCGTGGTGCGATTTCGCGTTTACAGTCTGGCGAAGTCACCCTCTTGGCGGGTGGAACGGGCAATCCCTATTTCACCACGGATACGGCGGCTGCCTTGCGGGCGTTGGAAATCGGCGCCGATGTCTTTATCAAGGCGACGAAGGTCGACGGTGTTTACGATAAAGACCCGGAAAAACACGCAGATGCGCAACGCTTTGAAACCGTCACCTACGAGGAAGTCGTCGAACGTCAGCTCAGGGTGATGGATTTGACGGCCGTGACCCTCTGCCGTGATAATAGCCTGCCGTTAGTGGTCTTCGATATGGCCCAGCCAGGTAATATCGAAGCTGTTGTGCGCGGTGAACATGTTGGTACGCGAGTAGTTGCACGGGATTAGTGTTGTATTACGCTCGGACCGCCTAATCCCGTTCATGGGATGGGCAGCAGAAAGAGGGCTTAGATGGTAAACGACATCATCACAGACTTGGGTCAAAGTATGGACGGCGCGATCGAAGCGCTCAAACGCGAATTGGTCAAGCGGCGCACCGGTCGAGCCAATGTCGCTCTGCTCGACGGTATCAAGGTCGACTACTACGGCACGCCATCACCGCTCAATCAGGTGGCCGCCCTCCAGGTTCCCGAGCCCAGGATGATTATCGTCAAGCCCTGGGAAAAGAATATGGTACAGCCCATCGAAAGGGCGATTCAACTCAGCCCGCTGGGTTTCAATCCCTCTTCCGATGGCGAGCAGATTCGCATTCCCATTCCCGCGCTGACTACCGAGCGTCGCAAAGCTCTAATCAAGGACGTTAAGCGCGTTGGCGAAGAAGCCAAAGTAGGCCTTCGTAATCAGCGGCGCGATAGCAACGAAATGCTCAAGACCTTGGAGAAGGATAAAGAAATCTCTGAGGACGAAATGCATCGCGGCTTGGCTCGCGTGCAAGAAGTCACCGACGAATACGTCAAGAAGGTCGACGTTCTACTCGTCGCCAAAGAAAAAGAAGTCCTAGAAGACTAAGTTCTAACTTCCCGTTCGCCCTCCGTTCGCTCTTCCTTGGCTCTTCGTTTCCTTTTCGTTCGCTCTGCGTAGCTGAGCTTCATCGTTTTGCCCGCTTAGATTTGAGACCGCGCTGATAATCGCGAAGCATAGGCGTCAGCGAAAACCCCGCATTGATGGTCAACATGAAGGCGGGTTTCCGCCCGCCGTCAAAGTACCCAAATGTCGGAATCAATGCTCGAATGCCTACGCCTACGGGAAATGTGCCCCCGACAAAGGGGCTGACGTAGTCGAGTCCCGGGGTCAAGCAGAAGCCCTTTTGAAAGGGTGTGTCCGGCATCTTGAAGGTCGAATAGCTCAAACCCAAGCTCGCTATCAGTTGATGGTTTCCTTTCTTGGTCAAATAAAAAGGGATACCGATGCGTGTGCCCACGCTGGAAATACGAAAGGACTCTTCCGCATCGCCTTTCCCTTCGGAGCGAACGGCGATGCCCCCTTCGAGGATGCTCCAATGAAGGTATTGCCATTTTAGGGTGGCAAGCCGGCCGCTGAACGTGAACCAGGGGCCGCGGCGGTCCGAGGTCATTGCGGCCCCCAGGCTGATGCCGACCCATTCGGAAGTCGTTGAGAGATCCGACTTCGAGGTCTTCATGGGACGAATCCGGCGATTGATGTGTAACCACTTTTCAGCGACGATCGTTTCTGCATGACGGTAAGGCCAGCGGCCGATATCGAGCTTGTAGGCTCTGCCTTCTTCGAGGTCGATTCGAATGGGCGTTCTGCCCTTGGGCTGACCGTCGATCGATATAGAGAGAGCTGGGTTGGTGGAGATAAAGACACTGACGAGTTTTTTGTCCGCAAGATGATTCGTGGCCGTAGATTTCAATGTTGCTTCGAGTTTTCGAATTGCTTCGGTGAGTGAGCCGATAATCGAGGCTTGATCGCAGGGGCCTTTGCTCAGCGCCGCGGTTTCAGAGGTGGCGCTCCTCACGTCAAAAAGCGTCAGACTCACCATGCACGAACCGGCCAAGTTGCGGATTTCGGGCAGGAGGAGTTTATTGGCCGCCAACAGTCGCCCCAATTCCAATTGGCAGGTCGAAGCTTTGCAGTCGAGCGTTGGGTCGTTCCTTAGCGCCTTCCGCGCCCGTTGAAGTTGTTCCGGCGGAATAGCCCTCAGTTTGCTTTGAAACGCCGACGACGTGAGTCTCCGCTGGAGATAGCCGTCGAAGGTTAGAAGGAGTTTGGGGCCCAGATTGATTCTTGACGTTTGTACGTGCGCGATGGCCGTGACATCTTGAGCGAACGCTGGGGCACAAATTAGGTGAGTCAGCAATAGGATACAGGCGGAACCTAACTGTCTATGACTCGGGCAGGGCATTAGGGTGCCGGCGTCGCTTTCACAACATTACGAACCCGCGACAAATTCTTTCCGATCGCTGAGAGAGAAAAGCCGATATTGAGACACGCCATGACGGTCGCAGGGTAGGGGCCCTGGCCAAAACGACC
>Ga0257122_1000267_pt1 | contig 52832 bp, 46 predicted proteins | sample SI106_120metaG_FD_190146 | JGI IMG/M metagenome (GOLD analysis project Ga0257122, IMG submission 190146) | Marine microbial communities from Saanich Inlet, British Columbia, Canada - SI106_120 | ecosystem: Environmental > Aquatic > Marine > Inlet | place: Canada: British Columbia | collected... | reverse complement strand
GCCGACGACCTATGTCCGACTGCCTATTTGCTGACCTTTCCGCGAACGGCCTCACTCAATTCGCCATAGAGCATATTGGCCAAGCGCCGATATCCCCGGGCCGTATGATGTAGGTGGTCCTTTTGGGCTAAGCTGTTCTTTACCCACCGGAAAATACTCCCCTCGCCACCCATTGCGCGCTGTTGATGCCAGTAGGCACAGCCATTGCGCGCTGCGGCCTTTTCTGTTGCGCGGGCGATGAGCGCCAGTCGCGCAGGCGTTCGATATACGCTTGTCCCCTTTTGTCGCCGCGCTTGGTCGTTGGGCAAAATCAACAGGCACGTTGATTCGGGTAGGGCCTCCTTCATCCGCGCAAGCAGTTTGTCGAGTCGCTTGCCGAACTGGACCATGGTGAGTTTGCCGTTGTTGATTTCATTGGAGCCGAAGGCCAAAACCAGCAAGTCTGATCTCATTCGCTTCAATTGTTCGGCCAACAGTATTTGGTCCGTGCGCAAAATCCGGTGGGCCTGTGCGCCATTGATACCTAGGCTGTCGAGGATGACGCCTTTGGCCTGATGCCGGATGTCCACACCCAGTATGGCGACGGGTTCGTTGGCTACGCCTATGTCAATACGCTTAACGGTGGGGGGCAACTGGAGTCGCTCAACACCGAACTGCAGTTTTGGGCTCTTGGATTTGATAACCTTGCCCGTCTTTCCGTCAACTTGGATAGCCAATCGGCCGCTTTTGGGTTGGCGTAGGTAGTGGAGGTCTACAAATTCCAGCGGCACTGGCCTCTTTGGGGATAGCCTGGCCGAACTGTTGACCTCGGCGACCATGGTATAGCCCGAAATTCCGAAATGCCCTTGCTGGTAGTCTTTGCTCTTCTGTACTGAATGGGTCCGCCAGCGACCAGAGGCGCCGAGTTTCAGCTGCGAGTGGCGATAACCGCCCCAGGGCATTCCCAACGCCACGTAGCCTGGTCCTCCATCGCCATAATTCTCATGAAAGCGTTTTCGCAGCTGGGCGGTGAAGATATCCGCCGCGATATGCGAGCCTCCCCAAACGGAAATACGTACGCCAGTGCGCGCACCATTTTTGAGTTGCAAGAGTTTGTCTGAAAATGCACGGAAAGATGGGGCAGCAGAGGCTGGAATCACCAGCCCTTTCGCTCGTTGGCCGCGCGCTTGGCGGATGTAGGTCTCGAAGGTACGTGCGATGCGCGGTAGATGAACTTTGACCAAAGATCGGGCGCGTGATTCCGCCTTGCTGGAATAATAGGGGCGCAGTGCAGCTGGCAACGCGCTCGCAATCTCGCTCAAACTCGCCTTTTCTCTGCGAGCAAGTGTCTTCATCAATCGCGCAGAAACGGCGGGGCCCGAATTGTAGGCGATATACATCAAATAGAGGTTGCCACCGAATTTCTGCTCCAAACGCGAGATGAACAGCCATCCCGCACGAATACTCTTTCTTGCATCGAAGCGGGCATCGGTTAGTTCGCAGGGGAAATCAGCTTTTTGTCGAGCGATACGTGTTGCGTCGCCACTTTCGAGATCCCGTAGAACCGACCGAGTTACTCTGCACCCGCGCTTTCCTTTGCTAGAGCAGCGGCACGGATAGACCTGGCCGGTGCCGAAGATTTTTCGGAAGCCTCCGCTTTGTGCCGTTCGCCGACAGAATTGCATTAGACCCGCGCAGCCGGTTCGACTCACGGCAAATTGCAGCCCTGCGGATTCAATCCTGATGAATGTCTTAACGAGGGCGAAACCTCGTTTGCTACCGGCCACGGTATTCCAAATGATTGGGTCCCAGCGATCCATCATAGGATGGTTCCCGCTTGCGGGAGGCGGCGTCCCTTCAGGTGGATAGCTGCGGTTAAAATCATCTTTAGACACCCCGGAGGTAACCGAAGGTTTCGCGTAGAACTTTCGGTAGAGGCCGACGGCGGAATCGACAATAGCTCCCGATGCCGTTCCGTCTACGAGGTTTGCCGCGCGGGCTATCCAGGCTTTGGCGCCCCAATTCATGGGAACCAATGTGGGCTGTATGATGAATGGGACGAGCAACAAAGTGATGAAGAGAGAAAAGGAAGCACCAAAGAATGTTCCAGCTTTGGGAAAGCGTGATTTCCAGGCTTTGTACCGGACGAGAAATCGGTCAACCCACCCATCGAGTCGAACGCCGACGGGTTTGAGAATGGGTCTTAAGAGGAAATAGGAAAGGGCGAGAGCGAGACCAAAGGCCAACAAACGAAAGTAGACGACAGGCAAGGGCAGTCGATGGGCGATACGATGCCAAAAGATTTCGCTGGAGCCGTGTCCCCATTGACCGACCACAAGAGAAAATAGGGTTTGCAGTCCAAACGCCAGACCGGTGAAGAGCAGAATCCAAGCCAACAGGTAGGACGCTACGATATCGTAGAAGCCTTTGAGTAGCCGTACTAGCAGTCGCAACAGTCGCATGAACATATATCCTGTAACGAAGCGTGTTGGAGCGCAAGTCCGCCATAAAGCTGCCTAACCCTATGGAACTTGACAGAAATAGTCCCGGGGGTTAGTTCCGACCCCCAGTTTCACGAAACGCCAGGCGAACTAAAATGCACAGATTCCTAATTTTGACGATTCTGACCTTGTTCTGCACGAACGCTTCTGCCCAAACCGGGAAGACCGATCGCGCAACCTATATTCCCAAGCGGAAGTATCCCGTTCTTGATGAACTGAAAGAGGTGAACAAGAAGGCGAAGAAGGCAGAGGAAGACGCGACCTCGGCGATCAAGAAGAAGCAGAAGAAGGAAAAGGAAGCGAAGAAGAAGAAAGCCAAAGAACTCACGTTCTCGCTGACTGATTATCGGCTTCCCGCAATGAAAGATTTTCAATCGGTCTATCATTTTCCGCCCGTGGCGCAATATCTCACGGGGACGTGCTGGTCGTTTGCAGCAACATCATTTTTGGAATCGGAAATCGTTCGAAAAACGAAAAAGAAGATCAAACTCTCCGAAATGCATACCGTCTACTACGAGTACATCGAAAAGGCGCGACGCTATATCCGCGAGCGAGGAAAATCACATTTCGATGAAGGGTCGGAATCGAATGCCGTGACCCGTATCGCCAGACAGTACGGCGTAGTTCCCGCTGCAGCCTACGTGGGCGTGGTCAGTAAAGACAAACGGCATAACCACGGACGCATGGTCAAACTATTGAAGAAGGTTCTCGCTTTCGCCAAGGCCAATAACCTCTGGGATGAGGCCCTCGTACTCAAACTCTGTCGAGCGGTTCTGGACAAGTATATGGGTGCGCCGCCGGTTTCATTCAAATACGCCAATAGACGATATACGCCGAAGCAATTCGCAAAGAAAATGCTTCGTTTGGCGCCGGAAGAGTACGTCGAAGTCATGTCGACCCTCAAATCCCCGTTCTATAGTAAGGCGGAATTTGAAGCGCCCGACAATTGGTGGCATAGCAAGGACTACCACAATCTCCCCCTTGATGAGTTCTACGGCCTGCTGAAGAAAGCGATTGCCGCAGGCCATACGGTTGCCATAGGCGGAGATGTTTCGGAGCCAGGAAAACAGGGGGAAAAGGATGTCGCGCTGATTCCTAGTTATGACATTCGCGCCGAGGATATCGATCAGAGCGCGCGAGAATATCGGATTTCCAACGGCAGCACGGCCGACGACCATCTCGTTCACCTTGTGGGGTTCGTGCATCATGCTGGTCACGATTGGTTTTTGGCGAAGGATTCGGCTCGCAGCGCTCGGCTTGGGCCCAACAAGGGCTACTATTTCTTTCGGGCCGACTTTATCAAACTGAAAATGCTCACCTACACGGTGCATAGGGATATTCTCAAGCCGTTGCTTCCGAAGTTCCGGTGAGCTAGTACAATTGTCTCTAAGGCAGAGGCTATTTCTTAATTTGGTCGAGAGCGTGCTTGAGGTCACGTTTGAGGTCAGATAGATGCTCGATGCCCACCGACATGCGAATCATACCCGCGGTGACGCCATTCTTTTCTAAATCCTCTGGAGGCACATCCGAATGCGTCATGGACCTGGGATGTTCCACGAGGCTTTCCGTACCCCCCAGCGAAACGGCTAGGCGAAACACTTCGAAGGTATTGAGCACCTTATATGCTTCGGCTTCACCTCCGTCGATTTCGAAGGCGATCAACGAGCCGGGGCCCGTACATTGTTGCATCCAGATTTCGTATTGGGGGTCCTCGGGTTCCAATAGTCCAGGATAGAACACTTTCTTCACTGCCGGATGCTCGACGAGAAGCCGAGCGATCTTCATAGCGCTTTTGGCCTGCCGGCGCATTCGAACCGACAAGGTTTCCAAGGAACGTAGAAGTAGCCAGCCGGTGAAGGGGGTGGCCATGGTTCCTAGAATCGTGCGCATTTCGAGGACAGGGGCCATATGCTCTTTCGAGCCACTGACCACGCCCGCTATCAGGTCACTATGGCCGCCGATGAATTTTGTGGCCGAGTAAATGACGAGATCTGCGCCGAATGATGCGGGGCGATGAAAGACGGGGCCGAGAAAGGTATTATCCACGGCGGTCACTACGGGATGGCCATTCTCCTTTTCGAGCTCTTTGGCTAGGTTGGCGACGGCCTGAACGTCGGTGAGGACGTTGGAGGGATTTGCGGGTGTTTCCAAGTAGAGCAAGCGCACGCGTTCACTCCCCACTCTTTCGGCAACCTTGGCCATCTTTTCGGCAGCCTCATTTCCGGCAGCCACGAATTCAACCTCGATGTTGTAGCGAGGGAGGATCTTCTCGAAGAGGTAGTGTGTACCGCCATAGACGGGTGCCGTGGATATCACGACATCTCCGGGCTTCAGCAGCGCGAGTACGGCGGTTGAAATCGCCGCCATCCCCGACGCGAAGGTTGCCGCTTGGGCCGTGGTATCCCAGGCTGCCATTCGTTCCTCAAAGATCTGAAGATTCGGGTTATTGATCCGGCTGTAGATCAATCCGACTTCTTCGTTTGGCTCTGGCTCTCGTAGGCCGTACGCCAATTCGAAGAAGCGTTTTCCTTCTTCGGCAGAGTTGAAGACGAACGTCGAAGTCAAAAAGGCTGGCGGCTTGATGGCGCCTTCGGAAAGGAAAGGATCGTAGGCATATCCGAGAGCAAGGGTCTCGGGATTAAACTCCCTATCGGTCGCGCTATGTTTACGCTTCATCTCGTATCCTCCGCTCACGGGCGAGGATACTCCAACCCCTATCGAGGTGGCTACGCCCTACTTGGTCTGATTTTGGGGAGGATCAGGCTGCGGGTGCGGGTGCGGGTGCGGGTGCGGGTGCGGGCGTGACGGCGACCAATTTGCTCTTATTGTGTCCCATGGTCCCCATGCCGTGCGTAAAGGGCGAGTTGGTGCCGAGTTGGATGGGCTCGGGGTGTGCCGGAGCATGTTCGGATTTCCAAAAATTTGTGCCGCGAAGCCGGTCGCTAACATAGCGATGCTTGTTGGCCGGCAGAAGCTGATAGTAGAGCCAGCGTAGCGAGGGGGTCATACGATAGCCCCAAAGCCAGACCTGGTAATACGTGAGGAAGTTCAAGACCACCGAACGTCGCATACCTTCGAATTCAGAGAAGAGCTTTTCGTTCTTCAGCCCCATGGCGGTGAGTTTGCGCCGGTGGGAAGGCGAATAGTATTTCAGGGTGAGCCAACGAATGCCCTCCTGAAGTTCTTTCACGCTCATATTCTTCGGGCGATGAACTACGCGGTCCTTGCCGATATATTCATCGTAGTCATCGGTGATGATCCGGCCTTCCTTCAAATACTTTCGATAACCCGGTGTGCCAGGGAATGGAATCTCAACCGTAAACGTGGAATGGAAGATATTTGAGTCGCGCAAGAACTCCCACGTGTTCTGGAAAATATCAGGGGTATCCCAATCGAATCCAAACATCCAATTGCCGGACGAAATGATGCCTTCCTTCTGGATATTGGCAATGAGCTCCTTGTAGATGGTTGCCGTTGCTCGTTTGCCGGTTTTGTCCAGGCTCTTTTGGTTGATCGACTCGAAGCCCGAAGAGATGAATCCACAGCCTGCTTCGCGCGCTAGGCGAAGGTCGTCCTGGTTGTGGCTAAACTCGTGGCGGACCTGCATACCAAATGGAATCTTGAATCGGCGCATTTCGCGAAAAAGCTCGCGTGTGTATTCGATATCTCCAGCGAGATTGTCGTCGACGAAATAGAGGGCTCTCACCCATTTGGGGCGCCGGCGGATCTGCTCGATGACGTGTGCGATGGGATACGTGCGGTAGCCGTGGGTCATTCGCTTGGCAAAACAAAAACTACACGTTTGCGGGCAACCGCGGCTGGCGATAATGGGATAGTAGAACGACTGATAGCGTTCGATCTTCATCAGATCGATACGCGGTTGCGGCAGAGTTGCCAAATCCGGCGCTTCGTCTTTATAGATGCCGGAGATGCTCTTTGGATTGGTGAGCATCTGATCGCAAATCCTTCGCCACGATGTCTCACCTTCACCACATACCACGGCATCGGCATGTTCGAGGCCTTCATCGGGAAGCGCGGTTACGTGGTGACCGCCGATGACAACGACGACGCCTTGGCTCCGATAATAATCTGCCAAAGCATAAGCCATCTTGATTCGCGGCGTGGATGCGCTTATGCCGACCAAGTCGACGGGCTCATCGAGCACGATGCGTTCGCGAACCGCGTCGACAATGCAGATGTCGAAATATGCTTCGGGCGTGACGGCAGCAACGCTGGCGAGGGTCAAGGTTGGAACTTCGAGTTCCCAAGGAATCGTAATCAATTTGACGCGGAGTTTTCTGCTCATTTTTCGCTGACATTCTCTGTGGTTGACAACGGCGCATTTGACCCGCTGGCCGACTGCGGGTCAAGGGTATAGACATGCGAAAACAGATAAGATAACGAGATGCACTGCGGCATTGCGGAGGGGTTTGCCTCCAGCGCCGTTTTCGGCTATGAACCGGCCGCTGTTAAGTTGTTGAGAATAATTCAAAAGGAGAGATTATGACCTTGCGCCTCGTAAATGTGACAATTGCTTCGCTTTTTATCATTTCGCTAACCGCTTGCGGTGGCTCCAACAATAAGCCGGCCGCCAAAACTGCTGCCGCCGCCAAGAAGACGGTGAAAAAAGTTGAAACCAAAGCTGGCGAAGCCAAGACCGCTATGGCACCGGCCAAGAAATGCGGCTGTGGCAAATCAGTCGGCGGTTGCACGAAGGTAGCTTTCGCATTTGCAGCCGCGCCGGCCGTAGGTACGCAAGCGACGTGTCCTGTTAGTGGCGATGTTTTTCCCGTGCAAGCGAATAGCACGCGCTCCGAACATAAAGGTCTGCACTACGCTTTCTGTTGCAAAGGCTGCAAAGCAAAATTTGATGCCGCCCCTCTGAAGTTCATCACCGCGCGTAGCACCTGTGCCGGCAAAGCCGCCGCTGCTCCCGCTGCTCCCGCCGCGGCCGATGGCGTTTCTACGTTCTTTGACGCCCCCCCCGCGGTGGGCAGCCAAGCGCGTTGTCCGGTGGGCAAGAAGGTCTTCACCGTTACGGCCAATTCTGCGCGCGCCACACATAATGGCAAGCACGTCGCTTTCTGTTGCCCTGGATGCAAAGGAAAGTTCGACGCCAAGCCCCAGGCTTTCGCAAACTAGTCTTTTCGATCTTTTCGCTTACCTAAGAATCCGACCGAGGCCGATAGAGGATGAACGTGAAGTCGTCCGGCTTGTTGGGCTCGTCTCCGTTTTCCCCCGCCATCCGTTTTCGGCAGCGTTCGACCAACGTCTGGGCAACTTCTTTGAGTTTCCCCTTGCGCACGATATCGATGATTTCGTCGAGGTGTAAATTGTCGCAGACGCCGTCGGAGGCGATCAGAACGGTGTCGAAGGTATTGAGAGGCCGGGTGGGGCCCAACTCAATATGCATATCGTTGCAACCCACCAGGTTGGAGACCAAATGTAGTTGGTCGTGCCCGAGGGCCTTATCTTCGTCGATGAGTCCCGCTTCTACTCCATAGCCAACGGGTGAATGTGAGGTGGTGAGGAGTTTCACTCTCCCACGTTGTCCTGTCACCAGAACCATCGAATCGCCGGCGTGGTAGCAACGCACGAGGTTGTTTTCGATGGTCGCTACCGCCAGCGTGGTGGCGGATCCGGCGCCCGAGTCGAGAATCTTCTCATTCGCTAGTTCGAAGCCATTGAGCACAGCGGCGCGCAGGCTCGCTTCCGATCCGTTGGCTTGCGATGCCGTCTCCTTCATTGCATCCAGGGCGATGGAGGAGGCGCGATTGCCCGAACGCATACCTCCTGCGCCATCAGCAACGACGAGGACGCCGCGTTCGGGGCCCAAGTGAAAGAGGGCCGCCGCGTCTTCATTGGGGCCGTCGGTGGTAGGTTTCGAGGCAGAAAAGACGGCGACCGTGCCCGAGGCGAAGGAAACGACTTGGGGTTCCCCCATCTCCACTTCGCGATAAAGCTGGCAAGGTTCGGGGATCATCAACCTCTTACTAGTCAGTTGCCAATCGTCGCCCACACCAAGGACAATAGTCCCAGTACCCGCTGACGACACCACATCCACACCGGCCGCATTTGTCGGGCGTCTCCGGAATACGCCATTTTCGCCGGACTTTTCGGTTACACCAGGGACAGTAGCGCATGAAGGGCATCAACTGTCGCCGGGTACAACCATCGTTCTGGCAGCGGTTGGTATAGCGTACGTCGCTATATTCCCGTTCCGCTTTCGGCCCGATCTTCTTTCCATAACACCAGGGGCAGAAGGCCCAGTCCAGTTTTGTGCCTCTTCCACAGCGATTACATCGATCTGGGAACTTTGTAGGCCCCTTGTATGTACGCCGTTCGGTGCCGCACCAGGGGCAATTGTGCATGGATTCCGCGACCGGCCCGCCGCATCGTTCGCAGCCCCAGCTCAGCTGAAGAGGTTTGCCAAAACGCTTGCGAAACTCTTTTAACCTAACGGTTTTCCAGCTTTTTTCTGGGGTGACAGTCGATCTCGACCGTTTCTTTGGGGAGCTTTTCAGGGCGCGCGGCTTGATCCGTAAAAAGGCATTCCGCATTTGCTGGGCATCTTTGAACCGTTTTCTTTCGTCGACTAGAAGCGCTCGTTTGATCAGATCGACGAAGTCCGCGTGCAGCGTTCTGCGGAGCCGCTTGATACCGGGCATGGGCCATTCATAGGGCCATTGGGGGAGCTCGCCGGCGAACATTCGGTAGAGCACCAAGCCGATGGAGAAGACGTCCGAGCTAAATGACGGCCGTCCTAGGGCCTGCTCGGGCGCAAGGTAGCCGATGGTGCCCGTGCCGGAGGCATCTATGACACAGGTGCGCTGCGAGATCTTTGCGATGCCGAAATCTGCTAAGCGCAGTCTGCCGTCGGGGAAGAGGATCAGATTGTCGGGCTTTACGTCGCAATGAATGATGCGATTCTTATGCGCGTGCGCCAACCCTGCCAACATTTGGTCCGCATAGTGGACGGCAATTTTAGCGGATAGCCGGTGGTGAAGTCGGTCGGCCAGCGTCTTTTCTCCCAACGGGCAAACGATAACGAAAAGTTCGTCGATGAAATTGGCATCTTTGACCGGTAGGATATTCGGATGGTCGAGCCCCGCTGTGAGCCGAACTTCGCGCCGGATATCTTTGAGCCCGTCATTGGCGATGACGTGGTTATGGGGGATTTTGAGGGCGACGGGGATGCCTTCAATCGTATCATGCGCCCTGTACACAGCGGCAAATCCGCCTTCGGCAAGGCGTTTTTCGATTCTGTACTTGCCGAGTTTTTGGCGCGCCTTGAGCACGGTGAGCCTCTTCCATTTCAGTCCGCGGACTTCGGCATCCTGGCTGTTTCCACCCCCGGACGCAAGTCGGAGTCTTCAAGTGCAACCGATTGTGGGCACAACTGACGGCATACTCTTTGCTGAGGTAATGCACCGTACTGGATCGTACGCTAGAGTGTGGTACGTCTTGACGTGTTCTGGGGAGAGCATATGCGTTTAGTTTTGGTTCTAATGTTGTTTGCGGGCGCGTGCGTCGGTGATGTCGCTCAGGTGCCCACCGATGCGTCGACAGCCGACGCCACCGACAGTCCCGACGGTGCGGTGCCGGTTGATTTGCCGATCACCCCCGTTGATGCGCAAGGGGAGGCGACCGTTTCCCTTTGCTCGGACATCGTATGCGGGACCCTCGCGCATTGTGACGACGCCGAAGGCAAATGTGTCTGCGATGAGGGCACCTACGGCGATCCGCTGGTCGCCTGCCAAACCGTTCAAGCCCTGGAAGGTTGGATCGGTAGCCCGTGTTTGACCGACGGGGAATGCAACTATTCTGGCGGTCAATGCCTGTTGGCTTCCGCCGGCTATTCTGGCGGGCATTGCTCGATGGGTTGCACCAAATATTGCCCCGACAAAAGTGGGCTGCCCGGGACGTATTGTATTCAGCCCCAGGACGAAACGGACGGTCATTGTTTTAGCAAATGCGACTATTCGTTATATCCCCTGAGTCTAGGTTGCCGGCCGGGCTACGCGTGCACCATTTGGGCCCGCATCGGCGAAAGCAATATGGATTCCGTTTGCGTGCCGGAAGATTGGGTCGACAAGACGGCTTGCTCTGACCCGCTTAACCTTGCCGGTGACGACAATTGCTATTTTGAGTTGGTCAGCTTTGGCGACAGCAAGCTCAAGACGCTGGCCCAGAAGATTATCAAAGGCACGGCGACGAAGGCTGAGGCATTGGAATTCCTTGACCTCAACCATTCTCAATCCCAGCTCTTCATTAAGAATGAACTCGGCGTGACCGTGTACAACAACTATACGGCGGGGCATAGCAGCTCTACGCCGATGAAGGGAATGATCGTTCATTACACCGCCAACCAACGAGAAGATGGCACTATCAAATACTTCGTTGGTAGCTCTCCTCACGCGTCGTCACATTTCGTGCTCGGCTCCTATCGCAACGGACTCGTCGTCCAGCTTTTCTCGCATAAGAACCGTACGTGGCATGCTGGGTCGGCCTACAATCATGACCGCTTCGGCTTCGATTTTGCGAACGCCGGCTATCTAACTCAGAATAGCGGCGGGACCTGGGTGGACTACGCCGGTCGTGCCTACACGCTTTATGTTCCACTTCACGGAAATAATCCCATCCACGTGCCCGGCGGCATTCCCAATGCGGAAGCAAAATATGCGAATCGTGAATATTGGCAGCCCTATACCTACTATCAGCTGCTGAGCTATGTCCTGATAGGCCGCGCGTTGCACGCTGTCTACAACCTAGATCCCGCCGCGATTCAACGCCATGGCGATGTGGCGGGGAGCCGGGTGGATCCTGGACCGGCCCTACCGACAACCTTCCTGAATCAGCTGATTTTTACCACCGACGACCTCCTTACAGTTCCGTGGCTTTCGGCCTACCGTACCGACCCGCTCTGGATACAAAACCACCCCGAAGCCCGCTAGATTAGAATAAGCCTCAGTCTTTTCTTGGCTACGCGCACTATTTTGGACAAAATGGTGTTTTCCAGCAAAAAGAAAGCAGGCCTATGATCCCGTCCTCCGTAGTTCCGGAAAGCCAATCCGATCCGATTTCCGTGCATCGCCGTTTGACCGCCATCGAATCGCAGCTGGTGGAGGCGATGGCATTTGACTGCCTGACCATTCCCCCTTACCCCCCGGTGGCGAATTCTCTCGCCCGACTCATTAATGCTGGAGATTACGGTCTTCGGGAACTCGCAGATTTGGTACGTGTGGACCAAACCTTGGCGGCCGCTACGATTCGGCATGCGAATTCAGCAATGCTTGGCCAGGGGAATCAAATCAGTTCATTAGAAATGGCTGTGACCCGCATCGGTACCCGGGAATTAGTCAACGTGGTTTCGGTACTGGGCTTGGCCCAGGCTGTCAACAAGCGAGGCCCCTTACTTTCACTTCGTCATGGGGTTTGGCGAGTGGCGGTTGCCACCGCGGAAATCGCTCGGAGGTTGGCGGTGGCCAGAGGCCTGGATCCGGAAGAGGCTTTCCTGGCCGGTCTATTACATAATTTTGGCAAGATGATTGTGATCGCAACGATCGAGGAACTGCGGCCTGGCCCCGGCGAATTGCCGTTGGCTACAGAAATGAGCTGGCTAACAATGATCGATCGGCATTGTGCTCGCTTTGGCCAATATGTTGCCAAACAATGGCGTCTACCCGCCGTTTTGCAGGAGGTGCTCGCTTCACAGAACCCAGGCCACGAAGCTGAGATCTTTGAGGACCTGGTCGACACAGTCAAAGCAGCCAGTGAGGTCGCTCGGGGTATGGAAAAGACGTCGGTGATTAGCGCTGACTTTATTGCGGGTGAGGCGAAATCGCTTCCCGTGGACGCATCCGATAACGTCGCCGACTTCTTGCCCGGATTACCCCCCTTCGTGCAGACTCTCGGGCTCGATTTGCCTCTGTCGATGGTGCCCAGCGCGGTGGAATCGACGCCGCTTGGTTTGGCCAACGCGGTTCCGATCATCAAATTGGAGGCAACGGCGGGAAACCCGGAAAGTCCGCGTCTTTATCAGACGTCGCATGTTTCGGCGAATGGTGTACGACTGACGGGTCGAGGCTATCAACAGCCCGGGGCTTTGATTCACGTCGAGCTTGAGCGTGACAGCGAAAGCCTACCTTTCTGGGCCGTCGTTCGTTCGTCTCTGCGGGATGGAAAGCAGTTTCATCTTGAAGTCCAACCCTACGCACTCACCGACTACGCCGAATCGCAACTCAAAGCAGTCGGTAGCTAGCTCTTCGCTACGTCCTTTCTATTCTTTCCCATCTCACGCTATGCTCTGAGGGATGAGTTCGTCAGACAACACGATCGATAATCTCGCCGCCGAAACGCGGCGTCCTGTGCTTTCGGCCGCTGGGGGTGGAAGCAAGCCGATTCCTACGCTCACTATCGCTGGTCATTCCAAGGTGAATAGGGTGGGTGAGGAAGCGATGCTGTCCGAGCTGCTTAGCGGTGGTGTTGTCGAACTGAGCCGCCTCTCACCATTCTTCCACGTTCCTGGCCAAGAGCCAGAGCGCCCCCTTGCCGATCCATTTCTTAGTCGCCAGTCTTTATGCGCGCTGAGCATGACACGAGGAAAACTTCTATTGCGCCGGGGACCGGGCTCGGGTGAGGTGCAGGTTAACGGCATAGATCTCGACGGCGAATGTAGTCTGGATTTAGATGCCCTCGACAAGGGGGTCGTGCTGCACCTTGCGCGTCGTTGTGTCCTCTTGCTGCATCTGACGAAGAAACCCACGGTGGTCCGTCCCGCCAGCCATCCAGACTTGGTCGGCGAAAACGAAAAGATGGTGGACCTACGCCGGCAAATCGCCAAAGTAGCTCCCTTGCCCCTCAAGGTTCTTATCCGTGGAGAAACGGGAAGCGGCAAGGAAATCGTTGCCCGTGCCTTGCATGATATGAGTCGGCGAAAAAATGAGCCTTATATTTGCGTGAACATGGCTTCCGTCCAACCGTCTTTGGCTGCCTCGTCACTATTTGGTCATGCCAGGGGCGCGTTTAGCGGTGCCCAGCGCGATCATAAAGGTTTCATGGAACAGGCTGACGGCGGCACGCTTTTTCTAGACGAGGTCGGGGAGATGCCCTCCGAGGTGCAGGCGATGTTGCTGCGAAGTTTGGAGAGCAACGAGATTCATCCGCTCGGCACAGAAACCGCCCGAAGCATCGATCTGCGTCTGATCTCGGCCACCGACACAAACCTAGAAGAAGCCATCGACGGGAATAAGTTCAACGAGCCGCTCTATCACCGTTTGGCTGAATTTGCGTTGTCCATACCGCCTTTGCGAGACCGGCGAGATGATATCGGCCGGCTATTGGTTCATCTGATCCGTTTGGCGGGTCAGGAAATGAAAGTTGGCGACCCGCTGAGTTCTGGTAGTGAAGAGCGCCCTTGGTTGTCATCGTCAGTGGTGGAAGAACTGCTAAACCACCACTGGCCCGGAAATGTGAGGCAACTGAGAAATGTGGCGCGTCAGCTTGTGGTCTGTCACCACGACGAGGAGCGCGCCCGAATTTCGGAGGTCGTTCAGAGCGCACTTCAGGGAGGGCGTGATATTACGGGAAACATTCAATCGTCCCCGCAAGCCGACGAGCAACCCTTGGTGGCAAAGAATCTGGAAGCGATCAGCGAGGACGATCTCGTCGATGCGCTCCGTCAGGCACAGTGGCGGCGTGACGCCGCGGCCAAGCTTCTCGGAATCTCACGAACGTCGATATATCAGTTGATTCGCAAGAGCAAACGATTGAGAACAATTCAGGAAATTCCCAGCGACGAATTGAAGCAGGCATTTGAAGCGCAACGGGGCGACCTATTGAAAATGGCCAACGCACTTGAAATCTCGCCTCACGCCCTGAAGATCCGTCTCAAGGATGAGGGCTTGCTCTGAGGAGCATCCGGAGCCAACTGATGATCAATGCCGATGTCGTCGTTGTAGGTGCCGGACCCGGTGGTGCTGCCACGGCGTATTTCCTCGCCAAGCGGGGCGTAGATGTTCTGCTGGTAGAAAAAGAAACCATGCCTCGGGACAAAGCGTGCGGCGACGGCTTTGCGTACGAGTCCATTCAAGTGATGAGACGAATGGGTCTAGCCGACTGGGTGGCTTCTAACGCCGCCCACCACGGCAACCGTGTGTTACTCAGTTCTCCCGGCGATAAGGTAGCAACCATCGCGCTTCCCCATGATCCCTCGTTTGAAATGTTCATTCTCGAGCGAAGTAAGGCTGACAAAGTGTTGGTCGACGCGGCCGTTCAAGCGGGTGCTCGTTTACTAGAAAACACCCTGGTCGATGGTCTCGAACGAATGGGTGCCGGCCGGCTACGACTTTTGGGCAAGAAGAACAAGACAGAGGCGATTGCTATCGATACGCGGCTTGCTATCTCAGCTGAGGGTGCGCATGGCCTCTTCGCCAAGAAGGCTGGCATCACGGTAAGCGAAACCAATGCCGTTGCCCTTCGGTGCTACTATGCCGGCGATGCCGGCGATGCTGGGCTGCAAGAAATCCATTGGGATAAGAGGTTGGCTCCGGGGTATGGCTGGCTATTTCCCATGCGAGACGGCGTCGCCAATGTGGGTGTTGGCGTCGTTCAGCACGGTGCGAAGAAACAGCGCCTCAATCTAAAGAGGATGCTTGAGGAATTTGTTGCGACCAATCCGTCCATGCGGCATCGGCTAGGAAACGCGCGCCGCATCTCTCCGATCAAGGGCTTTCCCCTAAAAACGAATGCGCATCGCGTTATCCCCTACGCCGATAGTATTTTGTTGGTGGGAGAGGTTGCGGGCCTCGTCAATCCGCTCACCGGCGAGGGAATTGGGCCGGCGATGATTAGCGGCGAAATTGCCGCAGAAGTAGCGGCCGACGCGTTGGCGGCGAACGACTTCTCAGCGGGTTATCTCAGGCGCTACGGTTCGATGTTGCGACGCGCTTTGCTCTACAGGCATCTGCTTTCTCTGGGGCTGCAGCGTCTCTTTGCCTATCCCTGGCTTCTGGACCGAACGATTTCCAAGGCGGGAAATGACAAGGCGTTTGGTGAAAAACTCGTGAAAGTCATTACGGGCATCGACACCATGGAATCAATGGCTCGTCCACGCTGGCTCATGAAATTCCTCTGGGGCTAGACCAATAACCAGTGGTCCAAATCGGTCGGGGGCTTTGTAAGTAGTAGCAATCAGTAGTCAATCATGAACCATTGCGGAGTTGAAGGGGACCTGCCACACTCTGATTTGTGGGGTAGCCCATTTCGTTTTGAGGCGCGGTATGAGCAGTTTGGGAAAGCCAAAGACGACACATTCCGCTCGTGGCGTCGTCGCGTCGCTTCTTTTTCATGCCCTTCTTCTCTTGGCTCTTTCCGCAACGGTCAATACCCCTGCTCCCACTGAGCCGACAGAGATAATCAGCCTTGATGTGGAAAGGATTCGGCCGCAGATTGCTCCGGCACCAGCCGCGGCTCAGACCGCGGTGCCGTTGGCAAAGGTACGCGTACAGCCAGCCTCTACGTTGGCACATCGTGCCGTCAAGCCGAAGCGTGTCAATAAGTCGCGCCCTGCTGCGAAGGCCATCTCGGTGCGGCGAACAACTCGGCCTACGGCATTGAGAGAAGGTGTCGGCAGTACGTTGCAGGGCGGCGGACTGGATCTGAGGTTGCGGGGCAAGCCGTCGTCGTTGGATAGTGCCGTTATTGACTTAAAGCCGCGGCCCGAAGATTTCGCAGGGATCCCAACCATCATTGCGAAGAAGAAACTCAACGAGGGTAGAATCTACGCGGAGGATCCCGATGAGGGGAAGCTGGCCAGCCAGAAATACCCGCTCAAACGCGATCATCGTGGCGACCTTGTTCATCAGGATGAAACAATGATCGCCAAGATTAAGAAGGATGGTCGACTGACCTTCAAAGACCGCCCCAATTTGCGGGGGGATTTTCTGCCAGATATTGGCGATACGATCAAAGCTGCTCGAAAAGATCCATGGCAACTTTTGAGGGGACGGCCGGGGTCGGAGAAGGGCGGTCTAAAGATCGTCAAGGGACAATTCGATTTCACGGATGCGCTAATGCGTTCGGTGGGCGAAGACCCGTATGCTTACAACAAACGGTGCTTCGCCCGTGCCACGCAAAAACTGCGGGTCAAGATGCGTCGCGCCGATCATCATTCCAAGCTAGACGGCGCGTTGGTACAGATGGCGGGACAACTCAAAAGGTTGTGGAACGATCCTCTGCTGAGCAAACCCAAGCTGCGCAGACTTCTTTTTGAACTCTGGGATGAATGCCAAGATAGCTCCGCGCCTGCAGCTGATGACCTAGCCAAGAAACGCCTGGTAGTCGCGGAGCGCGTTCGTTGGATGATCAGCTGTTTCATTCGAAGACACCTGCCCGCGGGTTCTCGGCATGCCTATACCAACAAAGAACTCAAACGCCTAAATCGACACCGGAGTAGCGTCGGGCAGTTCGTGCCGTATGGCAAGATCACTCCGCCCTGCTAGCGTGCTGGTCGGTAGGTCGGTAGGTCGGTTATCGGTAGGTCGGTAGGTCGGTAGGTCGGTTATCGGCAATCGGTTGTCGGCAATCGGTTGTCGGTAAGTCGGTTGTCGGTAAGTCGGTGGTCGGTAAGTCGGTGGTCGGTAAGTCGGTGAGTCGGTGAGTCGGTAAGTCGGTTATCGGTACCCGTTAGTCTTGCCCTTCTTCCACGATCCCCCGTAGATAGCGAAAGAGTTTCTTGTTACCCCCTAGGTCTTTTTCGCGGGCTTGCTCCTTCTGCGTATTTCGTATGAGCTGACGCAGGTGCTGTACGTCGACGAGGGGGTAGTTTTGGAGAAAGGTTGTCAAATAGTTCTTATCGGCCAACAGTTTTGCACGGCATTTTTCGATGTGATCGAATTTCCACCGGCTTTCGGAGTCACCGTCGTCGAGGTTCTTCATCTGGGCGGCAATGGTATCCGAATCTGAGTTTCGCAATAGGCGGCCGATGAAGTGCATCTGGCGGCGTAGGGCTTCGTTCTTGGTGAATCGTTTGTAGTCGTTGATGGCCTCTAGCAGGTCTTCTTCTAGTGGCATCTTCGCGAGTTGCGCAGGCCCTAGCTCGGTTAGGCGCTTTCCGAGTAGTTGCAGCGCCTTCATTTCCCTTTTTACTTGGCTCTTGCTCTTGAACTGCTCGAGTTCCTCGGGAATATCTTCGTGACTCATGGTTAGCCCTGTGCCCCTAATCAAAACCGAGGGGGAAAATTGCGTCCACCAGATCGTGTTATTAGCATCTTCTGGGGGCGCCCGCACGATATTGCTGCGCTGATTGGTCTGGATTAGGGGCATTCCAGGCGCTCCCTGCTCAAAGGTCTTGGACCCGGGCCCTTTGGTAAACTATCCTGGTCGGTATTGGGGGGACGCTGGTTTCCCCTATGATCTTCTGAACGGGATACACCTATGGGTTTCAGTTTTATTGCCGGTAAACATTGGATCAATCTGATGTTCAATCAACTGTGTCGAGACTTCGACATCGGGTCGGTACTCGATGTTGGCGTTGGGAGTGGGACCTATTTCGATTCGCTGAGCCCTGCCTACCCCAAGTTGAAATGGAGCGGCATTGAGATTTGGGCACCCTATATCGAAACCTATGGTCTGGCGAAGAAGTATGATCCGCTGGTGGTCGCAGATGTCGCGTACGTCGACTACGCCAAACTTCCTTCGTTTGAGGTCGCATTCTTTGGCGACATTCTCGAACATATGGCGGCCGACACCGCAGTGAACGTAGTAAGCGAATGTTTGAACCATGCGCGATTCGTTTTCATTTCCATGCCCGTTGTTCATTTTCCCCAGGGCGAGTACGACGGGAATCCGTACGAGAAGCATGTAGAAGAAGATTGGAGCCATGAGGAAATTCTGAGCCGTTTTCCCGGGGTTCGGGCGCATATGATTCATGGCCAGATCGGCGTCTACCTTTTGACGTTGGAGGATGCCGTGGGCGGCCAACTGGCCAAAGCAGGGAAGTTTGTGGCGACGAATCTGCATGAGGCCTTTGCGGCTAATGCTGTGAAATAGACCGCTGGCTACGGGGCCTAGCGGCGTTCTGCCCGAAAGAGGATTGCTATGTCATCATTGATAAGAGTCACATTACCGTTGGCCCTCTTGCTCACCGTAACTTCGTTAGCGGCGGCGCAGGAGGGTACGGCGAATTGCCGGAAGACGTTGAAAGACCAAGCGGCAGCGTGGAATAAGGGCGATATCACCAGATTTCTCCAAGGCTATCGCCAGAGTCCGCATACGGTATTCTCCAGCAAATCGAATACATCTGTTGGTTTTGCGAGTATGGCGGCGCGCTATCGCAAACGCTATCCCAATAAAAAGGTGATGGGCCGGCTGACTTTTAGTGAACTAACCTTCAAAGCACTTAGCGGAGACGAAGTCTTGACGCAGGGACGTTGGCATTTGCAGAGAGAAAGTCCCAAAGGGGGGCGGTTCGTACTGATTATGAGACAGGAAAAGAAGAACTGTCTGGTCACGTTGGACTATACCACGGTCGACTAGTACTCGTTCGAAACCTCCAAAGCTGCAACAGCAGGTCGCCCATGAAACGAAGTTCGAAACCCGTTTTGATTTACGAGGTCCTACACGGAAGTCGGGCGTACAATCTAGCTACGCAGAACTCTGATACGGATATCAAAGGCGTCATCATCGGCCCTCGCTCATGGTATTTGGGGGTCTTGCCGTCGCCCGAGCAAGTCGAAATGACTGCCGACCATATGCATTTCGAAATACGCAAATTCTTGCGCCTGGCCGCTGCGGCGAATCCCACAATCTTCGAGATGCTATGGGTCGACCATGCGGATGTGAAATTGATAACCCCACTGGGGCAACGGCTCGTCAACGCCCGTGATCTCTTCATGACCCAGAAAACGAAGGATACATTTGCGGGATATGCTCTTTCGCAGTTGAAGCGAATCAAGACCCACCGTCATTGGTTGATGCAGCCCCCCAAGGAAGAACCATTGCGCAAGGAATTTGGCTTGCCCGAACGATCGTTGATCAGCCAAGATCAATTTGGGGCAGCCCAAGCGCTTATCGAAAAAGGGCGCATTGAAGAAGCCGATCTATCTACCAACTTTCTTGAGATTCTCGACCGGGAAAAGCGCTACCGGCATGCGCGCAAGGAATGGAAGCAATACAACGAGTGGAAGACCCATCGAAATCCCGCGCGCGCTGAATTGGAAGCTCGTCATGGGTACGATACGAAACATGCCATGCATCTCGTTCGGCTTCAGAGGATGGCCGTGGAGATCCTGCGGGAAGCCACTGTTGTCGTTCGGCGGCCCGACCGCAGCGAATTGCTCGCCATTCGTGACGGACAATTGAGCTATGAGGAATTGCTCGAGGAATGCGAACAACTAGCAGAAGAGATTCGTATCGCGGCCAGGGGCAGCAAACTTCCAATGGAACCCGACATAGAAGCCATTCAAGAACTCGCAATCTCAATCACAGAGGAGGCAATCCATGCTGGTACCTGACCTGGATATTGGCCGGCGCTTCGTCGATTCAAATTGCCCGCCGGGGCGAACCCTGCTTTGCGGCGTAACCGGAGCGCACCACTACGGTTTTCCCTCACCGGATAGTGACCTCGACCTCAAGGGCATTTTTCTAGCGCCGACACGGTCGTTGCTCGGTCTCGAAACCGTAAAGGAAACAATCGACAAACTGCAGATTTTCGAAGATGTCGAATGCGATATGACACTTCATGAAGCTCATAAGGCGTTGAAACTGCTCATCGGCGGCAACGGAAACATGCTCGAGAGAATACTCTCGCCGTATCAGCTATACGCTACTGACGACCAGAAGGAACTCGCCAGCTTGGCCAAGGGGGCGCTGAGCAAACGTTTCTTCGGGCATTATCGCGGCTATTTCAACGGAATGTGCAGAGAGGCTGAATCCCAACAGGAACCGACAGCCAAGAAAATGCTCTATTCCTATCGCGTTGCCCTCACCGGAATTCATTTGCTGACGGCTGGTGAACTCGAGGGAAATATCGACCGCACAGCGAAGGCCTACGGCTTTGCTTCAGTGCTCGAACTCGTCGCTTTCAAAAGAGAGAATACCGAGAAATCCGCGTTACCCCCTGCGCTCTTCGACAAACATAAAGCACGCTGGGGAGAACTCGAAACGATGTTGCACGTGGCCCGTGACAAAAGTGAACTACCGGACACGCCGGGCAATATTTCGGAAATTTCAGATTGGCTCCGAACCCAGCGCCTGCAGGAGCTTTGACCTGCCGACGCGTCTAGAGCCTACTGCGTCCACTCACACAAAAGAATATTGTGAAATCGATGCCCACCCCGCTAAATCGCTGGCCGAGGCAATGCCCTCCGTCTTGCGCACGTTCCGCGTCTAGCCGTTCCAACATTGTTGGCGGAGACAATGTGACTTTTTCACCGGTGAGGTCCTTCTGATCCATCAACTCATCCAGTCGTTTGAGAACATTGGCTAGCGCAATATTCAGCAGTTCTCCCAGCGCGTCACCTACGAGGCTACGAGGCAGTGCGTCGTTCGGCTTCTTTCCAAGCAGATGTTGGGCGAGAGTTTTCGCCGGCTGCCAGTCGGTGGTGAGCGAGATCTTGCGCAAATCCCCACGGTGCATCAGTTGAATGGATGTTCCTATTGTGGCCGTGCTCTTTCCTGAGAAAGACAACTCCTCTAGGGCTTCAAGACTGAGAGTTGAATACTGTGTACCGATTGCGGTGAAACCGTCACGCACCCACCCTGCCATTTGGGCATCGTCGTCAAAGAGTGGGGAAATCTCGATGGCCTGCCCTAGACCCGCGTGGTCGGCGAGGAATTGCCCCAAGATTTCCAGAGAAATCGGCTTTTCCAAGAAACCATCCGCGCCAACGTCTACGGCCTCTTTCTGAGTGGATGCATTGGCGCTCGCGGTACATAAGGCGATGGGGGTGTCGATGCCGCTGCTTCGCATGGCCGCCACTAGCTGTAGTCCAGAAGCGCCGGGCATCGTAATATCACTGATGACCGCTTCCGGTCGGTCGACGATTATTTTCTTGAGTGCGGATTTCGCGTCGCCAAAGGTTACGACGTCGAGATCTGGGATCTCCAGCGCATGAATCGCATGTTCGATCATCATCCGTGACGTGGCGGAATCATCGACGACGAAAATGTGACGCATCTTTTTGCCTGCACCGAGCTTTGTCACTGATAGGTCCCTTTGCACCGGTTCGGAGGATGCTCCGATTGTAGCACAGTCGGGGGATATCGTCGGGGCCACAATCTCGTCACAAGCTCAGCCTGCGCCCCATCTAGCAGGTGGGCAAGGATTTTCTCCTGCTGGGTAGAGATTGGCCGCTGTGAGTGCCATATGCGGTGTGGGAAGCGCTTAGAAAGCGACGGTTCCTTCCAAGCTGCGCGGGGGAGACTTGGGTTGCCCCGACCGTTCTTCTTTGACGCTCTTCCGTTTCCTTTTCGACTTTCGCTTGTGTTGGGCCACGCGCTTCTTGGGCGGTGTCGAAGAACGATTCGTCGATTCAGCGACTTGAGAATCTCCGGTTTGCGCGGCCTTCTGTAGCTCGGTCTTAGGTTTGGCCTTTTCTGCCGCTTGCTTCTCGGGTGCTTTTTCTACCACCGGTGTTTTCGCAGGAAGAACTTCGAGGGCGAGCTTCTTCTGGTCGGCTCCGAGGGATATCGACTCAGCCCGCTTCACGCGCCATACCCTTTGAAAGGTCTTCAGCCCTTTCTGTTCGACCTGGAGGTCGAGTTTGCCGCCCTCGGGAACGGTAATCCGGCAGGGCGGAGGTTGAACGGGCTGGGCCTTACCGTCGATGCTTGACTTACATTGTGCGCTGGGGTCGCTGACGTTGATCACCACCACGTGCATCATCGCCTTATCGTCGAACGTATTCGACGGGTCGCCGGCCGAAACCTGGCCTACCAGCGAAAGAGGGTTTGGTTCCGTGGGTACCTCATCGCGCAGGCCGAAGAACAGAGCCAAGCCAACGGCGCTCACTGCAGCGATGGGACCAAGCCAGCGGAGACCAGACCGTGCTGGTAGTGTTGTGGGCGCGGATTGTATCTGCCCTGTGGCTCCGCCCAGTGTTGTGGTGTAGCTGGGGCCAGGAGGTCTATCGACCGCTGCCAATTCCGGGCTACGAACTTGGGTACCGCCGGGGTTCTTTGGAGGTTGGACGACGACGGAGCCGGAGGGTGATGGGCTGGGCGTACCAACGGTCGGCTGATTTGCGATATCCTTTCGGTCTGCGTCTGTTTGCGTGTCTTTGCGCGTAGACGCGTTGAGCTTGTTCATCCCTTCTACGCTCATCTTGCCGGGCTTGTCTGCCCATCGCGCGAAGCCTTCGGCGAATTCCGCGGCGGACCGCGGTCGGCCGGATGGGTCCTTGGCTAAGCAGGACTCGACCAACTCGGCGATCTTCGCGGGCACCCATGGCGCCAAATCGAGAAGTGGGGGCGGCGGCGTCGTAATATGCATGGTCATCAGCATGGGCCGCGGATGGTTGAGAAACGGCGGCCGTCCGGCCAGCATCCAATACGCGATAATGCCGATCGCATAAAGGTCTGTGGCGGGACCGATCTTCGATAACTCCGAGGCAACCTGTTCAGGGGCCATCGTCAGAGGAGAACCCATCACCATGCCCGTGGCAGTCAGATTGTTGCCGGAAATTTCGGGCTCCATCAGCTTGACCAAACCGAAATCGATGACCTTGAGCTGAAGTTGGTCGCCATCCAGGACGATAATATTCTCTGGCTTGAGATCACGATGGATGATGCCCACCTTATGGGCCGCTTCGATTCCGGCACATATTTGTTCAAGGTACGGCCAGACCTCGGTGGCGCTCATTCGTTTTTTCGCGTGCATGATCGCGCCGAGTTCCTGCCCTTGCAGGTATTCCATCACATAGTAGAACTGACCCTTCTTTCGGCTGAAGTCATAGATCTCGATGACGTTGGTATGCGAGATTCTTGCGACGGCTTTGGCTTCGGTAAGGAAGCGTTCGGATAGACCGGGTTGATGGCTGAGATGGGGAGCGAGAACCTTGATCGCGACTTTGCGGCCAATATCTGGATGTTCTCCGAGGTAAACGGAGCCCATACCGCCGATACCGATCTGCTCTTTGACCAGGTAGTTGCCTAGCGTTTTACCGACCAGAGTTCTGGATTTCGCCATCAGACCGTAATGCTCCTACACCCCTCATCGACGCAATGACATCATTTTTTAGGTGGACGACGTAAAGAACCAGATCTTTATTGATGTGGGGCTAGGTGTTCTGAAGTGCGTTTCGTACGTGTTGTCGAAACTCTGGGGCGGCCGGTTTGCGCAGGATAATCAACGCGTTGGCTAGAATGAGTGGTTGAGTCGCAGTCCCCAGCTAGTCTTTCCAAACTGTGGCGCGATCGAAGTCCGCTTCTCGACACCCGGTTTTGGGCGCGTCACAAAATTGTAGATCGAGATCCCCGCCGAAATGGCGGCGACAGCCATCATTGCGTTCGCGCCATAAGTCATATTTTGCCCACTTTCCACGTCGCTCCATTCTTGGGCGATGGTGGTCGGGTCGTTGGCGAGTTCATAGCGTTCGTGGGCACTATCGCGGCGGCTGATACCCACCCCGTATAGGACGCCGCCCGTTATACCGGCCGCTACCGCGACCGCAAGACTCGCGAACGCCCAGATATTTTTTTTGCGATAGCTTTCCTGAGCGTCTTTTTCTGCCTGCTGCATTTGCTCGAGTTCAAGGCGTCTCGCGTCGTTCGCTTTCTGTTGAAGCGCCTTTTGCTTTTTTGCCTCCGCCGCCTTTTCCGCCTTCAGGCGAGTGAGTTCGGCTTGCTGATTTCTTTTGGCGAGACGCTCTCTTTCTTGTTTTGCCTCTTCGTCTCGCTTGGCCTCTTGCCCCTTTTCCTTGAGTCGTTGTTTCATGGCGGCGATGTGTTTCTTCACCGCTTCGTGGAAGGGGATCGTCTTGACGCCCCGTCGGCCGTATTCCGAGAGGTAGAGCTTGTAGTAGAAGATCGATTTTTTCGGATTGTCGAGGTTGCGATAACACTGTCCGATATTGAGCATGATACTCGTGCGCTTAACCAGCCGAAGCGCATTCAGAAACTTATCCACCGCGTCTTGAAAATTGCCCAGCCTAAAGGCGACTTCGCCGGCGGTGAAATAGGCCTTGGCGTGTTGCACGTCTTCTGGCGATTGGGCATACGCTGACGACCCGAGCATGAGCACAATGGCGAATATTGTCGTAATCTGGCGCAGCGCATTTATCTTCATCAGGGAATCCTATAATTCAAATCGATGGTCATATCGACCGTGACACCGACCTTCGTTGTTACGGGTACGGAGCCGGCATGAAGCAAATCCCCTGATACGTGGGCTATCTGCCCCCCCGCTTCTACGAGAACTGCGGAAGCATAGAATGTCTGGCCTTCAGCAACGTTGATGAAGCTAAAGTCGACGGGACCGGCATTGAGATCGGCATCGTACACGATGGCGTTCACGAGTGCTCCCCCTGGGCAATTCTCCGGAACTGAGCAGGTATGTAGAACGATGTGCAACGTGCCTATGCAATCGTCCGCCGTCGTTTGTCCACAAACGATCGTTGGAGCCTTTGTAGCGGTCCCCGTAATGACGGGCGGAATCGGAGCGGCATCGACTACGAGTGCATCGTTGAATGCATCAGGTGCCAGGTCGTCGACAATTCCGTCGTGGTTGGTGTCGAGGTGGAGATCGGGCGTGGTGCTATCCGCAGCCAAAGAATCGGTAGTCGGTAAGTCGGTGGTCGGCAAGTCGGTGGCCGGTAGGTCGGTGGTCGGTAAGTCGGTAGTCGGTAAGTCGGTGGCGGAAGAATCGAGAAATTGGCTGTCGGAAGTCTGTCCATCTGGGATTCCAGAGTCGGTGAGCGGCATGTCGGTGGTACCCGTATCGATGTTGGTGGGCGCAAAACAGAAGTTCTCGGACGCCTTCACGCAGATACCCTGGTTGCACGAATAGCCGGTTTGGCAGGGAACTTCGCAGCGTGCTGGGTCACACGGGTTCGTGCGTTCTAGAGCGCAGCCAGAAAATAGCACGAGCGCCAAGATCGAAGCGATGCCGAACCTATAGAGATGGAAGATCATCTGTTTCGAAATGATAACTCATTTCCTGCGAATGCTACAGATAACCTTCTCAGGGCAGGTGGAGCTAGGCACCGATTCGACGCGACCTTCGTCTAGAACTGCGGAATAAGAAGAGAAGCGAGAACATGAGCCAAATCGCGCTTTGGTCCCCCACATTGCCAGCCGTGCGGCATTGGCAGCCATCCTCAGGCGGATAGGTAACATCTCCACCTGGAAGCGTTCCGTCATACTGGAAGATGGCGGCATCAATAGGATCATCGGGCCCAGCGTCCGTGATGGGGCTGCTGCCGTCGGGAACAACTCCTGCGTCAGGCGGTAAGGGAGCGGCGATGGCTAGACTGAGCTGCAGGTCGAACGATAGATCACTCGACGTTCCGTTGCGCTGTTTGACCATTACAGCGACGATATTTTCGCCTTCGACGAAAGGGTTATCCACTGATAAATTCACACTCGCGGTCTCTGACTGGTCGTCTTCCGATGTGGAGCTAGCCCAGGCCGAATAGTCGCTTCCATTATTCGCATTGAAGGAATAGATTTCCTTTCCGTTCACCCAGACGATGATCCCATCATCGAAAATCACCGCCAGGTCCGCTTTTGTTACTTTGCCAGCAAGAGAAATCTTCTTGCGAAAATAGGCACTGGGATGGTTGGGTGACGCGTTGAGCAATTTCGTGGCCTCGTCATTGTCCCCGTAGCCCAACTGGCCCTTACCACTCGCCCATTCACTGTCGTCGAAGTCGAGGGTCAGCCAGCCTTGGCCGTGGTCCGTTCCTTGGTCATCAAATTTCCATTCGTCACCGAAGTTGATAGCGTTGTAGGGCAACGTGCCGATGGTAAAAACCCCGTCGCTTTCGTCGTTGACGGTTTGATCGGTGGCGCTCTTGATTCGAACCAACATCTTATCACTGCCGAATGGAGGCAATGCCCATTGAAAGCTACCGGTGTTTGCAACGTTGGATACGATGGATTGCCAATTCGCGCCGTCGTCCGTGGAATAGTCCAGGCCAGCGGTTCCTATGTTGCCTACGGTCGTCCAGGTAATTGTCTCGGCACCACTCGTCATCCAGTTTTCGTTGCCATTGGGCGACGTCAATACCAGCGCATCACCCTTGACCAGCGTAAACTGGTCATTCGCCGTTCCGTCATAGCGGATATTGGTGAGAGTCAGCCGATTCCCCTGCAGGTCAATAATGCACGAGCCATTTGTTTTGTCGGTGATGAACATCAACGGGTGCGTACCCTTCTGACTGACCCCTGTTCCGCCGTGTCCGGCAACAACGTACACAGCCCCTTCGCCCGCGGCCCGGGTGGTTGATTTCTGGTAGGGACCGTTGCCTTTCGCTTTGCCGTCGCCCGAATCGACGATCTTGCCGTTGGCTGTTGTTGGCGTATCGTAGGCGCCACTGACGAGAAACGATCGCTCGTAGATATGAGAATGACCTCCCAATACCAGGTCGACCCCCGCGGCTTCCAGAAGCGGCAGAGCGTTTTCGCGCATTTCGATTAGGTTCGTTTCTGTGTCGGAATCATGTGAACCCTTGGTATAGGGGGGATGGTGCCAAAACGCGATCAGCCATTCCTGGCTCGTTGCCGCGATATCATTCTTCATCCAGGTGAGCATCGCATCATTTGGCTTGCGTGAGGATTGATGGGAATCGAGCACAACGAAATGTGCATTGGCGTAGTCGAACGAATAGTAGGCTTCCGTTCCTGAGGCCAGTCCGCCGGCCTCGGCATTCTTGGGCAGTACGTAAGCGTCATAGTAGGCGCCGGTTTGGTTGGCCGAGTTGGATGTATAGCCTTCGTGGTTACCCATGGTCGGCCAACAGACGGTGTTGCGGAGCAAATTCTGATACGGTTCAAAAAAATTGTTCTGAAATTGGCTGTCGGAGCCATAGGTATAGGCCATATCACCCATATGCAGGTAGAGATCCGGTAGCGTGCGATCGCACCAGCCGAGCATGGCATCGCGAACTTCGGCTTGTCGTTTGTTACCCGTGCCAGAATCGCCTACGACCCAAATTCTCGTTTTAATGGCTTGGCCGGGTGTGGGCGTTGTTCTGAAACGGTAGTTGGCGTCGCCACCCGCAAGTGTCGTACTGCCATGGCCGACGCGATAGTAGTAAGTGGTATTCGCTTTGAGTCCCGTGATGGCAACTTCGTGCTGTGTGACACCCGCCGCGCCCGTTACGCTTTGCCAGCCACCGAGCGTCTCGCTGAAGTCCACACGGCTATCGGTGCTGGAATCGGTTCTCCAAACAATGATGACCGACTGGTCGGTTCCTTGTTGCAAATAGGGACCGCGGGTCAGATTCTGTGCCTGAGCGTCATGGCCGGAAATGAAGATCCCAAAGCCGAAGTAATAGCAGCACAAGGCGAGAATCAGGCGAAATCTATTGGATGACAGGGTAAATGACATGGGTAGCATCATGACCGGCACCTTAGCGTAGCGTCTTTGGCCTTGTCGAGTGTACACTGCGCTCTCCTATGCCTATCATCAATGCGCAAGACATCAGCAAATCCTATGGAAGTCGGCAGGTTCTCGACGGAATTTCACTTACTATTCACGCGGGCCAAAAGATCGGCCTGGTCGGCGCGAATGGGTGTGGCAAGACGACATTGGTACGAATCCTCGCCGGCGTGGAAAGTACCGATGGCGGAAAAGTCGTCAGCCGACGCCAGGCGAATATCGGTTATCTCGCTCAGATTCCGGATCTCGATGTTGAACGCAGCGCGCTCGACAATGCCGTCGCCGGGCTGAAGAGTTGGAACGCGGCGTATCAAAATCACCTCGCAGCTACCCAGGCTATCGAAGCGGGATCGGGTTCAATGCAGCAGCACCTCGAGGCCCAGGCCAAAGCGGCGGCCGATTTGGAGCAGGCCGGCGGCTGGTCGGTTTCCCATAGGGCCGAGGCCATGCTCGGGCATCTCGGTGTAGAGCAAGTACATCGGTTGGTTGGAACGATGAGTGGAGGCGAACAACGTCGAGTGGCGTTGGCGCGTATCTTGGTGGCAGAGCCAGCCCTCGCCATACTTGACGAGCCGACCAACCATCTAGACATTGAAGCGATCGAATGGCTTGAAAACCATCTGTCGGAATCGTACACGGGCGCGTTACTGTTAATTTCCCACGACCGCTATTTGATCGACGGCGTTGTCGACCGTGTTTGTGAGCTGGATGGCGGAAATCTCTATGGCTACGAAGGAGGCTACCGCGGTTATCTTCAGGGTAAAGCGGAACGTGAAGATAGAGAGCAGCGAGAAGAAAGCAAACGGCAGAACTTTCTTCGTACGGAGCTCGAATGGTTGCGGCGCCAGCCCAAGGCGCGTACGGGGAAGCAGAAGGCTCGAATAGATCGTGCTGAAGCGAGTTTGGATCGCGCTCCGCCGGCTAAAGGTGGCGACTTGAAGTTGAAACTCGCTTCATCAAGGGTAGGAAAGTCCATCCTCGAACTCAAAGGTCTGAGCCTCGCCATAGGTGACCTGAGCCTCGTAAAGGACCTTGATTTCACGATGGCCAAGGGGCAGCGGGTTGGCATTGTCGGCCCTAATGGTTGCGGAAAATCGACCCTGCTGAAGGCGATTGTCGGGGAATTCTCTCCAACCGCTGGCGAAATCGTCTTGGGTAAGAATACGGCCATCCGTTATTTGAGCCAGACCCGAGACATGGTGGATTTGAATCGTACGGTGGAGGAAAATGTCGCCGATGGTCGGTCTCACGTGGTGGTGGGGGATAACACGATCCAAATTCACAGTTACCTGCGGCGTTTCCTCTTCGAACGCGCAACGCTGTCCCAGCAAGTTGGAACATTATCGGGTGGAGAACGAACTCGGGTGGCGCTTGCCATGCTTCTTCTAGGAGCAAGCAATCTGCTGATCCTAGATGAACCAACCAACGACCTGGATGTTCCAACTTTGACAGCATTGGAAGCCATGCTCTTGGAGTTTCAAGGTACAGCGCTTGTCGTCACCCACGACCGATGGTTCTTGGATAGGGTCGCGAATCATCTTCTGGTATTCGAAGAAGAAAGCCACGTTGCGACCTATGTGGGCAACTACAGCATCTATCAGAGTTTGAAGTTGGCGGCCGAGGCGAAGCTCCTGAAAAAGGAAAAGACAGTAGCGAAGGCTCCATCGAAGGGAAAGGCGGCCAAGGAAAAGAAAGAAAAAGGGCTGACCTACGCGGAAGAGATCGAACTCGATGGACTCATGGATCGGGTGGAGCAGGCGGAGCAAGAGGCTTCAGATCTAGAAGAGAAGTTGGGTGACCCCAGTCAATACGGTTCGTACCCTGGAGGTATGGCGGCTTTGGCTGAAGCGATTGACCAGGCTCGTGCAACAGCGCAGCAGCTGGTCGACCGTTGGGAGCATCTCGAAAGCAAACGCGCGTAGCGTCAAATCGCCTGCGAATGCCTACATTGCCTTTGGCTTCTGGGTTGGTTTTTCAGGACCGCTCGCATACTCATTTCGGCCCCAGGGCCCGTGACGCCTGCGTCTCTCTTCGCGACGGCTTCATTCTTAGGGGCGGCATCCAGCAAGCCCACGGTGGTGAATAGGGCGGTCATCAATACGAAGAAGAGTATTTTCTTTAGCCAGTTCATTTTTCGCCTCATCGCTTTCCTTAGCCATACAAACGCGGCTAGCGAGGATGCGGTCTATTTCGAGGCATCTTTTCTTTTCCCGTGATATCATGGTGTTATACGGGCAGTGTTAGTCGGCGGAGACCTCTGGCTCGTCCACTCTTCCGTAGACCCACACCCATTTGGCCTTTCGCAGGCCCGCCGTGTGAATAGGGGCGTATTGTTTGGGAGGAGACGGTTGGGCACCGCATTTGTTGAGCAAAAGGAAATCGGCGTTCGTTTCTTGCACAATACGCAGGTCAGATCTCAACTCGACGAGTTGTTTCGGACTGGCACCTACGAATACCGTGGCATTGGGTTTCGCGTATTGGTTCAAAAAGCGGGTCGCCGTTGCCAGTCCTTCGCCGAAGCAGCCGACCTGTAGGGTATTCTTTTTCGCTACGCGGGGTAGTCCGCCAGCTATTTCACCGAAGTAGTGCGAATAGTACGGGTGCACCCGCGAGCCACTGAATAGCAGGTATAGCCCCAGCAACATCGTGAGGCCGAGATCTAGCGGTGCGGTCATCCCAGGCCTTCGGAACAGTTTGGCTAGGCCGTCGGAGATGACTTGGGCGCCAAGGCCAGCGAACAAACATGCAGGCCATAATGCGGTGCCGATAGTGCGCCCCCCCCCCTGTTGCGGGTCCGAGGAAATGCTGAAGAAACGGGGCCAGCAGCCAGCAAAACATTAGGACGCGCACGCCAGACCGCTGGAAGAAATTTCGAAAAATTCCGGTAGCGAAAAATCCTAGGAAGACGACGGGTAGCGTGGCCCCAAAGTACAAGGGGGAGTAATAGTAAGGAGGGGATTGGCGGGTGCCAAAAAGGAATTCAAGAATGGGCTGGGGGGCTCGACCGCTGAACGAAGAAAGCACCAGTTCGGGATTTGTCCAGATTCCCGGCCACGAAATGACGACGAAAAAAGCGGCGAGGATAGGCAAGAACGCCAGAGAGATCGGCAATGGCAACACCCGCTCGCGTAGGATTCTGCCGCCATAGTTCATGAAATACGCTGCCGTCATAGGGACGATGACCGTGAGGTTTTTGAGGTCGGTTCCCCAGAGTAATCCGAGTAGTAGCGCGGTAACTAGATAAAGACCGTTGTTGCCGTCTCGTCTTAGAGCACGCAGAAATAGCCAAATAGCGAGTAAATAGAAAAGCGCGCTGATACTATCTCCGCTGACCAACGAGCCCTGGGCGATCAATGGGGGCAAGAGAGCGGCGAAAATCCCGGCAAAGAGAGCGACTCTTCGGTCGAAGAAATCGCGCGCGAACAAAAAAAGGAGGCCAACATTCGTTGCCGAGATGAGGGCGGAAAAAACGCGTGCAGAAGATAGAGGGGTCTGAGACAGAGCAGCCCAGGAGTACACCCATTTGCTGGTCGCTGGCATTTGGGTGTAGTCGAGCCAGGAAAGAGGGCGGAGATCCATCTTGAAGAGTCCGCTGACGAAGTTACGAGCCGCCGACAAAGTGTAGCCTTCCCCGATTAACTCATCTCCCGCGAAACCCGCCCAAAGACGAATGAGTAGCGCCGCGATTCCAAGCCCGAAGCAGATGGCTAGCGGCCCTAGCCTAGCGTCATCGGCGCGGAGGGTGCGAATTCGGCGGAGTACCTGTCGGCGTGCAAAGAGCAATATCGCGAGGAACGTCGTTAGAAAGAAGAGCGCTAGCGCGGTGCGGTTGCGCTGGGAATATAGTGTGGCTGATTTCGGGTCGACCTCTTTTGCCGAACCAGAGAAAAGAAGGCGCTCTGGAATCGTCTCCAGCCCGCCAGCCCCGATGCTCCAGAAGAGGCGAAAAGCGGGCTGTGACGAAGACTCATAGCGAACAGCAATATCGTGGCTGCCGGCCGGCAAGGCTAGCCGAGCCACCGCTCCCTGTGTCGGCGATTTGCCAGCATCCTGCAGGATGGTCTTTCCATCGATGGTGAGTTGCGCTTTGCCGTTGGTGTAGGTTTTGAAAGCGTAGTTTCTTGTCTGGGGAATGACGAGGGTTCCGCGCCAATCGGCGGTGAAAGGAGGCGTCGGCAGCTTCGGCGATTTGCTGTCGATCTCGATAGCTTGGACCCGTTCAGCGCGAACGCCGCCGTTCGAACGCACGCTGCGCTGGAGTCCGCTGGAGGGGAGTTGTGAGTTTCGCCAAAACGCTATGGCAAATACCGCGGCGAGCAAAGCAGCGGCAATGCCGATATTAACGAGGTAGTTGCGCCAGAGCATTTTCGCTTTGAAAAAACAGTGCTTGCAGGGTCGCAGTCAGAGAAAAGACTAGCCGCCGAAAATTTTCTGCAAGAAGCTTTTCCTCTTGCCCTCTTCTCGGCACTTGCAGCGTTTTTCGGGAGGTACGTTACCAAGCACTGATTCGATATGAGCGCCGCACCCCGACCAGTCGGGTTTGCCACATTCCTTACAGGTTACGCGTGTGCACATCGGTGAGAATCCTTCCACCCCAAATGGGCCAAACCCTGGTTTGGGTTAGGTCGATGGAATATAGCAACAGGTGTCATAATTTTCGATTTATAACACTAGTCGCTTCATGACAAGCATTCGGTGGATTCATTTTGCCAGAATTCCCGCAAGTCTGTCGAAAGAGGGCAGTGATAGTGTACGTCTTGTTGGGTGATCGGATGCCTAAAATAGACATCCGAGGCGTGTAGGGCGTGGCGAGGTAGTCGCAAACGTTCCGCCAAGGCGTCGCTCCAACCCGTTTCGAGATACTCGAGCATGAGGGCGGGGTCGGGCCCATAGAGTTTGTCTCCAACAATAGGGCAGCCGATCGCGGAGAGGTGTACTCGAATCTGGTGCTGACGCCCTGATTGTGGAAATGCCTCGACCAAAGAATACGCGCCCTTACGTTCGAGGACCCGATATCTGGTGGATGCTGGCTTCCCGTTCTCATCGATGGCTCTGCGCACACGTATCCCGCTCGTTTCACAGGGGCCGATGGCATACTCAATGACGCCTTCGTCGTCCGGACTTCCTTCGACAATGGCTAGGTAGCGTTTCTTCACTTTTCGCAATTCGAATGCGCGCTTCATACCAATACCGGCTTGTTGGTCCAGGCAAAGCACCATGAGCCCGGATGTCTCGCGGTCGATGCGGTGGGCCAACGTGGGCACCCGTTGGTCGAGGAAATGCTCACGAAGTACGGCTGTTAGCGTATTCTTGTGGTAACGCGCCGTAGCGTGCACCGGCAAGCCCGCGGGTTTGTCGATGGCCATCAGATAGTCATCGTTTTCGATTATAGAAAACGTGCGCGGGACGTCGGGTTCTTCGGGAGCGGGGCGCAATAGTAAATATTGTTCGCCCGTTTTGACCCGTTGGGACACGCGCCATCGGTTTCCACCCAACTCTAGTTGCGCCCGAATCATGCGTTGGATTCGGCTGCGTGATAGTCGAGGGATTTTTGCGTGGATGAAGTGATCGAGTCGCCAGCCATTGAATAGCTCTGGTACATCAAAGCGAATCTGGATCAAATCCTTGTCGTCTTGTTGGTCGCTCATTTCACGACTTCGAAATGTAGCTTCGACGTTTGGCCCGAACTAACAACTGCGCGTTTCTTGGGAGTCGACGTTCCCAGACTGGGATAGGTTAGCCACACTTGGTAGCTTCCTGGAGCAAGGGAGAGCGATAGCTTCGGCGTGTAGCCGCGAAACCGCCCATCCACGAATACCTTGCCCCGTCGCATGCTTGTGATTTGCAGGCCGCTGCTGGTCTTCTTCTCAATCTTGGGTTCGTCAAACGTCTCGACCTTCACGGGAGCATCGCGTTTTGACGTACGTTTTCGTGGCCGAAGCTTGAAGGAAATCGTTTGAGGGGCGTTCCCTTTGAACAACGAGGGCGAAAGACGTTTTCGTTGGCTGACGTAGCCCGCTTTACTGACGACGACCGAGCAGCGTTTCGTTGGCTGATAGCTCGTCGTTAGAGGCGTGCGGCCCTTTAGCCTGCGCTTGCAAATACTAACTCGGGCATCCTTGGGAACCGTTCGGATAGTGAGTTTAATGGCCGGTCCAGACGTCTGTCGGTCGTTGTCATTGTCTTGAGCCTGGCCTCCGTCCGACGCTATGCGGTAGTCGACCAAGAGCGCCGCTTCTCGCTCGAGTAGCCCGGGAATATCGAGACCAAAATAGACGCCCGCTACAACGCCGATTCCGCCCAGCAAGAGGATGAAGGTTCGCAGAAACTCCTTTCCGCCGCGCGACTTGCGTTTGACCTTCTTCTCAACCGTGAAATGCGGTTGGACATCGGCTTCAGTTGCCGTTGCGTCTGCTTGGAGGACTTCTTGGCTTGCCAATCGCTTCTTGGCCAGTCGCGGGGGAAGGTAGCCTTTGGGTTGGGGGCCGCGCCGCTGCCTCTGCGGAGTTTTTTCATCCACCTCGGGCTTGGATTCCGATAGGGCGCGTGGTTCAAGGTCTGGCTCGGTTGTCGGAATATCTTTCAAGTCGATGTCGGCGGAGCCGAGAATAATCGCGCTCGAATCGGCGCTCCGCGGGGGGGCCGGGGGGGCCGCAGGTTCCGCGGATTCTATTTTGGCAGCGGGTTTTGCGGGTTCGGCAGGTTTCGCGGGTACTCTGGCGGCGGGTCGTGAGGCCTGAGTATCGTCCACTGCTTTCGCCGTTGCAGGTGGTTGCACAGATGCCGGCGGTAGCGCATCAACCTGGGAAAAGTCGACGATCTGAGCCGTCCGCTCAAAGGACCCTTCGCTAGAGTCCCGGAGTTCCCCCTGCGCCACCCTCGGTCCCGCGTAATTGGCGCTTCGCTGCCGTCGCCTTTCATCGCTAAATATTTGGCGCATCAGTTCGGCCAACTCGCCCCGGCCGAAAGGCTTGGTGCTGCGGCGCAAGCAAGTCAGTAACGCTTTGCGAAAATCTCCACAGCTACGAAATCGCTGAGTTGGGTCGCGGGCCAGAGCCTTTTCAAGTATGGCCGTTAGGTCCGTTGACAAATCGTAGCGCGAATGGGTCAGCGGTTCGAAATGAGCTTCGCGAATTCTCCGCAAGGCCTCGATATCGGAGACGTCGATGGAATGTGGCGACCCTCTCAGCATTTCGTAGAGTACGACGGCGGCCGCAAATTGGTCGCTACGGTGGTCAATGGCGCCCGCCGAAGCCTGTTCCGGAGACATATACCGAAATTTGCCCTTGATTACACCGGCGGCGGTTCGCACCAGCCGCATGCGGGCCTTCGCGATGCCAAAGTCGATGACTTTGACTTCGCCTTCGTAACTGACCAGCACGTTGTGTGGGCTGACATCCCTGTGGACAATACCGAGATTGCGTTCGTCCTGGCCGACTTGGCGATGGGCATAGTCAAGGCCGGCGAGCATTTCGGAGGCAATGAACAACGCCGCTTCAACCGGCAGTCGCTCACCACGCTGAAAGACGCAATCTTGAATGGTCTTCAGATCGTCGCCGGCAATAAATTCCAAGGCCAGATAATAGGAATCATTGAAGGAGCCCAGGTCCAACACCTGACAGATATTGGCGTGGAGCAATCGCGATGTGATGCGCGCCTCGTCGATCAACATCTGTGTAAATGATTCGTCCTCGGAAAACCGCGCGTGCAGTCTTTTGATCACGACCGGTTTGGCAAACCCCGCTTCGCCCAGAATCTCCGCACGAAACACCTCCGCCATGCCGCCTAGGGCAAGGCGATCTGTCAGGCGGTATTTGCCAAAAGTCTCATTCACCTGTGAATTGTCCTACAGGGAAAACGGGCGGTCAAATCGGCCTGGGATGGGGGTTTCGCGTTGGCCGTCTGTGGCTCAAGGGAGCGTAATGCGCTACGCTCGACAGCCATGGCAATGAGCGAGGAAAAGAAATTCGGGTGGCTCATCGTCGGCATACTGGCGGTGCTGGTCTTGGCGGTCGTGCTGCAGCGTGGCCTTTCGAGCCGGACCGGCGGCACCAGCGCCGCACGCGTCATAGAAGAAACCGCTCCGCGAGCACCGGAAAAAGGTCCGAAATTTGAAAAGAGAGTTCGCCCGCCCCATACCGCAGCGATGAAAGCCGCGGCCGCGGCTGCGGCCAAAAAGGTTGCAGCCACCCATTCAGCACCCGCGCCGAAAAGAGGCGAATTGGGCGATCCCAGTCGGAGAAAGGTTGTCGAGCCACCGCCAGCAATACCGAGGCATATTCGTGAAGAGATGGATCCCGCCAAACGGGCGACACTCGTGGCGAAGCACCGCATTGAAATCGCCCGAGCTAAGCTCGCCATTTCACGCCGCCGCGTAAGGTTGCTCAAGGCCACCATCAGCCGCGAAAAGGCCACAGGTTCCTCGGGGGCATCGATCGACACAGACCGTCAAAATGCTCTGGGCGTAGAATTAAAAACCGCAGAGGCCGCGGCGGCTTCCGCTGACATAATGCTAGGGAAATTGCTGTCGCCAGATGCCGGAATGGCTGCGTCGGGGGAAGAGAACTAGCGAAGGGGGGGGCGGCGCACCAGCTTGTGGTGACTTCGAGCGACCAAGGCTGTCGTGTTCGTCTCATACTGTGGGTGGCCGGTACGATGCCGGAGGCGCCTGTTAGAATGGAGGAGGTTCCACTTTTGGGTGCGTTTCCCGGTCCGGCACTCTGAAGCTTCGCTGTGGCTCCACGTCGCTGAAGATGGTTGCCTCATCGGCTAAAACGGGAAAAGCAATTTGTGGGCCTAACGACGAGACTGAATCGGGCTCAGCGATTCACCCGACGTTGCCGGCCCGGGATTTCGCAGACCGCGATTAGGCCCCATTTTCGCCACCCCTTCTTGAGGAGCCATTTTGTGGCCGCTTTGACGGGATAGGCGTCCTCCGGAGGGCCTGTTTTGCGCAAGTCCGCTATGAGATCTCGATCCGACCAGCCATCAAAGTTCCCCGCGGATGACAGGGGATCGACCCAGCGGTCGCCAAAACGTTGGCCATGCTGCTTGCCGTGTCGGCGCTTGTTGTTGAGCACATAGGCCAGTGCCGCTCGGGTCTCCGCCGGTGTTCTTAGCACGTGGACATGGTATCGGTCGGCAAACACGGAACCGCTACCGCCGATTTCCTTGCGCAGCGCTTTTGCCAAGCGAATACATAACGCCTGCATGGCCTTCGACAGCGCGCCGGCCCCCTCCGCCTCCAAAATAAGATGAACATGGTCGCCTTGAATGGAGAATTCGATCACCCGCACGCCGTAGCGATCCTTGGCAACGTGCAGCCCCGCCCAGACAATTCTAGCAAACGGACGCCACCGCAAACTCGGCAACCCCTTCTTCAACTTCAAGGTCACATGCAGTGGTTGATAATGACGAAAACTCTGCCGAGCACGATGAGGAAGACGTTTCGGCCCCAGACGTTTGCGTCCGGCCCCTTTACGTGCACCTCCTCGCTGAAACGAGTCGCGCTGGGTGGCTCACGAGAATGCGCGTTGCCTCGTTCGCGGGCCCAAGAGGATACCCAAATACGAGCTCCATTCTTAAGCACCCGCAACCTGGCCCACAAAATGCTTTTCCCGTTTTAGCCTATGCAGAAGACATCTTCAGCGAAGTGGAGCCAGAGCGAAGCTTCAGAGTGCCGGACCGCACGAGGTACCAAGAGTGGAGTCCCCTCCATTCTAAGACGCGCCTCACGCGTCGCCCCGGTCGCGTCCAGTATTTTGTTTTGTAAGGATTGAGAAACCGCGGATCGAATTTCAGGCAGGCACCCAGGCACCCAGGCACCTAGGCACCGAGGCGAAGAAGAAAACTACCGCCCTAGATTCCTTCCCATTTGGCGATGATCTCTTTCATCACTTCGGAAGTGCCGCCGCCGATGGTGAGCAGGCGAACGTCTCGGTAGGCGCGGGCCAAGGGATACTCTTCCATATAGCCGTAGCCGCCATAGAATTGGAGTGCACGGTCGACAACTTTGAGGGCGACGTCGCCGGCGAATAGTTTCGCCATGGAGATTTCTTTGACGGGGTCTTTGCCCTGATCGAAGAGCTCGCAAGCGCGATAGGTCAAGCAGCGGGCCGCTTCGACTTGGGTCAAAAGATCGGTGAATTCATGGCGCCAAACTTGGAATTTGATGATCGGACGACCAAAGGCTTTGCGTTCACGGCCATAGGCGATAGCTAGCTCTAGAGCGTTGGCTGCAGCTTGAACCGCGGCGACGGCGGCGATCAGGCGTTCGCCCTGGAAGTTCATCATGATGTAGCGGAAACCGTGGTTTTCTTCACCGATGAGATAGCGCTGCGGGATACGGCAATTGTCGAAGTGCAGTTCTGCCGTATCTGAGGCGTGGTTTCCCATCTTTTCCAAAAGGCGGCCGACCGAAAATCCCTTAACGTCGGTGGGGAGTACGACGAGGCTGACCCCGCCGAAACCCTCGTCTCCCGTACGGACGGCGAGGGTGATGAAGTCGGCGCGCTTGCCATTCGTGATGAAGGTCTTAGACCCGTTGATAATATAGTCGCTGCCGTCTTTCTTGGCGGTGGTGCGAACGTTGGCAACGTCCGATCCTGCGCCAGGCTCGCTTACGCCCAAGGCGGCGATCTTCTCGCCCTTGATGGCAGGCTCAACGAATTCTTTTTTGATTTCGTCGTTGCCGAGTTCGCTGAGCACGGGGGTGGCCATGTCGGTCTGCACCATGACGCCCATATTCAGGCCAGCGGACTGACTTCGGGTCAGTTCTTCCGCGAAACAGACGGTATACCAATAATCAACGCCAGCGCCGCCTGACTCTTCAGGATGTCGGAGCCCCAAATAGCCGAGCTTGCCCATCTTGCGGAAGACCTCGTCGGGGAACCACTTATCTTTTTCCCATTGGTCCGCATTGGGAGCCAATTCCTTGGCAACGAAGTCCTTTACCGATTTGCGAAAGATCTTGTGTTCGTCGGTGAATGGGGGAAATGACATCGGGATCTCCAATCATGGTGTATTTGCCGGACTTTAGGCATTAGAGGTGCCTGTCGTCAACCGACTCCTAGTACAGCCTTCGATCGAGATCTGAGGTCTTGCTCATTTGTTCAAGCTGAGCAAGATTAGGGTCGCCGTGGTGCTGGCCATTTTCCACAGGGGGCGGGCTGGTTGGCTACGTTTTTTTCCGCAGTGCCTGGCTGTAAAGCACTGAATAGCGTGTGACTTATGGGCAATCGTATTCTTCTCGTTGATGATGATCCCTGGATACTCCAGATGGTTCGCACCGTCTTGGAGCGCCGCGGCTATACCGTCGATACCGCGGAAAATGGGGAGGTGGGCCTGAAACAAAGTGCAAAACTGAAGCCCGACCTCATCATCAGCGACGTGGGTATGGGGGATATGGGTGGCTGGGGATTTATTCGCGCTTTGCGGAGCTTGCCAGAAATGGCCATGGTGCCCGTTATCTTTTTGACGTCCTCAAGCACCGAAGGGCAAAGAATTGCCGGTTCAAGGCTCGCCTCGGATGACTATTTGACCAAGCCTTTTCGCGTGGAGGAATTGGAACGCCGCGTGGACAAAGCGCTGATGGCCGTCAAGGAATTGCGCTTGCGAGCCCAGCAACAGTTGCAGAAAGAACCCAGTAATGTCGGGCTAAGGGGCGATCTCTTCCATTTGGGTGTGAGCTCTATCCTCGCGCTCATGGAAATGGAAAAGAAATCCGGCGTCTTGGTTGTACGCGGTGAAAAGCGGGGACGCGTATTCGTTCAGCAGGGGCGAGTCTTGGCAGCCATGATCGACGGGGCCGACAAGGCGAAGGATGCTGAAGCTATCTTCCAAATGCTCACTTGGAATGAGGGTGAATTTCATTTCAGCTATCTCGATGTGGAAATGGAAGATCAGGTCAAATCATCAACAACACACCTTCTGATGGAAGGTGCTCGCCGAATAGACGAAAAGCCCTAGCGCCAGCCGACAGTGCCTCGACCCGAACGAAATGAGAATAGGGGCTGCGCGGTTTGCCTGCTACTGAGTCGCGATTGCCTGTGCGGGGATTTCGAATCCGTCGACAATCAAGTCGAAGTGCGAATCGTTCGCCACGTTAGAGAACGCTTCAAACGAAGCAATAGCGCGCGTCTTGTCGCTCATACGTTACGTCATTGCAGAATCTTCGACTACGGAGCGATGGGAACTCCATTCGATGCTGAGTCCTCCATACCCGACGGGGCGTGGCTTCTTTTTTCTGGTGATCCCGAAAGCGGTGCCACCCGTCCACCACCGAATGCGCGGCCATCTTCACTCATCGTGCTCGATGGCACGTGGCCTCAGGCGCGTCGAATGTACAAGCGATTGAGCGTTCTCGCTTCGTTGCCCAGAGTTTCACTGTCGCCTCCGGCCAATGCGCCCATGCGGCTTCGAACGCCGACCACGCCTGAAGGGATGGCTACCTCGGAAGCCATCGCCCGGGCGCTGGAGCTATTGGGCGATGCCGATGCGGCAGCTGCGTTGGACCGTATCTTTGCGCTCATGGTACAGCGATTGTCCCGGTCGGGGCATCGCTAGCCGGATAGCATCGCCAGCCATGCTAGCGCATAACGAAAAGTGCGACGGCGGTTGCGGCCGCCATAATCGCCGCTGTCCACAGCAGTATCAGGGACCAACTCCAGCCCGGTTTCGGAGCGACGCGGTCGTCAGCTCTGGATGTCCATTGCTGCTGCTCAAGAATAATGGAAGGGGAATCGGGCACGGGAGGCAGGGTGGCCGAAATGGGCCGTTGCTCGTCTTCGTCTGGCAGCTGCGGTGGTGGAACTGCGGCCGTTTCCATTTCCCTTGGCAACGGGTTTTCGCTTCCGCATTGCCCGTCATTGGCTATTGCCGGATAAGATGGCTCCGTGGCGGCTTCGCCGAGGGGGCCCATGCCCATCAGCGTTTCGCTTGCCCCGACTTCAGCCGTATCTTCGCCGCCAGAGAGGGCCATCGTACGCCGCGGCTTCGCCATCTCATCGTTATTACTAGTCTTTGTAGGGCGGGCGCACCGAGGGCAGAATTCTGATCTCTGAGCCGGTTGGTGTCCGCAATGGGGGCAGGGGGTCATTATTTTCTCGCGTCGAGCATTGCTCAGCGTTTGCCGATGGTCAACTGCTTATCGGAATCGGTATACTATTGTAGACTTAGCGAAACCTACGAGCCAAAGACCCAACGTGAAAGTTTGTACCATTTGCAGCCGGACCTTCGCCGACGACCAAAGCGTCTGTCAGCACGATGGCAATCGGCTGATCGCTGTAGTGCGCTCGGCTCCGACGGCAGCAGCTCCGGTCATGGACTGGGATGGTCCCCTCGCAGGGGATGTGGTCGGTCAGTACCGTTTGGAATCCCTCGTTGCCGAAGGGGGCATGGGACGGGTTTTCCGGGCGGTGCATCTTACCTTGGGCAGACGTGCCGCCATCAAATTTCTGCTGCCCGAACACGCCGCGCGTCCGGACCAAGTGCAGAGATTTTTTAATGAAGCGCGCGCGGTCAACGCCATACACCATCCGCATATCATCGATATCTACGATTTTGCTCAGGAGCTGACCGCCGAAGGGGCGGCCCGCTGCTATCTCGTGATGGAATTTCTCGACGGGGAAGACACGCGCGCCCGACTCATTCGCACCGGACCATTTTCCGCTGAGGCACTGATCAGCGTGGCGACTCAAGTGGCCCGCACGTTGGCGCAAACGCACGAGGCGGGTATCCTTCATCGCGATCTCAAGCCCGACAACATTTTCCTTTGCCGGGCCGATGGCCGTGATGATTTCGTCAAGGTCCTCGATTTCGGTGCAGCCAAAGCATTTGGCGACCGTCAAGGGCATAACCTGACGAGACCAGGCGTGGCTGTCGGAACGCCCGAATATATGTCTCCCGAACAGATTCTCAACCGTCCTACGGATGGGCGTGTGGATCAGTACGGCTTGGGCGTCGTCTGCTATGAGTTGCTCACAGGGGCACGCCCCTTCACTTCGGAAAAAGTCGCCGAGATTCTGGCGGCGCACACAAGGCAACCTCCGCCCCCCATGGCCACCAAAATCAAAGAGGGATTGCCGGCGGTTCCCGCTGCTCTAGAGGCTGTGGTGATACGATGCATGGCCAAGGACCCTGCCGACCGCTATCCCGACCTCTGGGCCGCCGCGGAAGCGTTTGAAAACGCGCGTCCAGCCCAGGCGGCGCCGCAGGTTTCTGTGGACGAAGGTTTGAACGGACTCTTTTCGGATAATGACGAGACGGTAAATGAGCCGATGGCGCCGCTTGCCGTGCTGAACCAAAGGCGCAAAAAACGCGTACTCTTCGTGGCTCTCCTGCTCGGGTTGCTTTCCGCCGGTATCGTTGCCGTCGCGCTCAGTCTCTAGACGGTGCGGTTCTGATTCAATACTTTGCTGGGAGGCAGAGTGGGTGTATTCTTCGGGGCAGTGACCCAACGACACTTCTATCTCACGCCGGTGTTAGGCGGCCCTGGAGCTCCTCGCTATCCCATAAGTGATAGTACTCAGCTCATCGGTCGGTCCGAACAAGCGATCATCTCATTGCTAGAGCCCACGGTTTCACGCGAACACGCGTCGATTCAAATTCGAGACGGGGGGATCTTTCTCGAAGACCTGGGTAGCAAGCACGGGACATTCGTCAACTCCAAGCGGATCAAAAGCACCCGCCTGAAAGTTGGAGATATCGTCGTGTTCGGATTGAGCCTGGTGTTGCGGTTGGAGGATTCGGCAGAGCCGGTACAGTCGCCTGAGGTGGCGGAGCCCGCGCTTCCGGACGCGACGCACAACCAGCCCAAGGTCGGTATACCGCGCCGGCCGACCATGGAAAACCGGCCTAGGATGTCTCGACCGACGGCCATGTCGGCGACCCAGGAATCCGAAAGGCTGAAGCATCAACTGGTCAGGTCGCGCAAATTGGCGGCCATTGGCGCCTTGTCGACGACGGTTATCCCGAAGGTACACAGCGGGCTGCTGAACCTAGCAGCGAGTATGGAAAAAGGCGGAGATCAGGCGCAGCTCAAGCAGACACTATCTTCGGTGATCGAGGAAGTCGGCGAGCTCCTGCAATTCTACCACCACCAACCTCCAAAACTGAAAGAGACGGCGCTCTTCGATATCGTCCGTCGCGCGGTTTCGGCAGTTAAGCCGGAAGCCGAAGCGCGTCAGGTCGAATTGTTGTTGGGCGTTCCGGTTCATCTACAGGTAGAAGCAGATCCAGCGCGATTGCTTTCGGGGGTTAGCGAATTGCTACGGCTTGCTGCCGCGGTTAGCCCCGTTGGAACGTCGGTCGAAATCAATGCGAGTGTCGTCGGTCCCGCGGTAGAGCTTCGCGTTGTCGATCAAGGTCCAGGCATTGCGCCCGATGCAGTGCAGCGGCTCTTCGATCCCCTCGCCACACTGCGCCAAGACTGGGGCCCCTTTGGCCTTGGACTTTTCGAAGTCAGACAGGTTGTCGCATCCATGGGCGGAACCGTGGAGATCGAAAGCGAAGAAGGACGGGGCACCACCTACGTCATTCGTCTTCGGGCTACTGCGTAGTATCCTGCGCGAGCGTCTCTTCTAGGCCTTCTTTGTACGAAGGATATCTCAGTGGGCGGTCCATCCATTGGATGAGCCGGGTGTTGCGGCACCGTTTCGAATGGGTCACCAACGCACGAATATTCGGATCGTCGGGGAGATCGGTGGATTGGATAGGAGCCACAAGTCCGGTGATTCGCGTAACGTGTTCATAGACCTCCTGGGTCTTCGCCGGATTTCCATCGGCTGCGACCAGGAGGGCGGGGGCTGTTTTTTTGCCAATCATTGCAAGTATATCGACCAGATCTGCGAGGTGGATCCGGTTGCTATACCTTTCGGGCATGCGCATCTTGTAGCCTTTCCGAAGCCGCTCAATGGGGCCGCGTCCCGGACCGTAGATCTCGGGTAGCCGCAGCACCGTCGTCGGTGCATTCAGCTGGATCCCCGCCTCCCAGAAGCGATTTTCAATATCCACACGCATTTGGCCCCACGGTGAACCCGGCGTAGTAGGGGTGTCTTCGTCAACCCAGTCTCCCTGGGTGTCCCCATAGACAGACGTTGAGCTGAGATAGACAAGCCCACGAATGGACTTTCCGGCGAGCGCATTCACGAGTCGGTCCACGGGGGCGAGATGGCTGAGTTTTTTTGGATCATACTGTCGCGCCTGCTTGGGCGGGCCGACCATATAGTACACGATCGCATCCTCTGCCTCGGGAAGTTGATCATCAAAATCCGATGATATATCCAGTAGTTTTGTCGTGTAAGGCAGCTTGTCATCGCCCTCTTGGGCGTGGCGTCTAACGCCGATCACGTCGATACTTGCCGCGGACAGTTGCGTCGCTAGGGCGCTTCCCGTATACCCACATCCGATGATGATTGCCCGTTTCAATTTGCGGCCTCCCCTTTACTTGAGCATATTTTTTTATGCTAGTGTTGCAATTGAGAAATTCAGAGCCGACTTTCTTGTCCTTTCGGTTTCTACCGTCGTTGCTCAACTCGGCGAATACCTAAAAGTATTCACCTCGTTCGCGCCTAGGCAGAAACCGAAAATACGGCGAAACCCCAGCTCAGAATTTCTCAATTACAACACAGATTGCTCTCATGAGTAGCGAGGTAAAAATGGAAAATGAAGTAGAAGAATATGATGACGTCGTAGCAGGAGAACTCGACGAGCGTCCAGGGTCAAAGAAGGTGGTGGGGTTGGTGATTTTGTCGTTCGTGCTGATCTCCGCGGGCGTTGGCTACATGATTTACACGTCCATGAGTCAGGGAAGCGCCTTGGAGTATTTCAAGAACGTCGACCAGGTTATGGATAATCCACAAAAATGGGTGGGTCAAAATGTGCGGCTGCACGGCAACGTGATTTCCGGCACGATTCAGAAGAAAAAGAACGACGGGCTCAACCTAAGGTTCGCGGTTTACAGCGGCAAGAAATGGGTCGAAGTGAAGTACAAGGGTTTGGTCCCCGACACGTTCAAAGACTGCGCGGAAGTCGTGGTGAATGGCAAGTTGGCCCCCAGCGGTGAGCTTTTCAACGCCAAAAGTATTACCGCCAAATGCCCTTCGAAATACGATTCACAGGATCACGCCAGCGGCTGCGGCAACGAATTGACGCCGGTCGTGGTCGCGTCCCGCAAGAAGTAATTCGACGAGCGTTTCTTCCGGGGAAGACCCTTTGCCGTTAGCGGTGAACCGGTACCTCGCAACTATCCGTCTCACAGTCTGTAATATCTTTCACCGCATCGGCGCTGGCGTTGGTGCACGCTTTCAGATGATAGGTGGGATTTCCGACGATCGCCGTTTGGCCGTAGAGTTCGGTCTTGCTGATGATGAATGAGATATGGCCAGGGTTCGCTGCGTTGAAACCATTTTCCACGGCCGTTGTGATCAGCTGACCATCGGCATAAACGAAAGAGCCGGCGAGGTCTCCACACGGTACCTTGGGATGGCGAAAAACATAGACCAGATCATAGTTGGCCGGCGGTGTTCCGAAGCTTAGCTTGTAGGTCGAGCATACGGCCGCCGCAGGTGCGCCCGCCAATCTCAAGGTGAATTTGATATCGTCTTGGTCCTGCTTGGCGATGATCTCGGTGATATCCACGGAGGTGTCGATGGCCGTGTCGCTGCCGCAAGTCTTGAGTACGGCACTTTGTTGGAGATTGTCCCGTACGTCGGCAACGATGATGGGGCTCTTTCCACAGACGTCGACATCTTCGCTTTCTCCATCGCAGTCGCTATCGAGTAAATCGCCACATACCTCCGTTGCGTCAGGATTGATTTCTTTGATGTCATCCTTGCAGTCTCCCGCCTTTTCCACCCACGAACTGCCCGGACTTGTGCACGCCCATTGGCTTCCCGAGGTCTTTCCAAATCCGTCGCCGTCCGAATCACTGTAGTAGTGGGTGGCGCCTTCGGTGTTGGCTTCCACATTATCGACGACGCCATCACAGTCGTCGTCCAGACCGTTGCAGGTTTCATCGGTGGGCGTCGCATCCGCTATTCCGTCGCAGTCGCTATCGGCGCTGCACTTATCGCCCTGCGCGGGTGTCTTCGTGCATTCACACGTTGTGTTGCAGGTCCAGCCATTGAGCTTGGGGCAATCCGCCTGTTCGGAACAAAGCTTGGTGCAGACTTTGTCGTCGCCGATCGACGTGCACCTACCAGTGAGGCAATCATCGTCATTCGTGCAGGGGTCGAGGAAGCTACCCGTTGCATGTCCATCGATCGCTGCAGCGTCTGGAAGGCTATGGCCTCCCGTTGTGGACGTGCAGGCCAGCGAAAGCAATGCGAATGACAGTCCCATCGCATACGCCATCAAATTCACGGTTGAGGTCCACTTTGTCGAAGCGCGTTGTGGCAAGAGAATCTCCTTATGCCTCTGAACTCTGCGCCGTTTTCGGCGCGTATGCAAGTAGGACATCTGTCTACAACGCCCTACCTTTTTGCAGTATTGCGCTGGATCAGTCAGTATATAGATAATGGGTCGCAGTCTTTCTATCGCCAGCTTCATTGTAGTTGTCTCTCTGGTCCCGACGGGTTCAGCCTTGGCGGCGCCTTTGGAGCCCGTGGCACTGGCATTTTTGGAGGGCGACTACCGCGAGGTTGTACGGCAGTTGGGCGAAAAGAATGTTGGGGGTGGGGAAGCGATGTTGCTCAAGGCCGCAGCATCCTTGAAGGTTCAAGAATTTAAAAAGGCCCTGCACGCTCTACGTGGGCTGGAAAGTCGGCTGGCGCACCTCACGGATTTGATTCACTTCCTACGGGGTGAGGCCTATTTCGGTCAGAAGAAGTACCGCCAGGCGGCCAAGTCGTTCCGCTTGAGCTCACGTGTGTTGGGTTCGGCGTGGAACGATAGGGCAGATCGGCGTCGTGCGCAGGCCCTGGCAAAAGCAAAACGTTTTGCCGCGGCTGCCGCAGCCTACCAGCAGATCCTCCAGGGCTACCCGGGTCATCCGCAACAAGCCGACCTTCGGCTCGCTTGGGCCCAAAGCCTGCTTCGCGCGAGAAAGCGAGATCTGGCGGTGGAGCAGCTGCACACATTGTGGTTGGAATTTCCAGCCCATAAAGCGGCGGATAGGGCGAGGGAACTGCTGGATGGCTTGATCGCGAAAAGGAAGAAGATCGATCGTATCAGTCCGCAAGCGTGGATCGGCCGACTACAAAAACTGCGTTGGCTGCGTCATCTCGATCGCGCGCTGGACGAAATCGTATCTCTGCGCAAACGCTTTCCGAAAATGAAAAGGCGTTGGGACCTTCAAGAGGCGCTTACCCATCGCAGGGCTGCCGATCCCGCCAAAGCACTTCCCCTGCTGCAGGGCTTGGCCCGGGGCCCCATCAGCCGGAAAGAACGCAAGCTCCTGGCCGACACCTTGTCTTGGGTTGAAAAGGAAAAGGCTGCGGCGCAGCTCTATTTGAATCAGGTGCCGACCGCCGGTACCAAGAAGATGAAGCGCGGGGAGCTGAAGGCTCTGAAGAAGGCCGCGTCGATATTCGCTCGGCACGGTGACTACGCGGCGGCTATGCCGTTGATTAGACGCGTCGTGAAGGAACGGCCCAAGAACAAGGCGCTCAAAGCGAAACTCGCCTGGCTGAGCTATCGTATGGGGCATCATAAGGTGGCGCGCGCGCTCTTCCAGGAATTGAACCGCAAGAATGACCGCGGATTCTACGAATATTGGCAGGCGCGATCCGCGGGCAAGGCCGGAGATGCCGAAGGTGCGGAGAAAATCTACGCCGATCTACTCGAAAACAACCTGAACACCTACTACGGGCGCCTGGCTCGGTCTCGCCTGGTGGATATGAAGAAGCTCAAGCTGGACCAACCCAAGGGCTGCCAGCTGCCCGCGCAACCGCTCGATTTCAGGTCGATGCTGGCGGAGGTTTCGGCGAAATACGCGAGCGTGTTGCCAGGGCTAGACCGGGTCACGTCCCTTTGGCGTATGGGGATGCGCGATGAAGCCCAGCGAGAACTTCGTTTGGTTTTCCTGGACTTTACGTGGGCATTGCATCGACACAAGAAACGGGCATTTCGTATTCGACGACCGATCTTGCGACGGTGGCGCGGTGCAGCTATCCCCAAACGACAGAAATGGGGCGACCGGCAGCGCACCTTGCGCGACAAGAAGGACGAAATGAGTCCAGCGTTGGCTTCGCTCGCGCAGTCTGCAGGCATGTTCTATTTTGGCTGGCGGCTGGGCCCTCGCGGAACCGATCCCGTACGTTGGTCCCATCCCCAGGCCTTTGCTCAAATCGTGGGGGATACGAGCCGTCGCAGCGAATTGGATAGTAGCCTGCTGTGGGCGATCATGAAGACGGAGAGCGCCTTCAGACCCGATGCAATTTCGCGGGTGGGCGCAGGCGGACTGATGCAAATCATGCCTCATACCGCGCGGAAGTTAGCTGCAGAAATGAAACTCGACCTGTTCCGAGTCGACCAGGTCTTCCATCCGCGCACGAATCTGAAGCTGGCCGGGCATTATTTGCGGGCTTTGGCGGATAAATTTCGCGGACAATTGCCCTTGATCGCGGCAGCTTATAATGGCGGTCCCCATAACGTCGCTCGATGGCTTGATTTCCGCGGCGAAAAGATGGAAATGGATGAATTCATCGAGGAGATTCCATTTGCTGAGTCGAAACGCTACGCCAAAAAGATCGTCCGCTTGGTGTCGCTCTACGACCGCACCTATTGCGGAGCCGACCATCGTTACTTCAGCAATCGTCTCGAAGCCAGCTATTTGCCCAACCCCGCCTACTAAACAACGACGCCTTGCCTCCCGAGCAGCCCGTATGCGGCGTTGCTCGCTCCGGTACCTCCTCACAGCCACAAGGCTGCTCCGGGGGCTCCTCGCTTGCGCCTCGGACCGCACCATCGCTTTGCGATGGTACTCTCGTAAGCTCGCACTCGGCGTGCCTCCGAACTACTCGGAAGCCAATGCGTCATTGTTTAGATCGCTCAGAGCCCAGACAGCCGCGGGTGTACCACGATTCATTTGTCCATCGCTGCTGGCGATGCTCTCCCTCATGCTCGCGGCAACGGGGTGCATTGAAAAATGGGCGGATTTCGAAGTGCGGTCGATCTCAGAGATGCGGGTCATTGCAGTGGATAATCTAGGCGTAGACGCTGTCGTCCTATGCGAATTGTTGAATCCCAACGCGGTAGACGCGCGGGTTAGCGATATCAGATTTACGGCCAAGAGTGGGGAACAGCGGTTGGGAAAGGGCGTGTTGGCGGGACCGGTTTTGGCAAAATCGAAGCAGCCATTTTCCCTCAAGGTACCGGTTCGAATCGTATTCGCAGATTTGCCCGCAGACTTTCCCAAGCGTGTCGCAGGATCGCGTCTACCCTTGAAAGTAGAGGCAAAATTCAAGGCGGAAACCTCCCTCGGGACCTATCATTTACGGCTGCGATCGCAGGGAAAAGCGGTGGGACTCGATAACCTGCGAATTGCGATGGCGGGTAAATTTCGTAGCGATGTCCTTTGGGTCGAAAAGATTCGTCTGGGGAAGGCGACAGTGAAAGGCGTCCGGTTGCGTCTTTCCTTGGGGGCGAAAAACGCGCTTCCCTTCGCCGTGCAGGTGAACCGTGCGGATGTATCTCTGGCCATCAATGGTTCGCCGTTCGGCAAAACGAGCTTGCAAGAACCGCTCAGTTTTCTCCCGGGTGAGCGGAAGAAGACAGCGGTGGATGTCGTGGCAACCCACGGCGCTGTAGGCAGGGCGCTGGGCGCCATGCTCGGTTCCGACCCCCGATTTCGCGTTCATGGAACCCTGTGGATCAAACCTCTCGCTGGAGTTTCGAAAATCCCATTTGACCTAGAGGCCAATTCCTCGGTATTCCAATAGACCGAGGAAAGCGGTAAGGTATATCCCTGGGCCGATCGCCCACGACACGCCGCCTATTGAGGAGATCTTGAATGTTGGAACCTGGAACTAAAGCTCCATCCTTTGACCTGCCGTCAACTGCGGGGAGCAACATCTCATTGGATACGCTACGCGGAAAGCGCGTGATTCTATATTTCTACCCAAAGGACAGCACGCCCGGATGCACTATCGAGGCTTGCGATTTTCGCGATAACTTCGAACGTCTGAGTGGACAAGGCGCAGAGGTCTACGGCGTATCCAAAGATTCGTTGAGTTCCCACGAACGTTTTCGCGGCAACTACGAGCTACCGTTTGAGCTTCTGTCCGATGAGGATAGCGCTGTCGCCAAAGCCTATGGAGCCTACGGCGAAAAGAAGATGTACGGGCGAAAAGTCGAAGGCGCTATCCGATCGACCTTCTTGCTGGATGAAGAGGGAAACGTTTTTGCGATGTGGTCCCCCGTACGTGTAGCCGGTCATGTGCAGCAGATATTGGCTGCACTAAAACGGCTCACCTCTGGTGAGTCGGCGCCGGCCATGCCGTCACCCCCCCCCGCACCGGAAGCCCCCGTGGCGGCTGCCCCAGCGCCGGTGGTGGAAAAGAAGGCCAAAGCGAGCCGCAAGAAGATAGTCGCTCCACCCAAGCCCGAGCCCGTAGTGGCTGAAAAGGCCGAAGCGAAGCCCGAGGCACCCAAGAAGCCGAGACGCGTGGTCGTAGCGGTTGCCAAGAAGCCTAAGGAGCCTGCCCCTGCACCGGTCGAGGAAGCAAAAGCAGCTCCGGCTCCAAAGAAAGAAGCGGCCAAGAAGAAGGTGACCAAGAAGAAGGTGACCAAGAAGAAGGTAGCCAAGAAGAAGGTGACCAAGAAGAAGGTGACCAAGAAGAAGGTGACCAAGAAGAAGGTGACCAAGAAGAAGGCGACCAAGAAAAAGGTAGCCAAGAAGAAGGCGACCAAGAAGAAGGCGACCAAGAAAAAGGTAGCCAAGAAGAAGGCGACCAAGAAAAAGGTAGCCAAAAAGAAGGCGACCAAGAAAAAGGTAGCCAAGAAGAAGGCGACCAAGAAAAAGGTAGCCAAGAAGAAGGCGACCAAGAAGAAGGTAGCCAAGAAGAAGGTAGCCAAGAAGAAGGTAGCCAAGAAGAAGGCGACCAAGAAGAAGGTAGCCAAGAAGAAGGTAGCCAAGAAAAAGGTAGCCAAGAAAAAGGCGACCAAGAAGAAGGTAGCGAAGAAGAAGTAGATCTGTTCAGGGACGCGTTCTAACGTCCAACGTCCAACGTCCAACGTTTGAACGTGCGGGTTTGTCACGAAGAACAGTATCTGTAACTCAAGAGCGGTCTGGTCGAACCGCTGTCGATACCCAGACAGGGGCCGGCGGAACTAGTTTGCAGCGTTGAGCATAATCTCCATCGATTGCTGCATTGTCGGTTCATCCCACCAGTCATGCACCGCTTCGATAGTGCCGTCCTGCTGGATCAGATAGGCGCCGCTGGGAACCGTGCCGTAAGTACACCATACAGGATTGTTGTTCTGCGCTAGGTCGAGGTCGTCGACCAATAGCAGCTGGTCACCTTCGAGTTGAGATTCAATATCGGCCGCATCGGTTACGCGTTGCGCATAGGTCGTAGCTTGTCGTTTGAAACTCTGCTCGGCCTCTTTCACCTTGCCAAAATAGGGGCTGGGGTCCGGCGTCATGGGATGCGCTTCGATCGTATAGACGTGTACGAAGTGGATTTGATCCGCGAATGAACCGTTGCCATATGCGCGTGAGGCCAAGCTGTTGACGTGGGGAACGACCTTGGCACCATTATAGTAGGGGCACGTAAACGACCCCAAGAAGAGCAAGACCGGCTTTTCGGCTAAGAGTTTGGAAAGCGTATGTTCTTGGCCTTGTCGGTCTTTGAGTGTGAAATCGACGGCTGTCGAGCCGACCGCCAAGTTGGCTTTGATCAGCGCCTTGTTCTTGGGACTGAATTCATTCTGGGGCCAGCCGAAGCAATTGGGTGTGAGGGCATTCGAGAGTTGGGGGATATTGGAAACAGGATTTTCGACGGTGCCACCATCGCTGGTCGACGGCTTGCTGTCAGGTGTGGGTGATGCTTTCCCATCCGATGTGAGGATCCCTGCGTCCGGGGTATCCGGGCCATAGTTTAAGGTTTCGCCGCATCCGACGAAGAGGATAGAAATAATCGCCAGTGAGGGCGTTGTCATTGATGATCTAAATAAGAACGACGTATATCGCTTCATGAAATCTCCGAGATGGTGTTTTTCAGTTAGACTCAGAGATTGATACAAGTGATGTGCCAAGTTTGCACTATTTCTAACTGCCCTGAATTGCGAGGGTACTTTTGGGGATGTGGCCCCTTTATGAGCAGGGACGCAACGTGGGGTTTCCTGCATAGCAGCCAACGTTTACCCTCCTTCTATGTTGAAACTCAGAACCACCTACGGTTTTCTAGCCACTCTCTGCTTGACCCTTTCGTGCTCGAGCGAATCGCCTACCGGAGGCGGTGACCTCAGCACGACGATCGATACGAATATCTCAATAGACAGTACGACGGCGCCACCGCTAACGTCGGATTTTGTGCCGGCCGAAGGGGCGGAACCCAAACCGGCAAATGCGAGCGATCCCAGCGGGCCCTGGAGTCGGCGCCTGATGCTCGCCACTTCGCAGGATGGTTTGGCTTGGCAAAAGAAGAACGAAATTCTCGTGGACCAAGGCGATGCGCCCAGCATGGTCGCCGATAAGGACGGCACCATCTTCGTCTACTACGTAACGGAGATTTCCCAGACCTAGCGCCTGGCGGTTTTCGAGTCTCGGTTTTCGGTTTTCGGTTTTCGGTTTTCGGTTTTCGGTTCTCGGA
>Ga0257122_1000261_pt1 | contig 53061 bp, 25 predicted proteins | sample SI106_120metaG_FD_190146 | JGI IMG/M metagenome (GOLD analysis project Ga0257122, IMG submission 190146) | Marine microbial communities from Saanich Inlet, British Columbia, Canada - SI106_120 | ecosystem: Environmental > Aquatic > Marine > Inlet | place: Canada: British Columbia | collected... | reverse complement strand
AGACAGTCTTCCTGGACGCCTCCTTCTCCTTTTCCCCCGATGGCCTTGATCTGAGCTTTGCCTGGAAGTTCTTCGGGGAAGTCACCCTCCTGGAGGGGGGTACAACGAGTAAGGAAGTCCTTCTACAGCTTCCCTCAGTCTCCAACGACACCAAACTGAAAGTTCAGCTCTCTGTTACAGACAGCCGGGACAATACCAAGCGCGTACAGCGTACCTTGAAAATCCGTGCGAATGATCGTCCTCCATTCGCCAGCATCGATCCGCGCAAGCTCTTCTTGCAGGCAGGTACCAGTCCCAAACCTATCAAGGTCAGCGGTGCCCAGTCCTTTTCCCCGTCAGGCTCTTCACTAACCTATGACTGGAGTGTGGATACTTCCCTGATGAAAATTGTGGAAGGCGACAGTTCAAGCTCAACCATTGCCCTGCAGGCTGAGACCGATGCTGAAACCACCTTCACGGAGATTACTCTCACAGTGGTAGATCAAAATGGACTTTCTGCCAAGGCAAATGCCGGGGTGCTGATAGAGAAGAGTAAAGAAGGAGACCGGCCTATCTTTCTGAAGTCTGAGTTCGCCCAGACTTTTGATTTTAATACTTTCAGACTTAAGCCCCTTTTCGTAGAGGGAATCACCTTTCCGCAAGGCAAGGGATATTCATATGAAAAACCTGGTGTTTTCCTCTTTGAGAAAGGAGACATCCTCACCATTCGAGGTCTCGCGGGAGATCCCAACCCGGATGCAGAGGCTTATACGGTCACGGGAACCCTCTTTGAATTTGACCCGGGAACCGAAACCTTCTCGAATCCGACGGCCCTGGGAACCCAGAATGATAGCAGTGGAAGAGCAGAATTCACTTTTTCCAGCTCAGCTCTGACCACGAACTCGACCTGGTATGCCGTAGAGATCTCAGCGGGTTCTGGAGACCGCCAGAATATCCAGACCTTCCCGGTACAGATGCGTCCTGAGAAGGTCAATCAGCAGCCGGTAGCCAAACCTCTCATTGCCACCATCGAATCCCAATCCCTGGGCGAGGTTGTTGTGGCCACTACCACCTTCTCCAGCGTATTTCCGGAGAGCCCGATAGTGATCACCCTGGATGGCTCTAATAGTACCAATCCTAACGGGGGTGGTTTGAAATACCAGTGGGAAACATCTTTCCTGGGCTCACTCAAGGAAAAGAAAGACGCACCCAACCTGCTCTTCCTGGGCTCCAAGAAACAGAAGAGACTGCAGTTTGTCTGGCCTATCGACGCCAAGAAGCGAACAGTGGAGGCCAAACTCACCGTTCTTGATGAGTTCTCTGATACGCCTTCTAAGAGTAAAGCTGTACAAATCACGCTGGCGGAAGCCCAGTCGATTCCTCCAGTGGCCGACCCAGGAGAGTACCCGGTCTTTGCCATCGCTTCTGATCAGCCTGAGACCGCTACCATAGAAGTAACCCTTTCCGCGTACGAGTCCTTCTCGCCGGTAGGCAACACCCTGAACTTCAGCTGGGAATACCTCGGTTTCGCTGATGATCCCTTCGCGGCTGACGCAGACACCGTGGAAGAGGTTGTCAACCTGCCGCAAGGCAAGCACCCCTTTCGTCTTACGGTTACCGATGCCACTGACGCGGACCTGAGCGACTCCAGGTTCTTTGAGATTGAGGTAAGGAAAGAAAGGCCTCGCGAAGTCGGTCTTCTCTATGACGTGGATGGCTTTGTAGATGCCTTCCCCATCGACGCGGTTGTTGGTGAGGAAGTGTTCATTGAATCCAAAGTCTTTGTGGGACCGGTGAGCTTCAACCAGGCAGAAGATCCTGATCCTTCCAAGCGAACCCAGGATCTGGTCATTGAAGAGCGCGTGGCGGGCACAGTGCATACCTCCCTACTGGGAGTTCCTTCCCAGGGAAATAGTGTATACACCACCAGCTTCGATACTGCTGGTGAGTACGTGGTGGAATTTTTTGCATGGCATGACACCAATGGCGATGGGTTTTTCGATCCCAGTACTAACCTAAATACCGACACTTCAGGAGACAAGTCTGGTCATTTCCGCCGTAAATTTATCATCCGGGTACAGGAGCATGTGGAGCCAATTTCAGCCTGGGTAGATACGGGTAATGTGTTCAAATTTCGCCAGAGCGACGGCTCCCCCGCTACAGTCGCGCTAACGGTTACAGTGGACAATCCCAATACAGGTACCTGGGATTATCTATACAAGATAGGTGTGTTTAGCGCCAGCGCCAATGCCCCGGCAAGCTTTACGCTCAATTATGGCGGTTCCGGCACGGTAACACCATCCGGTTCCTCCGTACCAACCGGCCGCTTCAAGGTGGAGGGAACCCAGGATGACAGCCTGACTTTCTCACTTACTGATCTTCCCAACGGGGAATACCAGCTTGATGTTCAGGTCTTCTCCAAGAAAGGCGAGGTACGCCTGGAGACCTTCGCGGATGAATATTTCGCGTTAGTCAGTTCCGATCTCAATGTCTTTCTCACCCTGTTTGACCCTGAAAATGAGCTTGATCTCACCAGTATGTCTTTGCAGGCGTTTGCGGCGACCGCGAACTCGACCAGCCTTACTGGTACACCCATACTTTCCATTGCAGCTAACACCATGGTAACCCTGGAAGGCGGCGGAGGTGTACAACACCGATTTTCCTTGCAAAATCCATTTAATTTCAGCAATGCTCTCGCAGGCTCTGAAGTCAGTAATGGAACCACCGACATTCTTGGGCTACTGATACGTCTTTTCGATCATGCGGCCAAGAATGTGGATCAGGCTGTACGTCTTTCGGAATTCAGAGAAGATGTTCCAGCGGATGGTGACTGGTATATCGATTTGATCAAGCGTGATGGTGGTGTTCAGATTGATGGTACCTTCCTGGCTTCAGGGGATTTCTTTAGTTTTGAAAATGATGAAGTATTCGTAGAGTTTGAGGATGCTACCGGTGTTGAGAGACAGGATATTGATCTTTTGGCAGACGAAGAGGAAGAGACGGATGAGACTTCGGGCGAGACCGTATCCGAACCCTATTTTATAGCTGGTGAGGGTCGCAGAATCGCAGAGGTCTTCCCCTTTGGTGAGGATTCAAGCGGTGCCTCCCTCACGTCGACTGGGTTCTTTGAAAGAGCCCTTAGTTCGGGGGGCAATATCTCCTTTAAGGAAGATCTCTTCAATGATGCCAGTACTGGACAGATATTCCCCAACATCGGCGACCTCTTCCTCGTGGAATACCCAAGGCGAGATGGGTCACTTAACTACGTTTTGATGATCATCACCTTTAAGGATGAGTTTGGCTTTGCGTTTCGCTATGCCAAAGCTACCAGGACTATCCCGGATATCAGTTTCGGTGGTGGTGTGATCAAGGATCGTATTCGTCTTTCCATGGATTTTGAAAGCGGTGAATTCTTCGCCGAGGGTGGTGTACCAGGTACTGAATTTATTGTGCTCACAAGCTCTAACAAAGGATATGACGTATCAGGTACCGAACTGGGTGGAATTGATTCCTCTTCATGCTCAGGAAGCGATAGGGTAAGTACCCCCTATGTTTTCACCGAGACATGTATTGGCACCTTTGACAACAGTGGGAATATTGATGGATTCGTAGAATTTCTCGAGGACTTCTTCCCCGCTGAAGGGGATGTCATTGAAATTGTAGGTTATTTCTATACTGACCCATCAGGTGAAGAGCGCAGTATAGATCTACCCAATCCCCTGCGATTCTTCTTTCGTGAAGATAAATTTGGAGGATTTGGACTTGCCTATACGCAAGTTACCACTGCTGATCATTTCAGGGTTGCTTATTTTGGAGAACCAGACCTTGCGAGCGCGACTGACGCTTCAAATTATCTGGTCAATACCTCGGGTGTATTCGACCCCTGGCTCTTCATGAACATGGAAGCCGGTGGAAATTCTGTAGTGAATATCACCACGGTGACCCAGAACGCGGATCCGAACCCCACCAATGGAATTGACGGCTGGTTAAATTTCAGTCTCGACTCGGGTTACTTTGACAGCGCTGATAAATATTTCGCTGTCTCCGCTACAGATTCTGTTTTAGGGGCTAATGGCGATAGTGTGGAGAGAAAGCGCCATGTGGTGACTTTGAAGACTCCCTATGGGAATCTGATCCGTCCACCCGATGTGGGTACCCGTTGGCTAGAGGTTCGTGAGGATGACTACGGTTTTCGTTCTGAGCCTTACCTCAAGCGTGCCACTGATATTGACAGCATTCGCTTCGAGGAAGGGAATCCCTTTGGGAGCTTTGAAGATTTTCGCGAGTTTCTTGCCTGGAATTATGACAGTGGTCTTCAGCACATGGGGATTGGAAACTTTGATAGTTTTGACGGACAGAGAAAGTTCTGGGAAATTCCCCAGACCGCGGCTGGTTATGATCCATTTGATAACTTTGCTCCGAGGGCGGATGTTTTCTTTGCTCTCCCCACAACTAAAGTTGGGGACACCCTCATGGGAACCTACCGCTTAGGTAATTCTTTCCATGGAACCGCTGCCGGAGGAGAATTTGGAAATGACTTTCGTCCTGAGGTGACTTATTGGGCAACCTTGCTTCGTGTCATGCCTATGCTGGGCCGAGATGGAATCAACTTCGGTCGTGCTATGGAAGTTCGTGTGGTTCAGCATGTGAATTTCCCAGAATTCGACGATCTTGGTAATGTTACTGGCAGTTTCGATTCTAACAACTTTGAAGAGAGGGTCTTTAGATTCTGGTTTGCCGACACACTTGGCACGGTACGTACGGAGCAAGAACAGCGATTCATTAGCGCAGACCAGGGAGACTTTATTGAGCACGGCTACCGCTCCAAATCCAAGGTAGTAGGCTTCAAACGACCTGATGAAGATCCATTTGTAGCGGAAGGAGACCCAAGAGTTCTCTTTGACGTAGCCACCGACTTCACCGGTTTTGATGATGTGGATGTAAATGTGGAGCTAGGATTTGGAGAGGAAGGCGCTAATTACAAACTTGTGGTTCTGCGTCCCACAAGAGGCCAAGAGGGCCACGTCGTGGATACGGCCATCACTTCACAGCTGGAAGAGCCAGCGAATTTCGAAAACCGTCTGCCGGATCGTTTTGCATCCGTGAATTTCAGTACCACTCCCACGAGTGATGGCCACTTTATATTCCGGGTCTATAAATGGCCTTCAGCTGCTTCTCAGGACCCAACATCAACCGCAGATGATGTCCCTGAGGACGATGCCAATCTCGTAGGTGAAGTTCCCTTCTTCATTGACGGAGACCAGGGATTCACCCATGTTTTTATCGAGCTTAGAAAGGAAGGCGAGACCCCGGCAATCATGCTTTTTGAGGGTTCAGGCTTCAGCTTTCTGGCTGGTGAATTTACAGGTCCAGATGAGCCCAAGCGTGATTTTTCCTATCAGCGCCAGGAGTTTGGTAACGGTGTGGAAATGCGGCTCAACAGGTGGCTGCCCGATGGACAAACTGCATCCAACCGGCGAATTAAGGAAGTGTTTGTTGAAGGCTCAGACCTACAGGAACGCTTTGAGAAAATCCTAAACGGTGAATCATCCGTGAATACACAGGGGCTCACCGGAGCCGGATCGAGCATACTCCTGCAACCAGACAAAACCTACCTTTATACCGGTCCTGGTGTTGAGAGCATGAAAGGCGTGGGACAAGACCGCGTTTTAGTACTCCTGGGCGTGGTTAGTAAGGATGATAACAGCGTGGGATTCGTCTACGTAATGAAAGCGATCAGTGAGCTTCAAAGTTTCGAGGCTTTCAAGAATATTCAACTGAATAACCGCTTTGACCTGGAAGTTAGAGAAAACTTCTATGAAGACACCGTTACCATAAAGAATTTCTTGGAGTTGGAGCCAGGAAGCACGTCCTATCCAGTGGATCTAAACCTGGTGGGAGGTCAGTTTGAGATCTTTGATGCTGTTAACCAGGGAACCAGCGGAGTTACCCCGGACCTTCAGGTAACCGTAGGCACAGATGGCTCTTATGGACTAACTGTACTAACAGGCACCACAGACCTGGGAATCGCATCTGACGGCATCGTGAAACTTGCCAAGCAAATAGAGATCTTCTCTCTTGGAAGCGCATTGCCGGCAAGAGTTCTGACGACTTCTGCGGCAGTAACTCCGGATACGACTTACGACAGGCCGAATTCCTTCCTTGTAACCGATGGAAACGGGAACCATGTTCTCATGACCCTGGGCTTCTTTGATGTTTTTACAGACTTTACCCAAAATGCGACAGACCCTGCCGGGACTGGTTCCACAGGAACCGGATCATCTGACAGAGTCTACTTCGTGGAGTATATCTATCTCATGGATGGCTCCACTCCAGTTTCAAGAAAGTTTGTATCCTTTGATCAAAACAATCAGATTACGATTGAGACGGATGATACTCCCATGGATCTGCATAATATTCCGCTCGACTTCAACTTGACCGGACAGCAGTTCCAGGAGATTACCGACGCCAGTCAGGCACTTCTAAAAATTGAGGGTGATCGCTTCTTCGGAAATTACAGCGTTTTCCCAGCAAATCCTGACCAACAGGATTCGCTCAGAGGTGCCGCAGTCTTTGCCGTCTTTGACTTTGATGACAGCGTAAGCAAGATCCTTCTCGATCGTTTCGATGGACAGGGTCACGTAACCGTCACCGAAGATGAGGCTGTTGAAGGTGTTGATCTTGGGGAACTGGACTTCGGGGGATTCCTCAACGGAAATGTTCAGTTTACCTTCGATGATGATGCCGATCGCCACCGCGGTGACAAAGTCACCATTACCAAGCTGCTCTGGACTCTTCCAGGTGCAGACTCTGAACTGGAAACTACGGCAAGTTTAGTCTTCGAGTTCTCCGATGACACCGGCACTGGAGTTCCACAGCCAACTGGAGGAGAAGGATTCCAGGCAATCGGGGCCAAGACCGGTGCAGATGGAGAATTTCCCTTTGTTGATATTCTCTTCACTAAGGAAGTGAATTCAGATTCGGCGGAATTTCAAAAACTCATCCGACTGGAACGTCGTCAGCACCATGATGCTACTGATCCCGTCGGAACAGATCCAAATGCCAGTGGAGATCTCTCTTCTACAGGGATTATCGATCCGGTGTATCAACCTCTGGAATTAGTTGTGAGCGGGCGAAAGATTCGAGCTTATTTTCCGAGAAGTGCAGGCGAGTCCATTCTTGCTACCAATGCCAACCTGGAACTTTTTATTGAAGCAGATTTCAATAGCTCGGTGCCAAGAGGAATTCTCTCCATCGAGGGGGATCTACTCAACTACGCATTCCTGAGCCTGGGAAATAGTCGATTCTTTCAGAGTTCTGACTTCCTTCCCTTTAGTGAAGAGAACCAGTACGTTTACGAGCGATTCGGCGATACCGTTAGTACAACTGCTGCCGACTCTTTCCAGCCAGTCACAGCCACCCTTCGTGGAACTCAGGCTTCTTTTGCTATCACCGATGTCATTGATGGCAAAATTGTCAGACACTTCGCCTGGGATGGGCCGGAATTTCTCTATTGCGGTGATGAATCGGAGGATGGGTCTACCTGTGTGACGCTCTGGAACATGGAGTCAACGGTAGGTTCCGTACTGCCGGTGGACGGTGGTGGATATGTCGCTGTGCGTGAGTTTCTCGATATCTTCTATGCCGGGGGATTAGAATACCAGGGCGCAGTCATCTTAGAGATGATTCTTCCCAAAGGCGACAGCCTTGAAAAGCACAATTTAGTATTTGTTAATGGAGTGGGTCTCGCTCAGCACTTCGTGGATGAGATCCTTCGGGCGACCTTTGAGTTCACTGGTTTTAGAGGAATAGAGCTAGTTGGATTCAAAGTTGGCAACCTACAGAGAGGAAGTCTACAGGGTGTATCTGGAGTCACCTTCCAGGGACTGAATCTTGAGTTCTCATTTTTGCAGCCAGACACCTTCACAGGGCCTCTCTCCATGACTTTCTTCCAGAGAGGAACAAACAACACTGAGAGAAGGCTTTCTTACAGCATAGATGGGGGCACGACCTCTACCGCTGCTCCACTGGGAAATATAACCCCTGGAGGAGAGAACATTCAGAGCGTATTTTTCTCAGTCGCCACTCAAGATGCGCCTGATGGGCTCCGACCTGAGAGTGGGAAATATAACCTTATTGCCAAACTTACTGACGTGGATAGTAACCAGGAAGTTCGCAATGTGGATCTATTTACTCATGAAACAGACTTCTATTGGTTCCTTGACTTTGCTCAGACTGGAACCGGTGGAGGCGGGGATGGACCTGTTGTCTTCAACGGGGAGCGTTTTAGTTTCCTCAAGCACCAATTTATCCCGGCAGGCGACAATACCTGGGATATGGAACTGGACTTTAGTGATGCCGCCAGTCCGCAGATTCTGGTACAAGGCGCAAGTACCGGAAATGGAAACCGGGTAATCCGCCGCGTACAGGATGAAGGTTCATTTAGGGATGCCCAGAGCTTGCCCGGACAGGCCATCGCCACCAATGGTCTCAGCGGACAACGAGCTGAGAACCTACTGGATAACGAGTCTGTATCTGCAGTACCCGGTGGAATCTATCTCATCAAGATACCGCAGGCTGACAGGCAGGAGTCCCTCAATGGAAGTCCTACCGGTGATGCCTATGTTTTGATGCTGGTAAAAGAAGTCGATCCTGGAGATCAGCGTATGGAGTTCTCTTACTTGCTCAGTATCGGCTCCGACGATGGACATGTAGGATTCTTTGATCGTGAAATTAACGGAATTGATCCGGACTTTTTTGACACAGGAACCGGTGATGGAGGCGGAGATGCGGCACCAAGCCGTCAAGGCTATGTACCGCTTATGGAAGGAGATTGTGGAGACCTGGAACTCGATTCCTTCGATTTCGTGACGGGTGAATTTAATGAACGTCGTCCTTTTGACGCCTGCTCGTCTGTTCCGTCTACCGCCGACTTAAGTGTCACGCGGCTAGAGATTATCGAAGATACCAATGCCCCTTCCAAGGAAGGCGAATGGCGAGGTCGATTTCTCGTTGACGTAGCAGTTCCTGGAGGGTTTGTAAACATGCCCTTTAAGATCATTGACACATGGAATCTCCCCTTTGCCCTTCATGAAACTCTGCTTCCTGGAGACAATTCACCTACGAATATCAGCATGAACCTGCCCTTTGGAGTTCGCTTTGATAATGCGTTTTGTGATGGCGGGCTCTGGTCTGAAAATACCTACGCCGGGCGTGAGGATGCCGTAGGCGGAAATGATTTTCTCTTCCAGCTTTCTACTTACATTCAGTTTGGAGGAGCAGATGCGACCGATCCAACCGGTACCAATTCTACCGCTGGATCTTTTCCAACCAGTCTTGGAGAGTGTGTTGAGATGATGCACCCTCGCCTGGATTTGCAATATAGCTACTTCTCTTTTGACCGCCAGGTTAGTGATCTGGCTACTATCCCACACCGTGGAGATTTCAACGGTACGGGCATAGCTCATCCGGCCTCCGGACTAAATTTGGATCAAATTGAGAATCATGTAGATGATCCCGACACCGATGAAGATGATCGCCTCGGAGCATGGGCCAGCGCGCTTAGTTCCCTGGATGCGTCAATTCTTGAGACTTTTGTTGAGAATTACTGTGACACTGCAGCAGGATCCGGTACAGCAACCGGGAATACCGCAGGCTGCGAAGGACCGGCCAGATTCCGAGTTGGTACCGATCACCTGGGCTTTGAGCACTGGGGAAGCGCGGCTACCTTTGAGGTTCGAGGCTTTGACGCAACCCAGCCACTGCATTACCGACTTGAGGCCTTTTCGCCTACGAGTTTCAGGGAACAATCCTTTAGTACGGATACCGGAGTGTTCGGGCTAGGATTCCTGAATCAAAGTTTCCAGGATCAACAGAACCAAACCGGCGATGGATCTACTGGAGCTACAAGCGGCACCAGCGGCACCGCAGGAGCTGGTACGGGTGGATCCAGTGACGGTCCTCGGCTTCACATCTCCTTTGGTCCCCAATGGCCTGCATTCGAGACCATGGAAGTCACCGAACTTCGATTCTCCGTCCCTCTATCCAGGCTGGGAAGAGATTTGACTGTGAGCAGCCAGATTGAAGTTGGAGGCTCCGAAGGCGGGTTCGAGGATGAGGTCCGGATTCCCTTTGATCCTCAAAATGATGCCGTTGCCTTCACATCTAATGATATGTCGGGAGCATGGTTCTTACTCGGAGCCCAGGGAGACGAAGGACATCTGGCACTTCAGTCCCCTAATCTATTTACCTTTACCGATGATAAAGGCACTGAAACCGGAACCTTTGAAATCGTGACGGATGGACATGTGGTTATCACTCCCGCCATTGAACCCCCGGAAGATATCTTTAAGACTGCTGAGCAAATTGAAGTTGCCGGGGTTGGTGTAGACGCGATCCTGGTCATGATATCTACCGATGAAGTCGGGTTCTTTGAACCTGAAGTCTGGTTCAGAACAGAACCAAATCGAACTGGTTTTATCGGTGAAGATGGATTCCTTGCTCTCCTGCCGGATCCCAACTCCTCTGGAGGTACTGGATCTACGAGCGGTACAGGGTCTACATCAGGAACGGGTTCTACTTCCGGTACCGGGGGTACTACTCCACCACCACCTGTAGTATTCGAGGTAACCGGCGACGGAACGGACTATACCTTTTTCAACGGAGCGCTTCAAATTGATGTGAAAGATCCCGGGTCAACCGGCGGACCAGATCCACTGACTCTCTTTATTGGGGGAGTGTATGAGTTTGAAATCCTCACACAAGGACACCCCTTTCACATCTCTGAACCCGGTGGAGCCGGTGGAGCGGATCTTACTCAGCAGCAGGGTGTTTTCGATAACGGAGCGGATGGTCCAAACGGCATAGTTCGACTCGAAATCCCCTTGGATGCTAATCCAGGATTCCTGGATTTCTATTGCGGAAACCATCAGGCAATGAATGGGCTATTTGAGATCAAAGATCCAAATTCATCCGGTGGAACGGGCTCTACCAGCGGTACGGGGTCAACCACCGGTACCGGAGGCACAACCGATGACACTATTCCTTTTGACTTGAGCGACTCTATTGGTTTCGTTCCTGAGGATTTTGGCGGATTGATTCATGTTCTATCTTTTGATGGTGAGGAATCCACCCTGAGCCTTACTCCAACCCAGCAGCAGGGTAATCCTCCTGAAGGTACCTATGCCTGGAATTTTCCGGACGGGCCCGAAGCGGGAACTTACCATGTACCCCAGGATGGCCACGTTGTCTTCGATATCGGAGGGCAGGGTACGGACCTGGAACATATCCATAAAACAGATCTACCAACACCTATAGGCGGAGGCAATGATGCCGATGCAATCGTGACTGTTTTGGAAACCAATGTTCAGGGAAGATTTGAACCTGAAATCTGGTTCAGAAATCTCTCCGAAAGAGATGCTTTTATAAATGCCAATGGCTTTACCTTGATTGATTTCTCCCAGGCTGGTTCCTTTTCCTCCTCAGGAACTGGATCCACTTCTGGCACAGGAAGTACTTCCGGTACGGGGAATACATCAGGTCCCGCTGCGGTTGTCTTTGATATTTCCGGTGACGGAACAGATTTAACTTTTACGGGTGGTCCTCTTCCCGCAGGAGGTGTAGTAGATCCAGGCGCTGGTGATGGCGGTCCGGCTATTATATTGCATCGTGGTGGGCTCTATGAGTTTCATGTCCTGACCCAGGGAGTCACACTGGGAATATCTGAAGAAGATGGTATAAGCGTAGCAGGTGCCGGAGCGGAAATTGTATTTGGCATTGCGGAAGCTAGCGGACCTGATGGAGTCATCATTTGGGACATCCCCGATGATTACCGAAGTAATGAAGGCCAGAGTGTAAGCCTTGATTATAACGAATCAAATGGCGGGGGAGGCGGAGTCTTCACCATCGAAGATCAAGGCTCCACAGGCGGCTCAGGATCTACTTCAGGAACAGGAAGTACGACCGGTACAGGCAACACATCAGGTCCAGCTCCTATCGTCTTTGAATTAAACGGCGACGGCACCGACTACACTTTCACCGGTGGAAATCTCCCGGACCCTCCTGGTTCCGTAAAAGATCCAGGTTCCACCGGAGGACCAGCAGCACTGGTTTTGCATCGCGGTGATGTCTATGAGTTTGAGATTTTCACCCAGGGGCATCCTTTCCACATCCGCCATGACCAGGGAGGAGCCGACCTTACTCAGCAGGAAGGCGCGTTTGACAACGGAGCCGACGGACCCCAGGGAGTCGTGCGTTTAGAAATACCTTCTGATGCTCCACTCGGATTTCTAGAGTTTTATTGTGGAAATCACACTGAGATGAATGGCAAGTTTGAAATCAAAGATCCTGGCTCCTCTAACGGGACAGGTTCTACTTCAGGAACCGGAAGTACGACCGGTACAGGAAATACATCTGGACCGGCACTGCTTATTTTCGAACTTTCCGGCGACGGCACCGACTACACTTTTACCGGTGGAGATCTACCTGATCCTCCCGGAAATGTTAAAGATCCTGGTTCTGCTGGAGGGCCCCCTGCCTTAGTTCTTCACCGAGGTGGAGTCTATGAGTTTGAAATTCTTACCTCGGGGCATCCTTTTCATATTACTCAAGACAACGGAGGTGCTGACCTGACTCCTAATGACGGGGTGACGAATAATGGTGCTGATGGACCAACTGGAGTTGTGAGATTTGAAGTTCCCAGCGATGCCACCCTGGGCTTCCTGGAATTCATTTGTGGAAATCATGCAAGCATGACTGGAAAGTTTGAGATTAAGGATCCTCCACCTCCAGCATCTTCACAAAGAGTGGTGGCTCCTACGAGGGTAAGCAGCATTACTCGAAACAGTCCGGTACGGATTCAGTTTAATAAGCCTCTGGATGAGAATTTCACAGCCAATCAATTCTTTCCCGTTACAAAGACAGACATTGTCCAGTCTTCTGACCTGGCTTCTACCTTTGGACCGGGAAAATTCTTGATCTTTAAGAACCTGGAATTTGTGGAAATCGTTTCGCTCTTTAACCTGACCGATACAAGCCCCAACGATTACAACCAGAATTTTCAGGATCTAATTGGATCAATTTCAGACAGTAGCTTTCTCAACACGACAAACATTACCGTGACCGCGATTGATGATCTTACCTACCAACTGGATCTACCGGATCTTCCTGCAAGCAGTAGTGACAATTACCTCTTCTTTTTCAGTCCTTTTTTGACGGATACTGATTCCAGCGCCCCTCTTCAGGGTCTGATTGGACTCAAGGACGCGGCACTACAAGTACCCGATTATACTTCGGATCTTGAGGCTACTGACCAGTGTAAGCGTGGGATTCGCTTTGATGGGCAGCTAGACACACTCATAGATACGCAGACTGGTGCTGTAAAGCCGATCAACGCCAGTTCCTTCTATTTCCACTGCACCATTTCCCAACCTGGAGACGGTACCATTCCGGGTTTCGGCGCGTTTCTGGATGGATTCGCGGCACAGGGTGTGGAATTTGATGGCTCTGCTATCCAGGGAACCCCCTACTTCACGGTGGAGGGTACCTTTACTCCAGCCGACCAGATCCCTGTCGCTATCGATTCAGTGGATATATTCTGGAAACTCACAAATGGCGGTTCTTTTAAAATTGGAAGTTTTGATTTTGAAGCACAGGATTTTGATCAACTTCAGACTTTAGATCCCAGTGATTTAAGTACAACCTTCATTGCTGAATCCTTTCTTTCAAACCCAGACCTTGTAAATGAAGCCATTAAAATAGGCGAAGACATCGCGCAGAAGCTGATCATCGATCCTGAGGAGGGTAATACCGGCGAGTGGACCGGCGAGTTTCTTGAGCAAACAAGTGAAGTTCTGGCTTTCATCCCCTCCATAAGCCTCGATGTGGGAGGAACCACAACCAATCTGGTTAACGTGATGCTTGTTAGAAAAGTGGATTATAGATTTCCTGTATCCGCCACTTTGGCTGATCTCAGCATTGATCCAGCTGAATGGGATCGCAGTGATGACACACCAGGAACCTATAATGAAGAACTAATCTTTATCGCTGAGGGAATCGGAGAGTTTATGGTCATCGAGACTGAAGTGACCACCGATGGTACCTCAAGATCTGGAATCGTTCTGGATGCCTTTAACAATTTTAGAGACGCAGATCAAAGCTTTGGTGGATTGGAGCAGGCAGTACAGGGATTCTTTCAATAGGAAACCGAGCTGATAAAAACGGCTCTAAAGAGTCAAGAGACAGGAGATCGATTGGGGTACGGTTCTCGTCATTCCGGACCCAGATCCGGAATCCAGACTTATTCGATAATTTCCATTTGCCGCCCCTATTCTCGTATCCCGGATCAAATCCGAGATGAGGTTCCCAGGGGAGCCGCTAAAAACTTCAATAGAGTTTTCAATTAAGGAGTCTGAAATGAAAATGGGTACTTTTATCAACGGCGAATGGGTTCTTCCCGTTTCCGGTTCCATCATTGAAAATCGTAATCCCGCCAATCCCGATGACCTGATTGGAAGCTTTCCAGCCGGGGGAGGCGCAGAAGTTTCTCTTGCTGTGGAGGCAGCTTCCAAGGCTTTCAATTCCTGGAAAAAAACCCCTGCTCCTGAACGGGGGCGTTTGCTATATCGAGTGATTGAAATCGCCAAACAAAGATCCGAAGAGATTGCCCAGATCATGACCCGGGAACAGGGAAAGGTTTTTCCTGAAGCCCTTGGCGAGGTCAAAAAGGGAATCAATCTTTTGGAGTATTATGCTGGAGCCGGATTTCGGCTTGACGGTCAATCCTTACCCTCCGAGACCAGGGACTGTTTCACATATACCATTCGTCGCCCCTTAGGCGTTGTTGGTTTAATCACTCCTTGGAATTTTCCCTGGGCCATACCGGTCTGGAAGACCGCCCCCGCACTAGTCGCTGGAAACACTGTCGTAATCAAGCCAGCCGAACTCACCCCTGCCACAGCCGCCATCATGGTAGAGATCTTTCATGAGGCCGGGTTGCCGGCAGGTGTCCTGAATATGGTAACGGGCTATGGACCCGACGCCGGAGAAGCCATTTTGAATCATCCAGAGATCAAGGCGGTTTCCTTTACAGGTTCCAATGAAGTCGGACAGCGGGTCATCTCGGCCTGTGCTGCTGGAATGAAGAAAGTCACTTGTGAGCTTGGCGGTAAGAACGCGGTAATTGTGATGGATGATGCAGATCTTGACTCAGCAGTTACAGCGGTGTCCGTAGGAGCGTTTGGGTCCACTGGACAACGCTGTACAGCTACCTCCAGATTACTTTTACACAAAGATATCAAAGATGCCGTAATGCCCAGGCTCATTGAGGCTGCAAAGGGATTTGTACCAGGTGAGAACCTGGGTCCCAGTGTGGATGAAAAACAGTTTCAAACAGTTCTATCCTATATCGAAACAGGCAAGAGTGAAGCCTCTCTTATCCTTGGCGGAAACCGGGCTGGAAACAAGGGTTATTTTGTAGAACCCACAATTTTTGATAATGTATCCGCAGAGTCTAAGATTTTTCAGGAAGAAATTTTTGGACCTGTACTTTGTGTTTCCACCTTCGAAACTTTTGAGGAAGCAATTGAACTTGCCAACAACTCCCGATTTGGATTGGCTGGCTCTCTCTTTACCAGGGATATGAGCAGGGTTTTGCGATATGCCGAAGAAGTAGAGGTTGGAATGGTCCATGTAAATGAACCCACCATAGGCGGGGAAGCACAGCTGCCATTTGGCGGAGTGAAATCTACCGGATACGGGGACCGTGAAATGTGTGAAGATGGAATCAATTTCTTCACCGAAACAAAGACGGTTTTCCTGAACTATTCCGGCAGTGGAGATAGGTCGATGGTCAGGTAAGGGTGCAAGATTTCGTTGTTCCGGATCCCGATCTGCAGTCCAGTCCGTACTTCGAATTCTCCCCTGTGGTTAATACCCCTGGATTCCTGGGTCAAGCCCGAGGATGACGATAAGCGGGTTTTCGAGTTACACTAGTATATGGGAGCGCTGCTTATGATCCGTTCTATTTTCCGGGTCAGGCTGCTAATTTTCACATTTTCGCTGGTCTGGCTTTTCTATCCTTCTGCCATCTATGCCCGTGATTTAAAGGCGGGGTGGCAGATGGTCACCCTTAGTTTGGAAAATGAAACAACGGTAGAAGAGTTTTTCGCAGATCAGCTCTCCAGGGTCAATGCACTGTGGACCTATTCTCAGCAAACCGGCTGGGAAGTATACTCCGCCCGTGCTCATGTGGTGGAGGAGGCAGTTTCCCAGGATGTTCCCATCATCACTCATATCAAACCCAGGCTAGGGTACTGGATTCATCTCTCAAGAGACATGTCTCTACCGGACCTCGAAGCTAATACCGGTCCCATACCCTCAAGAGTCCTGGGGAATCCCTGGACCCTTGTGGGTTGTCCCGAGTCTATTGCCTTAACTCGTTCCACAACCACATTTGATTGTTGGACTGTACCAGCCGGATTCTTTATTAGTGCTGTTTATGATTATGATGGCCTTCTCATTGAGAGGATACCCGGACACAAGGGCTATGATCTCAAACCAGGTCAGGCATATTGGATCAAAATCCATCCAGAGGGGCAAACTGATCGCCAGCTCACCCTGCCTGATTACTATGGTTTAAAAAGGCTGCCAAACCTTCCATTTCCCCTCTCCAGTCCTTGCCTCGCCCAGGGAGAGAATGATTCCGTCTGGTTTGCTGGCGGGGTCTCCCCCACCGGTGTCAGCTCTTCTGTATTTTTTTACGATTTTAATACGCGGGAGTTTGTTTTCCAAGAGAGTATTCCAACTTCCCAGTCCGTCTCTACGTGCGACTTCGAGTCCGGTACATTTAGGGTCTTCTCCAGAATTGATAATCACCTTGTAGGAGAGCAGGCTCTGCATCGGTATACGCCAACTACACACACCGCCACCATTGTTACTGTAGCCTTAGATCTCCCGATCACCAGGAACGGCTCTTCCCATACCAGCCATACTCTCGGAGATAAGGTTTACATCCTTGGGGGAGAGGTGGGTACCGCGGTAGTCAATGAACTCTCAGTTTTTAGAATCGCTGACACGGGTCGTCTAAATCTTTCCAACCTGGGAACCCGGTTTCAAACTCCGCGAGGTTCACACACCAGCCATCTTTCAGACTCGCTTTTGGTAGTAATTGGAGGAAAGAGCGGTGCCTCACCAGTGGGACTCTTAGAGGTCTTTCAGGTCTCTTCCGATGGGAGACTGGCCGCTAATTCTGATAATAAGACTCTCCTGGAACCAAGATATGATCATACCAGTCATTCTGCAGGGTCCTATTATTTTGTTCTGGGTGGACAAACTCAGAGTTCCGTAGTGACCGACTCCGTAGAGTCCATTCAGTTAACTACAGATAACCTATTGGCCAATCCTGTTTTTACCGAGCCTCTTAAAACCGCGAGAGCTGAACACAGTTCCCATTACGATGGGGACTTTATTTATGTTTTTGGAGGACGAGGAGAAGACGGAAATGCCCTTGGCTCAGTTGAAGTCTTTCGCGTGCTCCCAGGAGGCCATCTTACCTCTCAAAACCAGGTACTAAATTTGGAGCATCCCCGATATGCACACACAATCCATAAGTTCGGAGATTATTTCTACATCATTGGAGGCCGCGATCAAAACGGTACAGTTCCTCAGATCGAGATCCTTCAACTCGCCGGGGGAGGCACACTCAGAAGAATATTGACCAATCAGAATCTACAGAGAGGAAGATTTGGGCACCAGGGGGTTTTGAGCAAGAACAGCCTGATAATTGTGGGTGGAATTCAAGATTCGACCAGCGCTGTACCAGTTGATCTTATTGAAATACTGCAAATTTCAGGGTCAGGTTCTTTCAGCACTGAATCGATTACTAAGCCCTCCGCGGCCAGATTTGACCATACTCTCTTAGCTAACAATGAGTATTTATACATGATAGGCGGGAAAACCGGCTCTAGTACAACGACAGAGAGCCTGGCTATTTTTCATGAAATTCCCCTACTCAAAGAGAACCGGACAGAACTGGAATGGAGGGTAAATCCAAGGATTCAGGAAAACCTGTTTGATCGAGGTACTTTAGCTGTATCTGGAGGCAGGATTCTGGCTGCGGGGGGAATTCAGGAAAATGGCATCAAAACCGCTTCCATGGAATTGGTGGATACCGATAGGCTTCGGACCGCTGAACCAGGAATTCTATTCTCTGAAAACCAGGTCTTCTCCAACACCAGTCCAATCAGGGTTTCCCTTCCCGATGTTCCCGGAACCTATAGCTGCTCTCTGCCCCCCTTTGCCGTGGAAGTCTGTGATATTGAAAACCAGGATACACTCTTCTTTGAGTCCTTAGAATTTGGATTTCATACCATCACCATTTCACTGGATCGTGGAGAGGAATCTCCGATTCGATCCTTTGTTGACATCGTGGTAGACGCCTATCCCAGCCTTGAATCTCTTTCGATCCCTGACCCAATCATCGCAGGTCAAAGCGTGTCTCTTAGACCTGAAACATCCTACCCTCTGGAACTATCCTGCCTGTTTTCCTTTTATTCCACGGCCCCTGCCAGATTCACTAGTTACGGCCTTAGTTCGGTCACATTTATACCCGAGGGAGCTGGAGAATTTCAGGTCGAAGTGACTTGTTACTCCATATTTGGACTTTCAACTTCAACCAGCGTTCGCTTTCAAGTAGAAAACAAGGTTCCTATCGTTGATTTTAGAACCGCAACAGGTTTCTTTCTCAACCCGGGGGAGGTTGAAATACAGAATCTGAGCAGGGACCCGGAAGGCCTGGAGCTTCAGTTTCTCTGGTCCATGCTGCAGACTCCTTCCGATGCGTCCTATACTTTGAACCAAACCAGGGCTACCACTCCGGTACTGGAACTCAATACTACTGGAGAATTTACACTGCAGCTGACAGCCCGAGATCCTTTTGGACAGGAGGCAAAGGTGGAAAAGGCAATTCGAATCAATGCTCCACCCACAACCTCGCTACTTGCCTCCTCATTTAAGCCCATCGCTCAATTGGAAGAAGGATTGAGCCATGCCAGCGCTTTATTTGCCAACAATCGCGTTTACCTTGTCGGGGGACAAAATTCCAGTGGCCCCGTAAGCTATATGATTGAAATTTCACCTACGGATGGCTCTATATTGACAACCAGGGTGACACCATTCTCTGTAATAGATCCGGACTTGTCCTTTCTGGAGCCCACTCTCTTCGTCTCTGGTGGACCTCAGAACAACCTCAGTCTAGTAGGATTAAGGGCCTGGGACGTGAGCCAGGAGCAATGGTCGATTTCAAATTTGTCACCAGAAAACCGCATAGATTACGCCTATGCATCCAATACAAAGGTTCATTTACTCAGCTCAACCCCGTCTCTTAATATCCTTTCCTATACACCGGCTTTCTCTGATGGTCTGATCTGGCTTTTTCCACCCAAAGAAAAATCACTCGCGCTAATTCTGGAGTCTCCGGAACACACGCTGAATACTTCCAGGCCATTCTATTTTGAACAGTTCAACCCAAAGGTGACCGCCCGCAGTTCGGAAATTTATCTCAGCGGGGGTGAAGACAGGGAGGGGAAAGCTGTCTCCTATATTCAGCATCTTAGTTCCCCTACCAACTTTTTTGACCGTAGACTGCATTTGCCCGAAGAGCAACGCGTGGGTGCTTCACCAGTTCTGGTTGAGGATGAGCTCTGGCTTATTGGAGGACAAAATCAGCAAGGTTCCCTCTCAAGACTCATTCAGAGTGATAACCATACAAACGTGGATGATGAAGGTCAGATATTTCTTGAACCAGGCAGACTCATTCTCCTCAGAAATGACACCTCTGATCCAGATCCTCTCGATCTCCTGACTCCTTCTTTCACGATCACTGAATTCCCTGTAGGTTCGTCTCCATTTCTGGTAACGGCATCGGCCTCTCAGCCCTGGCAGTTTAGACCTGACCTGGAAGGTCGCTATATGCTGCGAGCGACTTATAAAGATAGCCTTTTGCTCAGCCATACCCAGCTTGTGCCCCTTACCGTGAACCGCATTCCTTTAATTCGGTTTTTTGAGAGCGGCCCGCTGACTGGCAGCCTCACTTCAACCTATGTGCTCACCGCAAGCGTAGAGAATAATGACTGGACCACCTATAGCTACCGTTTCCTCTCCAAGCCCCTGTATTCCAATCCCGGTCTACAAATCACCAGTGATCTCAGTGCGGACTTTCTCCCCGATCGAACAGGAGCCTATCTATTGGAAATTCGGGTTGAAGATCAACTGGGAGCCATAATAAAGCGCATAGCGGAGATCCGAGTGGATACCACCCTGGGACCAGCGGTGAACTCCCTGGATGTACCTACCTCCTCCATCGGCTTTTCGGATATCCCCACTCATCTCTCCATTCTGGCTACAAGTCTGCCTACCTCCACCTCGCTCTTTTCCTGGACCCTGGTCTCAAAGCCCCTGAGCAGCGCAGCCTCAATTCCAACCACCCTGGAGCCTTCGATCACATTTACCGCTGATCTCACGGGTCAATACCTTATCCAGACACAGGGATTCATTGATACGAGCCCAACTGGAAGTTCCGGTACCCGTATTAAGGATCTGAATTTCACCGCTATCCAAGCTCCCCTGGTTCAATTGGGTCCGTTGAGTATTGACGAAACGGCGTTCCGGCCTGAAATCCATTTTCCTCTTGAAGTGCGGGAGTTTCATGGACATACAATTAGCCTGGGATTCGAGGTCTCTACCGATGGCGCTACTTTCCAGAACTTCTTTTTAAAGGATGGAAATACCTCCATTTCAACCAGGGATCCTTCCCTGGGCTCCGGCGTTCAGCTCACGGCCATAGGCCTCCTTACCCAGTCCATGGATTTCAATGTAGCTACCACACTCTCCTACCGAATTAACGTTTTAGATAATCAACTGGGACTTTCAATCCCGCCCATAGAGGGAACCACTCAACTGTTTTTAGCGGATGAACCTCCATCAGTAGAACTGCTAACCCAGTTTCCAAGAGAAGTGACTGATGGGAGACTGGTCCTGGACTACCGCGTCAAGGACCCGGAAGAGCACGCAACGGGAATCACAATATTTTATAAGGTTGAAGCCTTTGGACCTAATCCAGCACTTCTCAATACTCCCAATGAAAATGATCTTCACGCCGCAACAGCAGATGGCATCAGATACCAGGTTGTATGGGACGCTCATGAAGACCTGGGCAGTAACTTTTATACTGACCTTGAAATTCAAATTCTCCCTATCGATAGCCGCAGTTCACAGAGTGGTGCCACCACGACCACCATAATCGACTTTGTTGACTATCGTGGTCTTCTTGTTGAACCCTCTGAAGAACTCTTGAGAGAAACCCTGAGTATCCGGTCTATCCCTTCAGAGACAACAGAGATCACCACCATGTCTCTGGTAATTAATGCGGAGGATTCCAACCTGATAAAGCGTATGGAGATTGAGGTTCCTCCCGGAGCCTTCCTGCAGGACATCGACCTCTCTGTGGGTCACCTCCTGGAACTGCCGGTAACCAGAGGATTCGGTCTAAGCATTTCCCCCTCACCCTCGGTTACCAATTTTAAGTCGGTAACCGCTACGATTCACTACAGTACCAACCTGTTGGATGTCACCATGATTTCAGATCCGGCTCTGTTAGGGATTTATGCTTTAAATAGGGTTAACGGACAATGGGTTGAGCTCCCCTTACAGAACGATGTACCCAGGGCACGAATGATTCTTGAAATACCGGATCTGGAAATTCTTCATGAATTTCTCATTACCAGCAGGCTATTCCAACCTCCCGGAATTGAATTGCTGTGTAACCGTACCAATCCACCTTTTGGAGGCCTGGAGACCACACGCAGCCTGCTGCGTACCAATTACTCTGCCCTGAGCTCTCAATCTCGAATTGCTCTGCTACTGAGATCATTGGAAGCCCCCATAGAGGAATATTCTGGAGAGAATGATTTAATCCAATCCTTATGCTCTACGGGGACAAGTTCCGCGACTCTGGATTCAATTTATGATTCGGTGTTTACATTCCATTACCCCGTTGCATCAAGAGGTATTAGTTCCGCTTCTACCTACCTGTCTCAAAACTTCCTCAGACAACTTACTCCTCCTCTGGAACTTGATCTTTACTCACATGGGGCCGGGGGGCTAATCGCCCGTTACAGCATGGAATCAGTCATGGCTCCGGGAGATCCTACCCAATATCTAAATTCCATTGATGAATTCTTCTCAGAGGATTCCGGTGAAGGACCCGCCCAGCATCGCAATGAAATTATTGGATCTATTTCCCAGGGAATTCCAGCCAGCTTCTCCCTGACTTCGGCCGGCAATGACAACATCATCCACAATGCCGTATTTTTCAATGTACCATTCCAGGGAGCCAAGGTTTCCAGACTGATCGAAAAACTCAATCGCAAGGGCTATCAAATCCCAACCGAAATCAAAACTGGAGGAGCACAGAACTTCCTGGTTGCCCCTCAAATTCTAGATGGAATAAATGACCTGGGTACTTTCAGCCCCCTTGTGGTTGAACTTCGCTATCACCAATTCGCCGACTCCTATCCAGTTCAGTATATCTCGGCAGCAACCCTCTCAACAGCAAACGGCGATATTGGTGGCGACGGAAGATTTCAGGCAGACTCCTTTGCTTCAATACCAGGGTTCCATCCTAAAGACTCAAGCCTGGTCTGGTTCCTGGATCTCGAATTTGATGAGAGAGATCGCCAACAGAGACCCTTTGGTCAAATTGGGATTCATCGCGACTTCGCAAAGAATGAGCAAAGAGATCGACCCAAATGGGTGCGCAGTAGGCTCCGAGGAGGGGGAGATATCAATGATTTTATGCAAATATCCTCTCAATCCTATGAGGATCTTCATAACTTCAAATCCAACCCGAAAGATGTTATTGAGGGATTCCTAAAACTCGCTCCACCTTCGATATCAACGATCCTTCCAGACTCCATAAGCCAGATTGAGGGTTTGAATATCTCTCTTGATGTTGATGATCCCCAATTGAGTGACATCACTCTCTGGATAGGCATTCCCGCGGAGATTCTTCCTATGGATTATACCTATGTTAGAGATCAGCTCATCCCTGGAAGCTTTGACTCCCTGGTCCTGAGCCAATGCTGTGATGGAGAGGTTCTTCTGCAAAATTGGGAGTTGGCCAATTCAGCAGAAATTTTTCCACCCCAGTTTTTGCGAAAGCCCAGGTCTTCAGATCGGTTAGCAGAGACGATAGTCGGCACCTATGAAGAGCGTCTGTCAGTGAAAATTCAGACATTAGTCGGACCCGGTGAATTCGATGTTGAGCAAGTTGCGGTCCCGGTTTATATCTCGGCTACCGATTGGTTTGGAAATAGGAGAAGTCAGGCCAAAACTATCATCAGATCTCTCCCTATTTCAAACCTGGAAACACCTTCGATAAATACCACACAAAACAGCGCGACGATTCATTGGAATCGTGTCTTAAATGCCCTTGGATATGAGGTCGAACTGATTCATAACGAAGCTCTTCTTGAGAAGCGATTGGTTGGAAGTGGAGATGAAACCGCTCTATTTTTCCCCGCCCTGAAGCCGGCTACTGAATATGAATTCAGAATCAGGGCTTTTAATGACACCTTCACAGGGAACTGGGCTAGCATAGTAGCTTCAACACGTAATGCCCCCCCAACCCCATTCCCAATTGTGATTAGTACGCCAGCCCCAGACTCAGTAGTCACAACCAGAATCATTCTCCTGGAAGGAACAATAGAAAATTTTGATGCTCTTGCCCAGGTTCGAATTGAGGAATTAGGAGTAGGTGCTGTACCCGTGATCTCAGAGAATTTTTCAGGAGAAATTGAACTATTTCAAACCGACGACAACCTTCTCAATCTAATCGCTGGAACCCATAGGTCTACTTTAAATGTCCACTTCGATCCTCCCTTCCCTCTGGAGGAAGCCAGGGCATTGAAAAAGACTATCACCATTTCCCTTCATGAACATGAACTCAATGATGGAGATGAATTACAACTCATCCTCAATGGTAAAAAAATTCAGGAGACTGTAACCCTGAGTCCGCCGCCGGGACGGATCCTGGCAATCCAGCTTCGGTCTGGAAAGAATACTTTAATTCTTAGATTAACCTCAGAAGGGAGAACTTCCGGTCACGATGGAGTTCTGGAGCTATCGGAGCTATCTGAAGGACCTAAGACCAGGGAGTGGAGTGGTGAGGCTGGGCAAGAGAGGGTCATACTGATCCAGGCTCCGTAGACTAAATCTCCGGTGATAACGATTAACCGACAACATAGGACAAACCCTTACTTACCTTCGAGAAATTTGACGCAGAAGGTCAGGTTTTTCTTTGCTCCAGGAATCTTTGGATTGATCTCAAGGGCTTTTTGATAGTACTTCATAGCATGCACGTATTGATTGATTGAGAAATACATGTTTCCTAGTTCAAGATGAGCCCAGCTATTCTTAGGGCTAAGCTCTGCCGCCTTCTTAAAACCTTGTAGTGCTTCGGTCCAGTTTTGCATCTTTCTAAGTAAAACAGCCCTGTCATAGTGGAGCCAGGTTAGATTTCCATTGAGCACAATGGCCTGATCATAACTCTTGACCGCATCTTGAAGCTGCCCAAGCTTTGCGAGTACGCCTCCTCGATCATACCAGGCATCGCGAAATTTGGGCTTAGCGTTGATCACTTCGTCATAGACCTCCAGAGACTCTTGAAATTCCCCTGTCTGCCTCAATGCGAATGCCTTTTTGTAGAGCATCTCAATTTGTTGGGGCTCATGGGCGACAAGAACTTCTATCAGCTCTAAGGTCTTAGAATAGTTCTTCTTCTTGAATTCCTTGCGAATCTCTAGTTTCAGAATGTGGGGAGAACCCGACCACTTGTCTAAACTAGGAAGTATAGATCGGGAAGCCAATGGTCTGTCATCTTCGGTTACCTGAGTTTCTCCCCTACCCCAACCTTGTGGGGCAATGGTCTGAACTTTTTCAACTACATTATTCGAGGCGGCAGGCTGCTCCTCATCATCGAAATTTAACCAGTCAGGCGCACCATCTTGAGGGAAGGAAAAGCTAAGAAACACCAGGAACAATAGGACTCGCATCTAAAATCTCCTCTTGAGCGGAAACAAGAATCCAACATAAACAATTCTTGCCTTTTGAGCAAGGGGTGCTCCTCCATGAAGAAAGCCTCTTTGCTCGATAATGAAAAGTAAACGGGTTACCCCTTGCATGTTCATGACCAAGATTTGCTCATCTCCGATGAGCAAAGGAATCGACCATTCCTGGTTTGGCCGGGAGTCGGGACAAATCAAATGCGTTTGGGAACACTTTTCACTCTCTTTCACAGTCAATCAAGCTGAGTGTAAGAAACTCACTGGGCTCCGGAATTTTGCAATCGAATATACGGCATTCCTTAAAGTATAAAGACCCCCAAATTCCTCTCAAATCACAGCCAACTAAATCACAATGCTCCAGGTTTAGGGAAGTACACTTACTGTCGAGAATTTCCACTCTTTCCAGACGACAATTGAGGAGGTTCGCATGGGAAATCTGAGCCTTGACGATGAAGACTCGGACCAGAGAGGACTCTTCTAGGCTGAAACGGGAACCTTCCCTCAAGATCATGGATTCTATGCAGCCATCTACCAGGGAAGATCGCAGAAGATATCCTCCATCCTGGTAAGAATTTGAAATCTTAAAGGAGTCCAGGGCAGAGCGAATCATCCTTAGATCCCTGGTTTCACAGTCTTCGAAGGCGTGATTCTGGAACAGGGCATCTTCACACTGAATCGATTTAAAGGTTCCTCTAATCCAGTGAACATTTCGAAGGTTTAAATGACGAAGCATTTCAGCTTCAGGATTATCGATATTTACACTGTCCAGCAGTACTTTTGAGGTCCTGTTGGTTCTACTTCCCAGGTCCCTGAGCTCATGATCCAGAGATTTTAACCTGCTGGAAAGTTGAACAGGTCTCACTGGCTCGTCTGCATGAAACAAGCAGAGATCACTATCATCATCCGCGTGAAGCGGACATTGATAATCCTGGTAACTAAAGCTGCAAGGTTGATTTTTTCCCAGACCCATCTTCCCCTTTTACGTCGGCTCAACTTACCTATGAAAGTACCGGTACGCAAGAGGATAGATTGAAGGTATAATGCCGGTCTTAAGGGTTGGATGGTGAGGAGTAAAAATGGAAAATGATATAAAATCCACACTTCAGAAGGTCGCATTGAGCATACGCAGCCTGTCCATGGATGCCATTCAAAAGGCAAATTCAGGGCATCCAGGGCTGCCCATGGGTTGTGCTGAAATTGGCTCCGTTCTCTATGGAAATATACTTAAGTTTCATCACGAGAACCTGGACTGGATCAACCGTGATCGATTTGTCTTGTCAGCCGGTCACGGATCGATGCTCTTGTATTCCCTGCTGCATCTAAGCAACTGCGACATGAATATGGAAGATCTTAAAACCTTTCGTCAGTTGGGTTCCAAGACCCCCGGCCATCCGGAGAATTTCCTCGCCAGGGGAGTCGAAACCACCACCGGTCCGCTAGCCCAGGGATTAGGAGCGGCGGTTGGTATGGCGCTGGCTGGAAAGATCCTGGCTCAAAAATTCAACACTCCTCAGCGAAAGATTTTTGATTACACTGTGTTCACGCTGGTTGGTGACGGCTGTGTCATGGAGGGATTAAGTAATGAAGTTTCCTCATTCGCCGGCCATTATCAACTGGATAACCTGGTAGTTCTCTATGACTCTAATGACATTTGTCTAGATGGGGACCTGAAAGAATGTTTTTCAGAAAACGTTCAACAGCGTTTCGATGCCTATGGCTTTGATACCAAAACCATCGACGGACACAGTTTCCAGGAAATTGAAGAAGCGCTGTTATGGGCCCAAAACCCAAATGGCCGACCTAAGATGATCATTTGTAAAACCCAGATTGGAAAAGGTTCTCCTAATAAGGCTGGTACTTCCTCTGTACATGGCTCACCCCTTGGACTCGAAGAACTATCCCTGGCCAGAAAAAACCTGGGAATTCCAGAAGAAGGCGATTTTTACGTTGCTCCTGGTGTCCAAGAATTCTTCTCTGAAGTCAATGATCGCAATGCCAAAATCTACACTGAATGGCATGGGGTATTCAGTGAGTGGAAAGTGGAGAATCCAGACCTCAGCGAAGTCTTGGATCAGATGAGAAATCCTGATTTCAGCTGTCTTGAAGAGTCCCTGCCTCAATTTACCCCCGGTGAAAAATTAGCTGGAAGAAAGAGTTCTCAGGCTTGTATACAGGTACTTGCAGAGGAGATCCCCTCTCTCATCGGAGGCTCCGCTGATTTATCATGCTCTGATAGTACTGGGATTAAATCCGAAGGAATCTTGACCGGCAAAGATTTCTCAGCCCGAAATATTAAATTTGGTGTACGCGAATTGGGCATGTCCGGAATATGCTCAGGAATGGCTCTAACCGGGTTCTTCACCCCCTTTTGCGGTACGTTTCTAACCTTCTCAGACTACCTTCGCCCGTCCTTAAGACTGAACAGTCTCATGGGTCTCAAGGTCACCTACCAATTTACCCATGATAGTGTTTTTCTGGGAGAAGATGGCCCCACTCATCAGGCTGTAGAACATGCGGCCGCTCTTAGAACCATCCCTGGGTGTTATGTATTTAGACCCGCCGATGGAAATGAAGTTCGATCCACATGGGTTAGCGCTATGAATTGTGAAGGTCCCAGGGCTATTTTACTTTCAAGGCAGAATCTCCCCCACCTGGAGGAGACAAAAGTTCCAGCCAGGGATGGAGTCTCCCGAGGGGCATATATCGTCCTCTCCAACGCAAGCGGCGGCGGGGTTGATAGAGTCATTTATTCGAGCGGCTCTGAATTACATCTGGCCATTGAAGCTGGAAAAAGGCTAATGGAAAGAGGAGAAACTATCATGGTAGTTTCGGTTCCTTGTTTTGAGCTTTTTGAGCAGCAATCAAGCGATTACAAGGATCGGATTCTTGTAAGTAATGCCAAGAAACGTTATTCCATTGAGGCTATGGTTTCCTTTGGTTGGCATCGCTTTACCGGTATCGACGGGGTCAATATTTCCATGGACACCTTTGGGAAGTCAGCACCCTACAAAGATATTGCAGAGTATTTTGGCTTTACTGTGGAAGCCATTCTAGATCGGATCCTTTCAGACAACCAAAGAACTGGAACCTTAAATGTTCTTTGATACCCAGTCTTGTACCTTCGTTCTTGTAGATGTTCAGGAGAAACTCACTCCCCTGGTATATGATCCTGAGAAGCTGCTTAACAATTGTTCCATTCTCCTGGACGCAGCGAGAATTCTTGAAATTCCAGTGCTCTGGCTAGAACAGTATCCAAGAGGACTTGGTCATACCGTCGAGGTTCTGGCTCAGCGACTCAATTCCTCCAGCCAGGCGGTAGAAAAAATCGCCTTTAGCGGCTGTCATGAAGAGGCCTGCAAAAATCGCCTTCGAGATCTTGGACGTGATCAATGTGTGGTAATGGGCATCGAGGCACACGTATGTGTTTACCAGACCGTGATAGACCTCCTTGCAGAGGGGAAACAGGTACAGGTGGTTGTGAACGCTGTTTCTTCCAGGGATTCTGCAAATAAGTCGGTGGCGCTACGCAGGATGGAGCAGGAGGGAGCACGACTCACTACTGTAGAGATGATACTCTTCGAACTCTTGCGAGGATCGAAGCACCATTGTTTTAAAGAAATTCAGGGATTGATTAAATAGGAGACTCCTTTGCAGAATTTTACTTTAATCACGGGCGCTTCCGCAGGAATCGGAGAAGCATTGGCTCAAGAATGTGCCCAAATGGGGCGGAATCTTCTGCTGGTAGCCAGACGAAGAGATCGTCTGGAAGCCCTTCGTGACGAGCTTTCCCAAAGCCATGAAATCAATTGCGAGATTCTGGTGATGGACCTCTCGGCTCCTGACTCTCCAGAAAAGTTGTTCCAGTGGTGTATCGAGCGTGAGTTTCACATCTCCTGCCTCATCAATAACGCTGGTTTTGGGCTCTGCGGTACTTTTCCTGATCTTGATTTGGGTCGACAATTACAGATGATCGACCTCAATGTGAGGTCTCTGGTTGAGTTGACTCATCGTTTTCTTGGACCCATGCTGGCCAAAGGAACAGGAGAAATTCTGCAAAATGCTTCTGTAGGCGGATTTCAGCCCGGTCCAGGGATGAATATATACTTCGCAACAAAGGCCTTTGTTCTTCATTTTACAGAAGCCCTCAGAGAAGAAGTTCGGGGAAAAGGAATCAAAGTCTCCTGCCTGTGCCCCGGCTCAACATCCACTGAATTCTTCGAAGTAGCCAATGCTAAGACTCTGAAGATGACTCCTTCGGGTTCCATGAGTTCAGAGCAGGTCGCCAAAATAGGCATGCAAGGACTCCTAAACAATAAAGGAATCGTCATTCCAGGACTGCACAATAAATTCGCCGCGAACATCCAAAGATTTTTGCCACGATCCCTGGTTACAAGAATTCTGGGTTCGCTCCTTCTGAAGAGAAGCAAGTAACAGCAACTTTTAAACTCCTCAGCCGTATATCCGTTAGACGAATTGAACTTTGTGACGGCATGCCTTTAACTCTCTCCCGAGCGATCAAACCACTAATATTTTTTCTTCTGTACCTGTCACTATTTGCGGCTGAACAGCGTACAGAACTCTTTAAGGCTCTTTACGATGAGGAGCAGACCACAACCCTCCCTGCGCCATACCGGGAAATATCGATTCTAAAGGGACAGGCTCTCTTCGATGCCCTGCATCAAGAAACCGGAAAGAACTATCGAATTAGCCGCTATAGAAAAGCAAAACGCCATCTCTACGATAAGGTTGATCACCTGAGAGGAATGGTATTTACCCTTTACTCAGCCGTATTTGGTAGACGCAGAGGAGAAAAGTATTTTGAGGTGGGTGATGAGAATCGTGATGGAAACTCCGGGGATTTTGTAAATTGTGAGCATCTTTGGCCCCAGAGCAAATTCTCTAAAAAAGCTCCCATGGTTAGTGATTTACACCATCTCTATCCGTCACTTTCCATTCCCAACCACGTAAGATCCAACTTTCCCTTCGGCCTGGTTGAATCCACCGAATACAAAACTTTTGCTGGATCCAAGTTTGGGCAGAATAAGTTTGAGCCCCATGACGAGGTCAAAGGAAATGTAGCCAGAGCTCTGCTTTATTTCGTTCTGCGGTACAAAAATAGAGCTATCTTAAAAAATACCGATAAAGATTGGTTTTGGAATGACTCAATCGCGATGTATTTCTCCTGGCATCAACAGGATCCGCCCGATGAATGGGAACGAACAAGGAACGATCGTATAGAACGTTACCAGAAAAACAGGAATCCCTTTATTGACGCTCCCACCCTGGTTGAACTCATTGGCGAATCCCCCTTCCGCCTTTAATTCCCTCCTAAAACTTAGGCGTTTTGATCAGGATAGCGGTACCCGGGTAGTAATTGTCTCGGTAAATTCTAGAATCCCCTCATCGGAGAGCATTCTACCAATTCCTGAGCTCTTTACACCTCCCCAGGGAAGTTCGACTCTCGACCCGGTATTCTGGTTGACCGCACGGGTGCCGGCTTGAAGACGGTTCGCCAGGGAAATTGCCCTCTCTATATCCCGGGACCATACCGATGCGGTTAATCCAAAGGGAAGTGCGTTCGCTAAATTTACCGCTTCATCTTCACTCTCAAAAGGCTCAATCTGAAGAATTGGACCAAATGTCTCTGTGGCAAACATAACTGCGCTATGGGGAACGGAAGTCACAACCGTTGGCTCGAAGAAAAATCCCTCTCTGTCAATCCTACGACCTCCGGTTAGAATCCGCGCTCCAGAGTTCCTTGCATCTTCCACAAGACTCCTAGTTCTCTCTCTCTGGGCCTCACTAACCAGGGGGCCAATATCTATTCCGGGCTCCATGCCGGGACCAATCCTTAAATTGCGTACACTTTCAACTACAGACTCAACAAAGGATTGGAAAATCGAAGAATGGACATAAACTCTTTCTACTGAACAGCAGATCTGGCCGCAGTTTTTAAACGCTCCATTTACCGCTCCCCGGGAGACTTTCTCCACTTCAGCGTCTGCGAGAATGAGCATTGGATCTTTGCCGCCCATCTCAAGGGATAAGCGCTTCATGTCATTGGCTGCTTCTCTCATGATTTTTGCGCCCACTTCCTGGGAGCCAACGAATCCAATCAGCCTCACCTCTGAAGCGGCTAGAGCTTTACCTATTTCATCTTGTCCCTGAACAAGGTGCAGTACCCCGGGAGGAACTCCCCCCTCATGAAGCAGTTCTACAATCCGCTGACCTACGAGAGGAGTAAGCTCAGAAGGCTTGAACACCACCGGATTTCCGGCTAACAGGGCTGGAACAAGGGTCCACAGAGGGATTCCAAAAGGAAAATTCCATGGTTTGATAGCTCCAACCACCCCCACAGGAGCGTGATCCACTCGCGCTGCCATGTCATTAAACTCCAGGGTTTCACCTGCTAACACAACGGGAGCCCTCTCACAGAAAAATCTCACGCGGTGAGCTGAGTCGGCCACTTCAGCCGTAGCTTCCGCTAAAATCTTACCTTGCTCTCTCGTCACCAGTGCGCTGAGTTCTTCTCTATTGGATTCAACCAGTTGGGCAAAAGAAAGTAAGATCGCAACTCGCTCACTCAGGGGCGTCTTGCTCCAGGATTCAAGGGAATTCTGGGCTTCTTTAACGGCGTTTCTAACATCACTCGATGTAGATTGTGCTACAGACGCTAAAACTTCTTCAGTAGCAGGATCTAGTGTGAGAAACGAAGTCATCCAAAGTAGGGAGGTTCATTCCCAGGTTTCCACTTAATGTTGCATCCAACACTTGGTGTAGGATCAAAATCCAGTGGTCTTCCGTCGAGTAATGAATCACAGGCCTTTTTAAGATCCTGACCCGTCACTTCGATATCGTTTCCTGGTCGGCTGGAATCAAATTGGCCCGCGTAAAACAACTTAAATTCTTCATTAAAGAGAAAAAAATCAGGGGTACATGCAGCGCCGTAAGCCTGGGCTACATTTTGAGACTCATCATAAAGATACGGAAAGGTGTATCCGGCGGCCACACCCTCTTCATACATCTTCTCCACGGAATCATCCGGATACTTTTCAATGTCATTGGAATTGATTCCCACTATTCCAATTCCTAGCTCCTGATACCGAGAACAAAACTTGGCAAGGGGATCCCGAATATGCTTTACGAAGGGGCAATGATTACAAATAAACATCACTAAAAGTCCCCTTTTACCCTTGAAGTCACTATTTTCAGCCCAATTTCCAATGGGATCGCAAAGTTTAAAAAGAGGTGCTGGATCTCCGGGTTTCAATTGAAAGGTTGATGAAGTCTGAGCCATAAGATTCTCCTGGTTTAGTTAATAACAAGCATGACATGGAGGAGTTCAAGAATTCAAGAATTCTTCGGCTTTAAAACCTTTCCCTTTCAGCCTACTTGCCCTAGTGTTTCAGCGATTCAAGGGAATCGTTTCTAGTCAGAACCCTAAAACTTCCTTTTGAGACCTCAAAGAGCATAGGAATGGCTTTATTATCAGCAGAAAAGAGATCCTTTTTCGTCATTGCCTGTATATGCAGATGGGGCTGAGAGGAATTTCCCGAGTTTCCACAAAGGCCGATTTGAGCTCCAGCCTCGAGTTGCTCACCAAGTTTTATCCCAATGCTGCCCTTTTTTAGATGGGCAAGAAGAATATAGACGCCTTCGTTGGTTTCTAGAATCACATGATTCCCAGCGGGATTTCCCGGATTTGTCTTACCAATGGCGTTGTCTTCAAGGGAGTTCTCTATTCCTATAACCTTGCCTGAAATAGGTGCCAATATTGGCTGATTAAAGGTTGCGCTGGACTCGAGTCTCGCGTTGGGATTCTGGGCAAACTGGCCATCCGCTGCTTTGATCAAATCAAGGGCATATCTCTGCGATCCTGCGAAATAGTGATGGCTCACAAGAGGGCTGCCCCCTCCTTGAAATACATACCATTTACCAATTCCCGGGGGAGAGAGCGTGATCCCTCCCTTTAACGGAATCGGAAACATAGCAAGTCCTAATACTGTGGCAAGAAAGAAGAAAAAAATAGCGTGGGATGCGGAAGCGAATTTGGAATAGTGATGCATCGGGAAGAAAGAACAAAAGCAAATCGCGCCCACAAAGGACCAGATTAACAATAGTGTAGAGTGATATTGATCTTCTGGAAACTGGATGGGAATCATCGCGATGGAGATACTTGCCCCCACCAGGGACCAATTTAAACAACGCATCAGCCCAAGTAAGATCAGTGGGCGAGCCTCACCCCAGGGTAGGCCCGGTATATAGGTGAGTTTTCGACGAAAGGCCTGGATCAACTTGAGAATCACCAGGTAAAAGGTGGATATCGCCAATAGCAGAAAGAGAAAATTCGCCAAAAGACCGGCGTAAGCGGCCGACAGCATCAGCATTAACATCAACAACTGATATATATTGATTAAAAATTGCATAAACAAAGTCCAAATTTCGTTGTGCCTTTGGATGTTTTTCAGAGTACATAAAGATGACAAAAAAAGGTAGAGAAAGGTCAGAAGTCGAGGCTCCCGGGATCTATAGAATTTTAAGGATTCTTAGTCTGTTCATCGCCGCTGCCACTTCAAATCTTCTGGGTTTTGATAGCCTTCCGGGATGTTCTTCAGTTCGTCTGTATGGGCAGAGTGCCCGTAATCCCTCCTTTTCAAGGATATACTCCAATTCATCTAGCAGCACTGCGAGGGACTTCTTTGTATTCATAGCCCTTGAGAGTAAATACAAAGCAAATCCTATGGCCTGGAGCTGGGACCCATCGGCCACCTGTTCGACCTGTCTTAAATCTATGTCTTCTTTACCAAAAAGAATGCTGTCCAGACCGCGCACCTGAATCTTCACCTGCGACTTTCCACGCGAGGGATCAAAACTGTCAGAACAGGGCACCCGAGAATAATCGGTGGGAAAATTCCCGCTAGTTTCCCGCCTTCTTTGTGTCTTAATACTAGAGCAGATTTCCCGTGCGTTAGAAGTCACATCAGATAGCTCGTAATTCTTAAAAAACAAGACCTGGTCAGCTAGCTCAAGGTAATCACCGCAGCCACCCATCACCAAAATGGTTGATACACCTGGGCCCCAATAAAGCTCCTTGATTCGATCAATAAGTGGAGTAATGGGTTCATTTTCTGCCTCAACCAGGGTCTGCATTCGTGCGTCACGAATCATAAAGTTGGTGGCACAGGTATCTTCATCCATCAAAAGGGCTCTGGCACCTGCCTCAAGAGCCTCCATGAGATTGGCGGCCTGGCTGGTGCTGCCGCTGGCGTCCTCACTTTGAAACCTGATTGTGTCCTTGCCGTAGGGTAGTCTTGAAATAAAGGGAGATATATTCACTCTCTCTACCCTCCTGCCATCCTCGGCTCGAATTTTAACCGCCGCTGAATCTGTCACCACATACTCTCGTCCGTCACCGGGAATGTGAGGATAAACGCATCTCTCAATGGCCTGTAGCAAGGTAGATTTTCCGTGATAGCCACCGCCAACTATAAGAGTGACTCCTTTAGGAATCCCCATTCCCGAAACTTGGGTCTGCCTATTTGATAGGGAAACGAAGTGAGGTAACTCTAAAGTGACACGCAGGGATTTTGGTGAATGAAAAGATACAGCTCCCTCATTTAGGGGGAGATCCCGATGACCTGAAATCCTTGGTAAACTCGATCCATCCGCGACGAACGCGATCAAATCCAAGTGCTGCAGCTGGGCTCGGATAGCCTCCTGGTTTTCCACACATTGTACAAACTCCTCAAATAGAGATTCCTGTAGTGACTCCAGTTTCAGAGAACTCCGCGCCAGGCTGGGAAGAATCTCTAAAAGAATCCGGGCAGCCTCTCTGCCAAGAATCCTACGGCCTGCTGCAGGCAATCCCACCTCGATTCTAGCTTCAACCCAATCATCACAAATCTCCATCGAAGTGCGCTCCAGCACTTCCTGCCCCCCGCAATCAATTTCAATAACTCCACTCTTACCACTGCCTTCCCCGCGAGATTTAAGATTTTGAATTTCCTGGAAAAAAACGCGAGTGAGATAGTCCTGGCAGGCTATCTTTCTGATGGGATTGCTAAACAGGTTCTTAGGGATTCCTGAATGATCCATCCCCATCCGGATACGAAACTTGGAAGGTGCTGCGAAGGGATCTCCCTGAATATGATCTATGTAAAGATCAAACTCGGGAAAGCAGTATCTTCCCTTAAGGACTTTGTAGGCCCTATAGCCGCAACCGTCCACTTCTTTCAGAGTGTCTTGAAGTTGGCGCATATTTCCCTCTAACAGGATCGAATCATGGTTTAACTACTAAGAATGCAGTGAAAAGAGGTCCACGAGATACCTTCTCTTTGGAGAGCATCATCATTTTGAAAGCTCTCCAATGACTTGAATCCAGCCCTGGAGGACAGCTCTTCCCACTCTCTTGGAAGAAGCGGAGAATAAAGTCTTCCATCCTCATCTCTATGCTCCTCATTGAGGAACCTGCTTCTGGTGGGAATAGAAAAGAAAAGGACACCCCCGGGGACTAGAATCCTGGCAATTTCAGACAGACTTTCCAAGATCTTCTCCCTTTCCAGGTGCATGAGCACGGCTACTGCCAGACATCCGTCAAAACTATGATTTGGGAAGGGAAACGGTCCGGGAAGCCTGAGCTGAATGGCTTTTGAGCCTAGCTCTGGGTGGTACTTTTCCAATTCAGAAAGCATGGAATGGGTTCCGTCAGAGCAAACAATGCTTCTACCGCTACCCTCCAGAAAGGCACTATCTCTGCCGGTTCCGCTCCCAAGCTCCAAAATTCTGCCACTCTCAGGGAATACTCTTTCCATGAGGTTGTGTAGAAATAGGATGGATCTCGATTCATAGCGTGTTGAGATTTCGCTCGCTTTTTGATCGTAATATTGAAGAGTCTTTGAATCCATACTTCTATCGCTTCAGAGCCAGGAAATACCGCAATACAGGAATATCTGCCGGTGCCCAGTTAAAGGTTTCCAGGCGGGTACGATGTACCCAACGAATCTGGCTATGCTCATGGGGCTTCGGATTTCCGCTAACAAGAGTACATCGAAATGGATGAAGACGCAGAATCCGCTTTTCTTCCTCTGTATCACTGGGTTTTAAAGTTTGCACAAGCCTGATCTGAACTCCCAGTTCCTCCTTCAATTCTCTAACCAGGGACTCTGCGGCACTTTCATTCTCTTCGAGCTTGCCTCCAGGAAATTCCCACAATCCACCATGTGCAGTCCCCCGTGCCCTTTTGGCAACCAGTACCTGGTCAAATCTCTCCAGAATGGCACAAGAGACTTCCAGGATGGGTTTTTGAGAAGAGGTTTGATGAAGTTCAGAGGTACCAGGAATAGTCACGAGCTTGATTCTACATGATTGAATTGGAAGAGAGTATTCAGAAGTCAGGAGACAGACATCTGAATCCTGGTTTGGCCGGCAACCCGGGCAAACCAAATGTGTTTGGGCATATAATTAAGAATAATGAAAACCAACAATGAGACCGCTGCTCTTAAATTCGCATGTGATGCCATGCTCGGTGGTGTGGCTCGCTGGCTGCGCCTTTTGGGGTATGACACATTCTGGGAATACAATATTGAAGATTCCCGAATTGTAGAGATAGCAATGAGCCAATCCATGATGCTTCTCACCAGCGATGGAGGCATCATGAGACGCAGGGTCGTTCGTGATGGAATCGTTCGTGCCTTATATATTCCCCATAGCATGAGCAGGGAGAAACAACTTGGCTTTGTCATCTCCTCATTGGACCTTCACCGCTTAGCTTCACGGTGTATGCAATGCGGAGGGGAACTCAGGAATGTGGTTAAGGAAGAAGTTCGGGAAAGAATTCCGCCAAAGACCTATCTCTGGCTCGATGAATTTATGGAGTGTAAACGCTGTTGGAAATTATTTTGGAGGGGTACCCATTGGAAACGTATTGAGAAGAGCCTGGAAGACTTGAAGTTACCCGATGGTAAAGACCTTTATCCCCCGATATGAAACATTTCTACTTTTTTACGTGATCTTCCTTCAGCATCATCTCCAGCGCGCTCTTCGGAATACCGATCCATTCTTCCAGCCCAGGATTCAAGGATCTTATTGGCAAGTACCTCCTCGGTCTTACCAGAACGTAACGGAGTGCGAAGATCGATTCCCTTTTCAGCAAAGAGGCATGTATAGAGCTTTCCCTCGGCGGAAAGTCGAGTACGAGTGCAGGTTCCGCAAAAGGGCTGACTCACCGAGGAGATAAATCCTACCTCCCCGCTTCCGTCCAAAAACTCATAGCGAGACGCGACTTCACCAAAATAGTTCTTTTGAGCTGGAACCAGGGGACCGAGGCTGGCCAATTTGTCCCGCATGGACCTGGATGTCACAACCTCATTAAGATTCCACCGGTTTCGATTTCCAACATCCATAAATTCGATATAACGAACGATATGGCCCCTGGGAAGAAACTCCTCTGCCAGTTCAAGAATCGAATCCTCGTTTTGACCCTTGCGAATCACGGCATTAATTTTTATAGGTTTGAATCCTGCTTCCTCTGCCGCGGTAATCCCCTCCAAAACTCTATCTAGACCATCCTCACTGGAGGTAAGACGGGTAAATGCCTCCCTGTTTAGAGTATCTACGCTGATCGTAAGTCTTTGGAGCCCAGCTTTTTTTAACTCCCCGGCGTAACGGGACAGAAGATATCCATTGGTAGTGAGAGATAAGTCTTCCACACCGGGAATCAGGGAAAGGCGGGATATGAGCTCACTCAGACCCCGGCGCATGAGCGGCTCTCCGCCTGTCATTCGTAATTTACGAACTCCCAGGGAGACAAAAATGGTAGCCAACTGCTCGATTTCATCAAAACTCAGCCGTTCACTCGGAGCAAGGAATTCATAATGTTCTTCCTTTGGCATGCAGTAGTTACAGCGAAAATTACATGCGTCAATCACCGATATGCGCAGGTCGCGCAAGGGCCGGCAGAATTGGTCCAGCAGTTCGGGTGTAGCGGAAGGAGAAGCCATCCTATGTAGATGTCGCTCCACGAAAGTGATCCTTTCCCATTATTCTCAATTCTTTTAACAATCTACCGGGACATGTACTAGCCAGAAACCAGATCAGGGACATATCCTATGAATCTTAGTATAGCAATCTCCATTCCCTTGCGTATCAGGGTTCCCCGAAAGGAGCATTCTCTTGCCCGAATTGCCTGAAGTAGAGACCGTCGCTTCAGAATTGCGCCAGAGTGAACTCTTAAAGACTTCTATAAAAGGAGTCGATGTTCTCTGGCCCCGTTCAGTAGCCGTTCCCTCCCCTGCTGAGTTCTCAAGTGAATTGAGGGATCAGAAGGTCAATAAAATCTTTCGAAGGGGAAAGTTCCTGGTTATGGAGCTTTCTTCAAAGAAGGTTCTACTGGTCCATTTGCGCATGACGGGTCAATTCTACTTCAGCTCCTCAAACCAGCCTGATGAACACGTCAGGATACGCGTTCGATTAGAAAATGGGGAAGAACTCAGGTTCAGGGATACTCGCAAATTTGGGAAATGGTACCTGGTTGATCATTGCGAAGAAATCATTGGGAAATTGGGACCGGAACCCTTCGACCCAAGTCTGACCGCAAAGGAATTTCACCGGATGCTTAAAGGCCGAAAGCGACAACTCAAGCCACTTTTACTGGACCAAGAGTTTTTGGCAGGATTGGGTAATATCTATGTAGATGAGGCGTTATGGGAATCAAGGCTCAATCCCCTTCAAGTCTCCAGTGACCTCAAATTCTCAGATTCACAACGTTTACTCGAAGGTATCCGGCTGGTCCTGCAAAGAGGACTCAAAAACCTCGGGACTACCCTGGGTACAGGTAAGGCAAATTTTTATAGTGTCGCAAAAAGAAAAGGGCGAAACCAGGATGAATTGAAAGTATTTCGCCGCACCGGCCAACCCTGCCCAAGGTGTAGCTCACAGGTAAAAAGGATTCTGGTAGGACAGCGCAGCACCCATTTTTGTTCTAACTGTCAGCGAAGGAGGAAGAAATGCAGTTAAGCTCTACTGAGATCAAGATTCCAACCGAGGGATTTTCGGATACCCGCGACATTACCTCAAAGATTCAGAACCTGGTCACGGAATCGCAGATGAAGGAGGGTTTCGTAAACCTTTTTGTTATTGGCTCCACAGCCTCTATATCCACCATTGAGTATGAACCCAATCTGCTCAAGGACATCAAGGAACGTCTTGAAGGACTGGCTCCCATTTCAGAAAATTATCATCACCACAAAACCTGGGGAGATGACAACGGATTTTCCCATGTCAGAGCTACCATTATGGGACCTGGAATTAGCGCGCCTTTCAGTAAAGGAAAACTGGTATTGGGAAACTGGCAGCAAATCGTGGTTATCGATCACGATTCCCAACCAAGAGAACGCAGAATTTTTATTCAGATTTTTGGCCAGTAATATGAACAAGAGAATCTTCGTGGCCCTGGATTTGCCTGCTTCCATGAAGGCCGATCTGTTAGAGTTATCCCGTGGGTTACGCGGCGCACGATGGCTTGTAGATGACCAGATTCATCTTACCCTACGCTTTATTGGTGAGGTGGATGGGGTATTGTTTCAAGAAATCAAAGACGTCTTAAAATCTCTATACTTCAACTCCTTTGAGCTGAAAATTAAAGGGGTGGGACACTTTCCTCCACGCGGGGAACCCAAAGTACTCTGGGCCGGTATTGAACCTAATGACGAGCTTATTAGCCTGAAGAGGAGAATCGATGAGAGTCTCAAGAACTCTTCAATCACCGGAGAGAATCGGAAATTTCATCCCCATGTGACCCTGGCCCGTTTAAACAAAGTCCTCGTGCCCGAGGTCGCCGACTGGCTACAAGATCATGCCCTGCTTGAGCTCAATTCCTTTAGGGTAGGTGAATTTCTCTTAATTTCGAGCAATCGATCCTCCTCAGGTGCAATTTATCAACCCGAAGGCTTGTACAGTGCAAGGTAGCAGGGTTAACATAAATAGCAGAGGATGGAATCAAAGCACCTGGGGGTCATATTCGACTGGGACGGTGTCGTCTTAGATTCTTCGCGTTTCCACGAAGAAAGTTGGAGCCTGCTGGCTTCCGACCGTTCCCTGCCGCTTCCCGATGGACATTTCCACAGGGGATTCGGAATGCGAAATGAATCCATCATTCCTGAAATCCTAGGCTGGAGCCACAATCCTGAGGAAATTCAGGAACTAGCTTTTGCCAAGGAAACTCTCTATCGAAAATTGCTGTCGCATACAGGAATTGACCCTCTCCCCGGGGTTCTTAAACTCCTCATCGAGTTAAAGTCTCGAGAGATTCCCACGGCGGTAGGTTCCTCAACCCCCAGAGAAAACCTGGAGTTGGCGATCCAATTGCTCGGGCTGGAAGAGTACTTTCAAGCCACTGTTTGCGGAGACGATGTCACTCGCGGTAAACCCTTCCCTGATGTCTTCGAATTAGCTGCCCAAAAGATTGGATGTGACGCGTCTAGATGTCTTGTAATTGAAGATGCTCCCGTTGGTATTGAGGCCGCTCGAAACGCGCAAATGAAGTGTGTGGCGGTCACCACAACCAACCCGGCACAAACCCTGGCATTCGCTGATCTTGTTGTGAATTCACTACAAGAGCTTAATGCCGAACAACTAATAAAGCTGGTAGGCAATGAATAGAGTTGGACTTGGGACCAGTCCGGTGTTTTTTGAACATGAGACGGGAGATCATCCCGAGTGCAAAGAACGGCTTGGCTCCATTCTTAAGTCCCTGGAGTTCTCCTCTCTCTGGGATCAAATAGAACATTTTGGACCCGACGGACGCGATGTACTCCCCTTCATTGAGAGAGTTCACACGCGTGAATATATGCAGGAAGTTTTCAGAATTTGTTCACAGGGCGGAGGTGTGCTGGATACAGGGGATACATGGGCTGGACCCCGTTCCTATGACGCGGCCGTTCTGGCGGTTTCTACAACTCTTCATGCTGTCGATAAAATTCTCGATGGTGAATTAACCAGTTCTTTTTGTGCCCTGAGGCCACCGGGTCACCATGCAAGACCTGGACAGGCTATGGGATTCTGCATTTTTAATAATGCGGCAATCGCTGCCCGTTATCTCGTAGAGAGCGGGAAAAAAAAGAAAGTATTAGTCGTAGATTTCGATGTCCATCACGGAAACGGAACCCAGGAGACATTCTTCGAAGACGAATCCGTTTTTTATCTGAGTTCTCACCAGTCTCCTTTGTTTCCAGGTACCGGGAATCCAGGGGAAATCGGGTCTGGACCAGGCAAAGGTTTGACCCGAAATATCTTATTGACTCGCGGTGACGATGACCACGTTATACTCGAGAGACTCCAAACCGAGTTAGAGCTGATCTGTAAAAGTTTCGAGCCGGATTTCCTGGTTTTGTCCGCAGGTTTTGATGCGTATACCGAGGATCCTATCGGGGGACTGAAGATGAGCTATGAGGGATTTTCTAACCTCACCAAGATGCTTACCGGTATCGCTGCGCAGTATTGCCAGGGAAAAGTCCTGTCCGTCCTTGAAGGAGGATATCATCTTGGAGATTTGGGTGAACTTGTAACCCAACATATTCAAAGACTCAGGGAGGCTGTCTAAGTGGGTATTGATCCCCGTGAATTTGATGCCCGCCGGGAGCACATGATCAAAACCCAGATTCGTGCCAGGGGGGTAAGGGATCCCGAGGTTCTGGATGCTTTGCGAATTGTTCCCCGCCATAAGTTTATGGAAAAAGATAGGCAGACACAGGCCTACGAGGATCATCCCGTACCCATAGGACAGGGTCAGACTATTTCTCAGCCCTATATAGTGGCTTTCATGACCGAGGCTCTTCAACTGGCAAAAGAGCACAAAGTACTAGAAATTGGTGCTGGCTGCGGATACCAGACCGCTGTACTACAGGAAATCTCTGCAAGAGTTTATAGTCTGGAAATCAGAGCTGACCTGGTAAGTCTTGCCAAAAGGAATCTGGACTCGCTCGGGTATAGCACCAATACATTGATCCAGGGGAATGGATATGACGGCTGGGCAGAAAAGGCACCTTTTGATAGAATCCTCGTCGCCGCAGCGGCACCAAGTGTACCCTCGGTTTTACTTGACCAACTGGCGGAAGGCGGGGTAATGGTTATTCCGGTAGGAAACAATTGGCAGGAGTTAATCAGGGTAGAGAAGAAAAAGGGCGGTATCGCACAGGAAAATCTATTGGCAGTTCGCTTTGTTCCCCTGGTGCATCACCCTTCAGAATTTTAGCCTTCAAAGGTTTTTATGGAACTTTCCAGATCAATACTAGATATAGTTTACGTACTCATTTTCTTTCGTCTCGGTGCGGAAATCCTTCTCGATATCCTCAACGCTCGTGAGGCTAATTCTCAACCGGGAAAAATCCCCGATGAGATGGTTGGAGAAATCACCGATGAACAATATTCCCGCTCGGTTGAATACACCCTGGCCCGAACCAGGTTCCACTCCATTCACGCCATATGGGGATCCCTGTTCCTGGTCTTGTTCTTCGCTACAGACCTGTTTCCCGCCCTTTACGGAATGGTTCTTTCCACCCTGGGTACCTCTGTTTACGCACAGGGGGCATTTCTAATCATCACTGGATTTGTGATATCAATTCCTGATCTTCCCTTTGAGCTATGGTCCCAGTTTCGCATTGAGGAGAGATTTGGATTCAACAAGAGTAGTTTCAAATTGTGGCTGGTAGACCAGGTAAAAGGAATGGCTCTGGGTATGATCATTGGGTATCCAATCCTGGTTCTGGTGCTCTCTCTGGTAGGCTGGATGGGAGCCAACTGGTGGATTTGGGCCTTTGCTCTAATCTTTACTCTTCAGATTTTCCTTCTTATTCTCTTCCCAAGGTATCTCCTTCCCCTTTTCAATAAACTTGAAAATCTTCCTGACGGCTCCTTAAAAGAAAGGCTGGTGACCCTGGCAAAAAAGGTTTCCTTCCCTGTTGCCCGAATTCAGGTGATGGATGGAAGCAAGCGCTCAGGACATTCCAACGCCTTTTTTACTGGATTTGGAAAGTTTCGCCACATCGTTCTATTTGATACTCTCATCGACCAACTCGAAGAGGAGCAGGTGGAAGGAGTCCTTGCGCACGAAATCGGGCATTATTGCAAAGGACACATCTTCAAAATGCTTTTTTTACAGGCCGGATTTTTGTTAGGCGGTCTATACGTGATCGATTTCCTGTTTAGAACCCCGGAGTTTTCCATCTCTTTTGGATTTCAACCGGGAGAATTAGCCCCGGTTTTTCTACTTTTGAGCCTCACCGGGGGACTTGTGACCTTCTGGCTATCTCCTATCATCAATCTTTTCTCCCGCAAGAATGAGTTTGAAGCAGACGCCTTCGCTCTGGAAACCATGGGGACGGCAAAGCCTCTGGAGGAAGCGCTCAAAATCATGGCCAAAGAAAACCTCTCCAATCTTCGCCCTCACCCGCTCTACAGCATTTTCTATTCCTCCCACCCAAGCCTAAATGAAAGACGCAAGGCTTTGGCTACGGGCCCCACCTAAGAATCAGTTGGAATCCTACCTTCATTCTCTCCAATAAATTGGTAAGATAGTTTAGGATAGGCTTATCCGATATAAACCTCTTTTAGATTTAGCTTCTTAGTTGAGTTGGTAATGGGTGGGGAGAATTTGACTATGAACCGTTTCTTCAAGTATGTGCTGGCATTCTCCTTGTTGAGCACAATTTCTCTCACAGCAACCGATAATCAGGACCCCTTTTCAACCATTTCCTATAGTGCCCGATTGAGTACCAGCAATGCCCTCTCCCTGGCGGGTAGTGCCGTGGTCAGTATGACCGCACAACTCTTCGAGGTCGAGGAGGGCGGCAATGCAGGCTACATACAGGTTTATCCCTCCGTCGAGGTCATAGATGGATTTTTCTCATTATCCATAGGTCCATCTCTTCCAGATATGAAAAAGTACCAATTTCTGGAGCTTGAAGTACAGGGCCAAACCATGAATCCCAGGCGCAAGTTCCTGACCATGCCATACGCCATTGAAGCAATGGATAGCCAGAATCTTGCGGGAATGTCCCCGGATGAATTTCGCCAGAATCTTTTCACTGGAATAGGAGTGACGGACTCGGCCACTTCGGGCGTATTAAAGGTGGGTTCCCTGGAGGGGACTACCCTTATCGTGCATGATTTGATCAATTCCATGGGAAACCTCACCGCACAAACCATTACTGCGGAGAAGGTTTCCGCCACGACCTATCTTGGCGATGGATCTCAACTCACGGGAATTTTAAAGAGTGACGGGGTCATTTCCCTCGATGAGGGTGTGGAGATAAGGCCAGAGGGTGTTGCGGGAATTTTGATTCATAACAGTAATTCCGAACAGCCGCAGACCACCAGAATTGCCATACGAAATTCCTCGGGAGAGGACCTGTTTCGAGTGGAATCCAGTGGAACACTCTTAGCGCCCACTATGATGGCCGAAGTGCTCAAGGCCAAAAGAGTCTCTACTTTGGGGCTTTATGTTGTCACTTCAGCTGAGTCTCAACAACCCGTATTCTCAGTACAGGACGAGCACACCTATACCGCTAGTCTCAGTGCCGGAGAGGTTCAAGTTTCCGTCTCACTTGATGTGGGAACTTCAGCTGAGTTCACCGTGGATAGTAGCGGAAACGTCCACGCTCTGACTGTTCACGCTTCCCAGTTCCTCGGGGACGGCTCCCAGCTCTCAAATGTGCTGCACGATGGGGAAGACTTCAGCAGCGGAAATTTAACGGTGAGCACCTTAAGTGACGGCATTGCTGTACTTAGTAATGGGATACTGAGCGTAAATGAAGTCGAGGCGGTCACCATCAACGCTTCTTATCTCTTCGGTGACGGAGCAGGTCTGACCAATGTGGTCCATACGGGCGACGATTTTTCGGCTGCCTCCTTCACGGTTGTCACCCTCAGCGACGGGATTGCTACGCTTAGCAGCGGTCTATTAAGCGCTTCAGAAGTCCAGGCCGGTACAGTCTCTGCGTCCTTTCTCCTTGGCGACGGGTCCGGCATCACCGGGGTTCTCCATGACGGCGAAGACTATAGCGCGGATCACTTTAGTGTAAGCACCCTGAGCGATGGCATCGCCGTACTTAGTAACGGTATTTTCAGCGCCAATGAGGTCGGGGCCGCCACCATCTCAGCCTCCTATTTTTTTGGAGATGGCTCAGGTCTCACGAACGTAGTACACGATGGGGAGGACTTTAGCGCAGGCACTCTTAGCATCTCCACACTCACTGATGGAACTGCCACTCTCAGTGAAGGATTCCTGAGCATAAATGAAGTCAGTGCCGTCACAATTACCGCGTCTTTTTTCAATGGAGATGGATCGGGCATCACCAACGTACTCCACGACGGTGAGGATTATAGCGCTGGCCACCTGACGGTAAGCACTTTAAGCGATGGAGTCGCAGCACTTAGCAATGGAGTTTTAAGCGCCAATGAAGTCGCGGTCGTCACTATCACCGCATCGTATTTCTTTGGCGACGGGGCTGGTCTTACCAATGTTTTGCATGACGGTGAGGACTTTAGCATAGGTCATTTGACAGTAAGCACCATTAGTGACGGGAATGCGGTCTTATCCAGCGGAGTACTGAGCGTGGATGAAGTCAGTGCCATCACCGTTTCCGCCTCTTTTTTCAATGGAGATGGATCAGGCTTGAGCAATGTTCTGCATGACGGGGAAGACTTTAGCGCGGGCTCCGTGACCGTGGGCACCCTCAGTGACGGCAGCGCGGTTTTAGCCAGCGGAGTACTGAGCGTGGATGAGATCAGCGCCATCACGGTCTCCGCCTCTTTTTTCAATGGAGATGGATCAGGCTTGAGCAATGTTCTGCATGACGGGGAAGACTTTAGCGCCGGATCCCTGACAGTAAATTCCCTCAGTGACGGCAGCGCGGTCTTAGCCAGTGGAGTACTTAGCGTGGATGAAGTCAGTGCTATCACCGTTTCCGCCTCTTTTTTCAATGGAGATGGATCAGGCTTGAGCAATGTTCTGCATGACGGGGAAGACTTTAGCGCCGGGTCCCTGACAGTAAATTCCCTCAGTGACGGCAGCGCGGTCTTAGCCAGTGGAGTACTTAGTGTGGATGAGATCAGTGCCATCACCGTTTCCGCTTCTTTTTTCAATGGAGACGGAACAGGCTTGAGCAATGTTCTGCATGACGGGGAAGACTTTAGCGCGGGCTCTGTGACCGTAGGCTCCCTGAGTGACGGCAGCGCGGTCTTAGCCAGTGGAGTACTGAGCGTGGATGAAGTCAGTGCCATCACCGTCTCCGCCTCTTTTTTCAACGGAGACGGATCAGGCTTGAGCAATGTCCTGCACGATGGGGAAGACTTTAGCGCCGGAAATCTTACTGCCTCCACACTCAGTGATGGCTCAGCAACACTCAGCAGCGGGATCTTAAGCGTGGATGAGGTCAGTGCCATCACCATCACCGCATCCTATGTTTTTGGCGATGGATCCAATCTCACCAATGTGCTCCACGACGGAGAAGACTTCACCGCCGGAAATCTTACTGCCTCCACACTCAGTGATGGATCTGCAACACTCAGCAGCGGGATCTTAAGCGTGGACGAGGTCAGTGCCATCACCATCACAGCATCCTATGTCTATGGCGACGGATCCAATTTGACCAATGTACTCCACGACGGGGACAGCTTCACAGCGGGAAATCTTACTGCCTCCACATTCAGTGATGGATCAGCAACACTCAGCAGCGGTGTCTTAAGCGTGGACGAGGTCAGTGCCATCACCATCACTGCATCCTATGTTTTTGGCGATGGCTCCAATCTCACCGGTCTCCCCAGTTCCGCAGTAGGGACCTCTGGTGTTCTTTTTGATCAGATATATATATCCAGGGATTCCGCTAACCAGCTTTATGGGACCAGCGCTTTTACTCATGTGAACCTGGGCGTGGGTTCCGATACGGGAACCGTGGGGCAGAATTATAAGTTTGCATCAGTTGGGGGTGGAGAAGGCAATGTAGCCAGCAAGGATTACGCAACGATTGGAGGCGGGGATAGAAATACCGCAAGTGGAGATGATTCAGTTGTGGGAGGAGGGGTACTAAATACAGTAAGTAACAGCTTCTCATTCATAGGGGGTGGATTCAACAATAGTGTATCAGGTGGATGGTCCGCTATCGCGGGCGGCGCTGGAAACTCGGCAACCGGTCATTGGTCTACCATAAGCGGAGGAGAAGAAAATCAGGCTAATAATCCTCATTCATCCATTGGTGGAGGAAAATACAATACTGCAAGTGCAGATTTCGCTACTGTGTCCGGAGGAGGTGGCAACTCAGCCAGCAGTGACTATTCTTCTGTTGGAGGAGGAAACCAGAACTCTGCTTCCGGGACCACCTCAACAATATCAGGTGGTTCACTTAATATCGCATCTGGAGCCCTATCCTTTATTGGCGGAGGAAGTGAAAATTCAACTGGAGGGACGACCTCGACAATCGCCGGCGGCATTAAAAATGCCGCTTCAGGATCTTTCACTTTCATAGGGGGGGGTGAAAATAACACCGCAAGCGGTTTCACAGCAATCGTAGCCGGGGGAAGCGCCAATACTGCGAGTGCTACCTTTGCGACCATCGCAGGGGGCAATGCTAATGAAGTCTCTGGAATCAACAGCACTATTGTAGGTGGAAGAAACCTCAAACTCACAGGACGGGGCAGCATGGGATTTCGAGGAGGAGACAACAGCTCACAGATCACTCGAGCCGCCTCTGATACGGCCTTTTTCATGGAAACGGCCTTTTGCGTCGGAGACGACAGTTCAAGCTGTAATGATGCTTCATATGACCTCGGCACCATCCTAGCCCATGGCGAATTTATATCCATCAATAATTCTGGTCGGGCTCGGTACCATCTCTATAACCAGGGGGGCGTCGGCGAATGGATGTTCGGACAAAAGACCAGCTCCGACCATGACTTCAAACTCTCCAAAATCATCTCCGGCACAGAATTCGATTATCTTACTGTGACTACCGACGGAAAAGTCGGTATCCGTACTACATCGCCAGATGCCACCTTGCATCTGACAGACAGCTCTTTTGCACACATTCATGTTGAAGCTGACGGTGACGCTTTACTTACTCTTGATGCTGGTACACATACCAATGATTCAGTTATCAAGTTTTCGAAACAAGGGATCACCCATGGAGCTGTTGTTTACCACCATGATGCTGTTGCCAATAGTGTACGTCTCGACCTTGAAACCACCGGGACTCCTAGATTATCCATTGACGGGCAGGGGTATGTAGGCATCGGAACAACAACTCCAACGACCATGTTGGAGGTTAGTGGAGGAGCCCAGTTTGATGATGTAGTTGTTGTTAATAGCAATAATGTTTCAGGGGGTGGTTTGCAGATTTCTGATGATGGCGGTTTCTATGATGACAATAATGGCTATATCCAGTATAGAAATGGGGCAAACAATGCTAGTGGCCTGACAATCACCGGAAAATTAGGAGTCGGCGTCACAGATCCCACTGAAACATTTGAGGTCAGCGGCACAGCCAAAGTGAGTACTTTAAAATTTGATGATGATACCACTCAGGCCACCGCTTCAGCTGGTTCAAAATTGGGAAGCACCGGGGCACTTTTTGATGAAATTTACATCTCAAGGGATACGGACAATAACCTCTACGGATCTAACGCTAATACCCATGTGAATTTAGGCATTGATTCAGACACAGGGACAAGTGGACAGAACTATTCCTATGCCTCGGTGATTAGCGGTTACAAGAACACAGCTGAAATTAATTACTCTGTTGTTGCCGGCGGAACGTTAAATAATGCAGTAGGCACAAAATCGTTTATCGGCGGAGGTACCTCAAATACGGCTGGTGGAACAGGCTCAACCATCGGCGGAGGGGAATCTAATATCACAAACGATAAATGGACTGTGATCGGGGGAGGATACAGTAATTCAGTGGATGAACAATACGCTACCGTAGGCGGTGGTCAAATCAATCAGGCAAACGGTTATTCATCAACAGTTTCGGGCGGACGAGCCAATATCGCGAGCGGAACCTATTCCTTCGTAGGAGGTGGGAGTGGGAATCTTGCCAGTGCTGAAAAAGCAGTAGTCTCTGGAGGCGCATCCAATACAGCAAGTGGGAACCACTCCACAGTTGGTGGTGGTTTGAGTAACACCGCGAGTGCCAGCTATGCATTTGTTGGAGGTGGGAGTGAAAATGAGGCATCGGCAATCTATGCAGTGGTTAGTGGGGGTACATCCAATATTGCGAGCGGAGACAACTCATTCATAGGAGGTGGAGATAACAATCAAGTGGCACTTAGTGGTTCGGCAGTTGTGGCAGGAGATAATAACATCGCCTCCGGTTGGCAGTCTTTTGTAGGGGCTGGTACGGGAAATGACGCTACATCAAATCAGGCCGCGGTAGTGGCAGGACAGCAAAATAATGCCACCGGAAACTATTCGATTATTGGAGCTGGCACCAATAATGGTGCCAGTGGGGAAGGTGCGGCAGTATTAGCCGGTTGGCACAATGAAGCTAACGGTAAACATAGCGCCGTTGTGGGGGGACGAAAGCTAAAGTTAACCGGGGAGAGGAGTTTGGGATTCAGGGGTAGTTCAAACACTAGTCAGATAACACGCTCACAAGACGATACCGTTTTCTTTATACAGACTGCGCTTTGTGTTGGCGCCTCCAATTCCGATTGCGCAGCGTCTATGACTGCCGGTGAAGCCTATGCGGATGCTTTTAACACCTCAAATGCTGACTACGCCGAGTATTTTGAGCAAGAAGGTTTACTTCACACTGGAGATCTTGTAGGACTGAATTTAGATACTGGCAAGGTCCGCAAATACCACGAAGGAGATGCCCTTCTAGGTATCGTCTCAAAAAATCCAGGTATTGTCGGAAACGCCGAAGCGGACCGCTCCACTCATGCACTGGTTGCCGTGATGGGGCAGGTTGAAGTGAACCGTGAACAGGTTCAAATTCAAAGAGGTATGGTCTACTCTCATGACGGAATACCTATTGGTCTTCTCCTCGCCTCTGGCAGGATTTATATCAACCTGAACTCCGCAGACCAGAGTAAAACCCTTCAACACAGACTCAGAATTCAGGAGCAAAGAATTCTGGACCTGGAACAAAAACTAAAGTTTTTGATGAAGAATTGACCCTCAGATCAGTTTCCAACGAGCTCCCCTTTTCTACCTTCTCCTAAGCAATACCTATTTCACAGGTTTTCTGGTTAAAGAAACAGATTAGAACTATTTACCAGAGCAGCAGGCAAGAAGCTTCCGTTTTTCCAATGGACCCATTGCTTCCTTAATTGTCTTATTTGTACCCTTTTATCCTGAATTAGACTGAACTTTATAAGGTTTCTCTACAACTGTTAAAGCTGGTAAGATAGATGTCTTCAGCCCTTAATTCGGTTCTTCGGACTTAGCTTCAAGATAGTGTTGATTCCGGTTGGGAAAGAGCAGATGAGACAATCCTTGAAGATTGGCCTTGTATTCCTATTTTTGTCTACAGTTTCAACAATTGCTGGACATGACCCCTTCTCCGCGATTTCCTATAGCGCTCGTTTAAGCACCAGCAACGCACTTTCCCTGGCAGGTAGTGCGGTGGTGAGTATGACCGCACAACTCTTCGAAGACGAGCAAGGTGGAAATACGGGCTACATACAGGTTTTCCCCTCCGTCGAGGTCATTGATGGATTTTTCTCTCTTTCCATCGGTCCATCCCTTCCAGATTTGAAACAGTACCGATTCCTGGAGCTTGAAGTACAGGGCCAAACCATGAATCCCAGGCGCCAGTTCTTGACCATGCCATACGCCATTGAAGCCATGGACAGTCAGAATCTTGCGGGAATGACTCCGGATCAATTTCGGCAGGATTTGCTGAGTTCAATGGGAGTAACCGATTCGGCCACATCGGGAATCCTGCGGGTAGGTTCGCTTGAGGTCGGTGAATTTAAAGCCTCGGATCAAATTTTCGAAATTGGAGATCGAGAGGCTTTCGGCAATGCCATAGAGTTCGGATTGCTGCCTCCCCAGTTCCATCTCTTTTTCTCCGAAGCGATTGAGACCGGGTGGTTCTATTCGGCAAATTCCAGAGTTGTCAGTGCCGTGATCGATCATGCACGTATCGGTGCCGTGGTCAGCACCGGTACGATTGAGGGCACTACACTGCTTATCAATCATCTCATAGAAACCCCAAAGCTTCATTCGGGTGAAGTGCTTGTTTCTGAGAAAATTTGGTTAGGTCCGGTGGAATCCGATGATTCCACTCCGACCACTCCCGTATTCGTCTACCCTTTTTCCGTCAATTCCGCAGGGATGGTCACAGCCCTTGCCCTGAGTGCCGAGAGAGTCGTAGGTACGACCATTTCCGCCTCCGTCTTTTTAGGTGACGGCTCCCAACTCACGGGAATTCTTAAATCAGAAGGAGTAATTTCTCTTGATGACGGTGTGGAGATCACACCGCAGGGAGTGGGCGGGGTAATCATCAACAATAGTGCTGGAGACTCTGAAGAGACCACCAGGATGGCCCTTCGCACAGAGAATGGGGAAGATCTTTTTCGATTGGAATCGGGTGGAAGACTCCTCTCCAAGACCGTAGGTGCTAGTGATGTTTTCGCTGAAAAGTTATCTGGTCTTGAGCTGCATATCACCACTTCTCCCGAAGCTGTGGAAACCATTCTTTCGGTAACCAACGGGGGAGCACATCTGAAGTTTTTAGATGCCGGAGAAATCAATGTCTCCACCACGTTCGAGGTGGGTACCTCCTCCGAGTTCTTCGTGGACAGCATGGGTGCAGTCAGCGCCACCACCCTCTCCGCATCCTACCTTTTTGGAAACGGCTCCGGGATCACCGGAGTTCTTCATGACGGCGAGGATTTCAGCGCTGGAAACCTGACAGTCAGTACCTTTACCGACGGCACCGCACAGCTTAGCGGTGGAATTCTCAGTGCCAACGAAATCAGTGCTACTACAGTTTCCGCGTCCTTTCTAATTGGCGATGGATCAGGTATAACCGGCGTACTTCACGACGGCGAGGACTACAGTGCGGGTAATCTTACCGTCAGTACACTAACAGACGGTACCGCACAACTCAGCGGAGGAATCCTCAGCGCGAGTGAAGTCAGCGCAACAACGGTTTCCGCATCCTTTCTCCTTGGCGACGGAACCGGCATCTCCGGGGTTCTCCACGACGGCGGGGACTACAGTGCAGGAAATTTAACCGTCACCACGATCACAGACGGCACCGCACTGCTCAGCGGAGGAATCCTCAGCGCGAGTGAAGTCAGCGCCACCACGATTTCCGCATCCTTTCTAATTGGCGACGGGTCCGGCATCTCCGGGGTCCTTCATGACGGCGGGGACTACAGCGCAGGGAATTTAACAGTAACCACAATCACCGACGGTAATGCACAACTCAGCGGAGGAGTCCTCAGTGCGAGTGAAGTCAGTGCAACAACGGTTTCCGCGTCCTTTCTAATTGGCGATGGTTCTGGTATCTCCGGGGTACTTCATGACGGCGGGGACTACAGCGCAGGCAACTTAACCGTTACCACAATCACCGACGGTACCGCACAGCTTAGCGGAGGAATCCTCAGCGCGAGTGAAATCAGTGCAACAACGGTTTCCGCGTCCTTTCTAATTGGCGATGGAATCGGCATCTCCGGGGTCCTTCACGACGGCGAGGACTATAGTGCGGGTAATCTAACCGTCACCACAATCACCGATGGTACCGCACTGCTTAGCGGTGGAATCCTCAGCGCGAGTGAAGTCAGCGCCACCACGGTTTCTGCATCCTTTCTCCTTGGGGATGGTGCTGGAATAAGCGGGGTACTTCATGACGGCGGGGACTACAGCGCAGGCAACTTAACCGTTACCACAATCACCGACGGTACCGCACAGCTTAGCGGAGGAATCCTCAGCGCGAGTGAAATCAGTGCAACAACGGTTTCC